>Ga0302164_10000002_pt1 | contig 312080 bp, 278 predicted proteins | sample I_Fen_E3_1_FD_193500 | JGI IMG/M metagenome (GOLD analysis project Ga0302164, IMG submission 193500) | Peat permafrost microbial communities from Stordalen Mire near Abisko, Sweden - I_Fen_E3_1 | ecosystem: Environmental > Terrestrial > Soil > Wetlands > Permafrost | place: Sweden: Abisko...
AGTCCTGAGGCAGAGACTCCGCGAGGAAGAGGAACAAGGAATATATAAAAAGTGAAGTAATAGAATAATGAGTACCAAAAGTAAAATACCAAATAACGATGGCGTGTACTTCATTACATTCACCTGTTATAAATGGTTGCCGCTCTTTCATTCCCAGCGGAGTCTCCTGAAGCGAAGGGATGAGGAGAGAAGTGACTCCGCGTATGGTGAAACGAGTAGTGAAGGATAAATGAAATGATAAACAGGAATATAAAAAGTGAAGTAATAGAATAATGAGTACCAAAAGTAGAATACCAAATAACGATGGCGTGTACTTTCATTCCCAGCGGAGTCTCCTGAAGCGAAGGGATGAGGAGAGAAGTGACTCCGCGTATGGTGAAACGAGTAGCGAAGGATAAATGAAATAGCGAAAGAAAAGCGCGGAGTCCTGAGGCAGAGACTCCGCGAGGAAGAGGAACAAGGAATATATAAAAAGTGAAGTAATAGAATAATGAGTACCAAAAGTAAAATACCAAATAACGATGGCGTGTACTTCATTACATTCACCTGTCATAAATGGTTACCACTTTTTGAGATAACCAAGGGCTACAATATTGTTTACAATTGGTTTGATCATTTAAAAACAAAAGGTCATTATATCATTGGCTATGTCATCATGCCTAATCATGTTCATGCTTTAATTGGATTCGCGAATTCCAAAACCTCAATTAATACCATTGTCGGCAACGGTAAACGCTTCATGGCTTATGAAATCATAAAACGATTAGCTGATCAAAATGAGGTGAATCTACTTGAAGAATTGTCACACAGAGTAAGTAAGCGCGATGAAAGAAGAGGCAAACTTCATGAAGTATTTGAAGAATCGTTTGATTGGAAGGAATGCCTGAGCGATAAGTTCATTGATCAAAAGTTGGATTATATGCATGATAACCCATGCCGTGGAGTTTGGAATTTAGTTGAAAGTCCAGCAGACTATCAGCACAGTTCTGCAAAGTTTTATTTGACGGGTGAACAAGGTGTTTACGGAGTTACAAACTATGGAGAATTGAAGGATATTGATCTGAGTAAAAGTGTAAATAGAGAATTTACTAACGCGGAGTCCCGAGGCGGAGACTCCGCTAGGAAATAAAGAATTTTAAGACGGTTCGTGAAACAGGAACCAAGGCATGAAAAATGATGAGTGACATTTAAACAAACAATGGAAAGCAAATTGAAATTATGAATTCAACTTTTAAATTAACTTCTGCTGTAAGTAAATCACTTTGGATATTCCTTTTCTTTGTTTCAATTCCATTTCATCTTAAAGCGCAAGATTCGTTGGCTACCGTCTATTTCTATCGGCACGGTAAGTTCACGGGATCCATTCAAAGCTATGACATAAAGAACGGAGATGCAGTGATTGGAAGAATTAAGTCAAACAGCGTACTGACCTATCGCACCAAACCTGGTGCGAGATTTTTTACTGCTACTACGGAAAGTGAATCATCGATCCGGTTAAACGTTGAAGCAGGCAGAACCTATTTTGTTGAATGTGGAATGGAGGGAGGTGGTGTAGAGACAGGACGACCAACTTTCCGGCAGACATCTAAATCAGAAGCAAAGAAGGAGATTGCAAAAATCGATATTGCTGTAGCTAATGCTATCCCCAAGGTAGATGCTATTCTCGCACAATCTCAAGCACGAGATTCGCTAGCTACAATTTATTTTTATAGGGGCGGCCAGGTTGCTGGCTTTGCCATTAATTATGATGTCAAGCAGGAAAATAAAATAATAGGAAGAATGGGTATGAATACGGTTGTAAAGTATCGCGCCAAACCCGGAACTTATATCTTTAAAGCTACAACAGAAGGAGAATCTTCCATTCACATCACGCTTATAGCCGGAAAAATTTATTTTGTGGAATGTGGACTCGCTGTGGGAGCTTTGGCTGGCAGGCCAACCTTCAGGCAAACCTACAGCGAAGATGCCAGAAAAAAGATTAATTCAATCGATCCTTACCTAGCTCAAACTATGCCGGAAGAATTTGCCGAGGTTATTCAACAATCCGATACTACAAGAGCATTGCAAAATCTTTTTCAACGGAAGCGAAAAGGAGGTACAACACGTGCAGTAGTGTTCGGTGCACTAGGAGTTATTTCCTTGATCAGCACAACGAAAAGTCAAACTGTAAATGCGGGAGGTCAAAATATTGATGTAACTCCTGACAATACAGGTGCTTATTTATTTGCGGGGTTTAGCACTGTAATGTGCATTACCGGTATAGTGCAAACGTCGAATTATAGTTCCGAAAAATTGGAGATACTTTTGGCTGACTATCGTAAAGGCATTCCACTACCTCAAAAAATAAAAAATAAATTGAAGAAGAAGGATTTTAAATAAGGGATGTTCAATCGAATTTTCCATAGCGCAAAATATTTGAGTTGGGAGAAAATTCTTCTCCTGCTACTATTGCCCACAATCACTTGGGGACAACAAAAGAAAGATAGTCTTGGCATGCAGCATGCGAATAGCGTTGTTCAACAGTTGAATAAGACGACGCACAAAGCTGATTCCCTTTCACAAGCTGAACTTGCAAGAATGGAACATGCCTTCAATCGCCTCTCGCACCAAATCGAAAGTGCGAAGTCAAAAGGTTTGCCGGTTGCGGTCTATCAAAAAAAGATGGATAGCATTCAGCAACAATTGTCTCGTCATCTTTCACTAACAGCAATTACTGATCCCATCAAAGTGGGTAATCAAAAGCTGCAAAGAAAAATATCTTCCACTGGTGATACAGTACAGCGGAAAATCAATCACGGTGCAAGTGTACTTCAAAAAAAGATTAATGATCAAAAATCTTCACTCGATAGTTTGGGGATTAATGTAAAGGAACCGATAGGCAAGGTTAACCTTCCTCAAAAAAATATTCCAGGAATGCCGAGTACGCAACTGCCCTCGGTAGCAAATAAACCCGCATCAACTACGAAAATTCCCTTTGTTATCCCGGGAATGAATTTGCCAACTAACCAACTTAATCTACCTGGATTGAAAGAGGTCGGCCAGGTTTCAAGCGAAGTAAAAAAAATGGAGAAAGATGTTTCAAAAGAACTAAGCGTGGTTAATAAGGAAGCGGGTGAGATCAAGAAAGATTTAGGCCAAGTGAATACATTGGAAAAAAAAGCGGGAGATGCTAAAAAGGAAGTGAAGGAAACGTTGACCGACAAGGAAAAATTGAAAGATGCAGAGAAGAATGCCGAAAAAGATATTGAGAAACAAGCAGAGCAAAGTAAGGAAGTGAAGGAGGTGAAACAACAACTTGCACAGAAAAATCCGTTGGAGCAATACAAAGACATGCTCGCTGATTTCAAAAAACAATCGGGAGTTCAGCAAATCAATCCCAAGGATGTCTCCAAGCAATCCATTACTAATCCCTTCATCGGTCAGGAGGACAAACTCAAGGCAGGCATGGCTGAGCTGGATAAGTTGAGAAAGAAGTATGGCGAGGTGAACGAGTCTACTTTCCCCTTGAAACGTATTCATAACTCGATGAAAGGCAAACCTTTCAAGATTCGCTTCATACCGGCACTTGGATTTCAGGTTTTGCAGGGAAAAAATGTAGGCATCGACCTGATGCCTTATTTTATGTACAAAGTTTCAGGGAGGATACGGTTGGGCATTGGTTTTGATTACCGCGTACAACATGATCAACAGACTTTGATATCGAGCGCACAAGTAATGGGATTCCGTGTGATGGGCGATTTTCGAGTTTATGGCAGTTGGTATTTTCACGCAGAAGGGGAGTGGTTGCACTTTGAACAAAACAAGCAAGCGACACATTATTTATCAGATCCTGTCACTAAAGAGTGGAGTGACCGGTTTAACATAGGTATTTTGAAGACGTCAAAAATAAGTCGCAGGCTAAATAGCATGTTTGAAGTTCTTTACTATGCAGGAGACTGGAAAAATTTTCCTCAGGCAAAGAACGGAGCAATCCGGTTTGGATTTGAGTATAAATTAGGAGCAAAGAAACCGAAGGTCACGAAATGAGAATTTTATTATTAATCATCCTGTCCTCAACCCTGTGCCAAGCACAATACCAGGTACTCTCGAAAAACACAGGAAACAAAACAACGATCACCACTACGTGGGCTGACGGTTATGTTGTCAAACCATCGGGAGAAAGACTGGAGGGGCAAATTCAACTGAAAGTAGTGAACAACGATACGGTAGAAGTACGATACCGGAATTCAAAAAAAGAGAAAACGGAATTTCAGCGGGCAGCGATAAAATCCTTCGGCAGGATGATTGACCCGAATGCCCATCTATCCAAAAATCTCCGCTTCAATTTTCAACCCGGGTACGTTATTCTTTCCAACGGAACAAAACTGGAAGGAAAAATCCGAACGAGCAATGCCGTGCCCAACGGGAAACAAATAACCTTCCCCGACGTGATCCAATATGCTGACGCTCAAAATAACTTAAGAGAATTTAATAACACCCAAGCCGCGGGGGCAACTTTCATGATCGGCACTTCAGAAGTGAGTTACGAAAAATATGAAAATGGATTTCTTGAGCAACTGGTGAAAGGATCGTTGATCGTATTGTCCAATCCCCATCCTACTACTGAGGCAGAATTTGCCACTGACGTTGCTCGAGCAGTTGACTCTGCCGTTACCAAAAAGCCTAGCGATGCCGTGGTAATGCGGGAAGAATTTCTTGTCCACAAAGCAGGAGATCCAAATTACACCGCCATCACCCCGCACAATCATGAAAGCTGGGTTGAAAAACTGATGAGCTCTTGCAATGCATTCACCCCTGTAGATCATCAATCCAGAACCAAGATGCTAACCTGGTCAGGATGGATGGATGCGGTTCGTTTTTACAACGAGCACTGCAAATAAACTTCGTTTTAAATCCCTCGCGGATTTTGACTCGACCTATTATATTGATCTTGACCTTATTATAGTAGGTGTGGAATATATTAAAACTGATCTTTTTTGTTAGATTTAAGATGTTTTGAGGAGGCTACACCCTGTTTTTGAATTTCAATTTTCTGTTCTATCCACAAGCACAAAAGAAAATTGTGACTGTTGATAAAATTTATTTGAAATAATGCGTTCGCGGTGTAGATTTGTGCGATTCCTAATAAAAGCGGTTACCTAAACGTACCATGATGAACGAAAAAATATCTGGTCTTCTCAAGTTCCCTGTCCTCGCGCTGCTCGTACTCACAAGTTTCATTTCTTTTTCACAAGACATCTCCAAAGATGCTGCTGTTATCAAAGCAGGCGAAGATCTCTTCAATGGCAATTGCAAAGCGTGCCATCGGGTGAAACAAAAATTGGTTGGCCCTGCGTTGGCTGGCGTGTATGACCGTGCTCCATCTATTGATTGGATCAAAGGATGGGTACGTAACTCTGCGAAAGTAATTGCCAGTGGCGATAAATATGGTGTCGCTCTATATAGTGAGTACAACAAGAGTCAGATGACGGCCTTCACCAGCTATAAGGATGATCAGATCATGGCCATCCTTGCTTATGTAAAGGCAGAAGCTGATAAGCCAGATGCTCCTGCGGCCGGTGCACCCATAGCAGGTGCAGGCGGTGCTGCTCAGCCTTCGATACCTTCCGGATATTTGGATGCCATTCTTGGCGGGATGATCATCATATTAATATTAATGTTGGTGATCCTCGGCTTGATCACCACTGCCCTGAAAAAATATTTAAATGAGAAACAGTTAAGCGAAGAGGACAGTGAAGTGGTAAACTCACCGATCACGTTCTCAACATTCTTGAGTAGTCCTGGCTTCATATTCTTCGTAGTCTTTGTGGTTGCTGCCATTTCTTTTAAAACAGTAATTGACGGACTCTATTCTATTGGAGTTCAGCAAGGTTATCAGCCCAAGCAACCTATTGCTTTCTCTCATAAGTTGCATGCAGGTGCTTACGAGATCAATTGTAAGTATTGCCACACTGGTGCGATGAAAGGCAAGCAAGCCAACATCCCGTCTCCTAATATTTGTATGAACTGCCACTCGCAGATCAAGCAGGAGTCTCCAGAGATCCAAAAGATTTATGCTGCAATAGGTTACGATGTTAAGACTGCATCTTATTCCGGCAAACAAAAGCCGATCGAGTGGGTGCGCATTCACAATTTACCTGATCTGGCGTATTTCAATCACTCTCAACACGTTAACGTAGGAGGCATCGAATGCCAGACTTGCCACGGCCCGATCGAAGAGATGGAGGTAGTGAAACAATATTCTTTGCTTACTATGGGCTGGTGTATCGATTGCCACCGCAAGACTAACGTGAACAATGAAGGTAATGCCTACTATGACAAGCTGATACAAGTGCACGAAGCATCGAAAGGCAAAGGCAATAAAATGAAAGTGGAAGACATTGGCGGACTTGAATGTTCGAAGTGTCACTATTAATAGAGAATCAAATTCATTCGATCTGATATAGATTATGAGCGAAACAAAAAAGACATACTGGAAAGGGTTAGCCCAACTGAAGAACGACCCTAACTACGTGAAGCATGCCGACAAGGAGTTTGTTGACATGGGCGTAGCTGAAGATCCCGGCCATTCTCGCAGGGATTTTTTAAGGATGATGGGCTTCAGTGTTGCGGCTGCTTCATTGGCAGCGTGCGAGGCACCGATTCGTAAAGCCATTCCGTATGTGATGAAGCCAGTGGATGCCGATGCAGGCATTCCTAATTATTATGCTTCCAGTTATGTAAATGGTGGAGACTATTGCAGTATCGTTGTAAAAGTTCGCGATGGGCGCCCCATTAAAGTAGATGGCAATAGCTTATCATCAGTAACCTTAGGTGGAACAAGTGCTCAGGTTGAAGCTTCGGTTCTTTCTTTGTATGATAACTACCGCCTGCGCGGACCTCAAAAAGGGGAGAGCAAAACAGATTGGGAAACCATCGATAAAGAGATCATTGCCAAGCTGGAAGAAATTGCTGGCAAAGGTGGAGCGATCCGCATTGTTAGCAACACTATTCTCAGTCCAAGCACATTAAATACTATTGGCAAATTCAAAGCAAAATACCCGACAACAGAACACATCGAATATGATGCGATCTCTGCCTATGGAATTTTGAAAGCCAACGAAGAATCATTTGGCGCAGCCATCATACCTTCTTACGATTTCAGCAAAGCAAAAACGATTGTAAGTATTGGAGCGGATTTTCTTGGCACCTGGGTTTCGCCAATTGAATTTACAAAGCAATACGCAACAACTCGTGAAGTGAGTGAGGACAAGCGTGAGATGTCGCGTCATTACCAGTTCGAATCGAATTTGTCACTGACAGGCGCCAATGCCGACTATCGCGGTATGATCAAACCTTCGCAAGAGGGATTGGTGGTTACACAATTATATAACCTGGTTTCTGGCAAAGGGGGCAAGGTTTCTTTTTCAGAAGATGTCGATAAGAAATTAGAGAAAGCAGCAGCTGAACTGCGGGAGAATAAAGGAAGCTCTTTGGTTGTTGCAGGTTCAAATGATAAAGCAGTACAAACTGTTGTCAACGCCATCAACGATCTATTGGGCAACTATGGAACAACCATTAACCTGGCGTTGCCGGTAAACTTCCGCAAAGGCAATGACGAGAAAATGGCAGCGTTTGTCAGCGAAGCAAAGGATGGAAAAGTTGCAGGAGTGATCTTTTACAATTGCAACCCGGTGTACGATCACCCGATGGGAGCAGAGTTAGGTGCTGCGTTGAAAAATATTGCATTGACGGTTTCAACTTCTTACACTCCCGACGAAACCGCTTCGGCATCAGCTTATATTGCTCCAGATCATCATTACCTTGAATCGTGGAATGACTTCGAGCCAAAACCAAATTTATACAGCCTATCACAACCAGCGATCACTCCAATATTTAAAACTCGCCAGGCACAAGAGAGTTTTGCAGTTTGGTCAGGGGGTGGCACCGACGATTATTTTAGCGTAGTTCAAGCCAACTGGAAAAACTGGTTCTACGATAAAAAAGATATTGGCTCCGACTTCCAGAGTTTCTGGGATAAGTGTTTGTACGATGGCGTTTATCAAATAACTGCCGCAGAACCTAAGGCTCTTACATTTGCTGGCAACATTGAAACAGCAGCCTCTTCGATATCATCTAATTACAAAGCTTCCAATGATGGAGTTGAATTAGTTATTTATGAAAATTATGGAGTAGGTTCTGGCTCACAAGCCAACAATCCTCTTCTTCAGGAGTTACCTGATCCAATCACCAAAGCAGTATGGGATCATTATGTTACCATCTCACAAAAGGATGCGACTAAGTGGGGCATCAGCAACGATGCTGAAGGTCACACGCAACTAGTAACTATTACTGCTAATGGAAAGTCAGTGACGGTAGCAGCACTCATTCAACCGGGGCAAGCCGAAGGAACTGTTGGTGTTGCGTTGGGCTACGGCCGCACTAAAGTTGGTGTTGTTGCTGAAAATATTGGAGCGAACGTTTACCCGATGGTATCCATGCTCAATGGTTCACTGAATTATAGCGCAACCACGGGAGTGTCTATAGCAAAGACAGAAAAAGATTTTCAGATCGCTCAAACCCAAATTCACCAGACCTACATGGGCAGGGAGAGTGTGATTCAGGAAGCGACTTTAGCTGAATTTAAAACTAATCCATCTGCTGGAAGAGACAATCCTAAAGTAACACAGTGGGATGAAAAAGTAGACGCCTCTACCTTAAGCTTGTGGAAAGGTCACCAGTATCCTAATCATCATTGGGGTATGGCAATCGACTTGAACACTTGTACAGGTTGTGGTGCTTGTGTGGTGGCTTGTAATGTGGAGAACAATGTTTCATTAGTTGGTAAAGATGAAGTGATCCGCAGACGTGAAATGCATTGGCTGCGTATCGATCGTTATTACAGCAGCCCGGAAGGAACAAAACACGAAGATTACAAAGGGCTTGAGAAAGCTGCAGAGAATCCGGAAGTTACTTTCCAGCCGATGTTGTGTCAGCATTGCAACAACGCATCGTGCGAAACAGTTTGTCCGGTGGCGGCAACAACACACAGCACCGAAGGGCTCAACCAAATGACGTATAATCGTTGTATTGGTACACGTTATTGTGCCAACAACTGTCCGTATAAAGTGCGCAGATTCAACTGGTTTAAATACCACGACAATCAGCAGTTCTATCAATCGAATCCTGCGATGAACACTGATCTTGGTCGTATGGTGTTGAACCCTGAAGTTACTGTTCGCTCTCGTGGTGTAATGGAAAAATGTTCGTTCTGCGTGCAGCGGATTCAAGCAGGCAAGTTGACCGCTAAGCGCGAGCGCAGGCCGGTAAAAGATGGTGAAGTAGTTACAGCTTGTCAGGCTTCTTGTTCTTCAGGTGCAATCTTATTTGGAGACATGAATAATCCAGAAAGCCGTCTCAGCAAGTTGTTGAAGATCGACCACTACATTGATAAAGAAGTTGAGAAGGACGGTAAGAAAGTAGTGGAGAAAGTATTCAACCACGGAATCGACAAAAAGATTGGTAATCCACGTGCTTATCGTGTGTTGGAGGATATCGGCGTGAAGCCAAATATTTTCTACCTGACTAAAATCAGAAATAAAGACAAAGCAAAAGAACCCGCATAAACATCGATAACGAATAACGATTCAAGAAACTATGCAAGTAACCTCATCGATACGCGAAACTCTGGTAACCGGAGGGAAAACTGTAAGAGATGTTTCGGAAGACATCAGCAAGCAAGTGGAAGGCAAACCCTCCAACCTGTGGTGGATGGCCTTTGGAATTTCCGTAGTGCTATTACTCTATGGTGCTTATTGCTTCTGGATACTTCTTTGGAATGGAGTCGGTGTTTGGGGACTTAACAAAACTGTAGGTTGGGCTTGGGACATTACAAACTTTGTATGGTGGGTTGGTATTGGTCACGCGGGTACATTGATCTCCGCTATTCTTTTATTATTCCGTCAACGTTGGAGAATGTCGATCAACCGCGCGGCAGAAGCCATGACCATATTTGCCGTGATTTGTGCCGCAAGTTTCCCGTTGGCGCACATGGGTCGTTTATGGATCGGTCCTGTTTGGTCACTTCCTCTTCCTAATGCATTCGGATCGCTGTGGGTGAACTTCAACTCACCATTGCTTTGGGATGTGTTTGCGATCTCTACATACTTCTCTGTGTCTCTCGTATTCTGGTACATGGGTTTGGTTCCTGACTTTGCTGTGATCCGAGACCGTGCCGTTCGCATGGGAAATAACACCCGCGCACTTATATATAATGCATTAAGCTTTGGATGGAGTGGAGGAGCAAAAACATGGATGCGTTACGAATCGGTAGCATTGATCCTCGCTGGCCTTTCAACACCGCTTGTACTTTCTGTTCACACCATTGTATCCATGGACTTCGCCACGTCAGTGATTCCAGGATGGCACACTACTATATTTCCTCCCTACTTTGTAGCAGGGGCGATCTTCTCTGGCTTTGCGATGGTATTGACCTTGCTTTTAGTCACTCGTAAAGTATTTCATCTCGAAGATTACATCACCATTTATCATGTGGAGTTGATGAACATCATCATTATCGTAACGGGATCTATTGTGGGTATTGCTTACATCACTGAATTTTTTATCGCATGGTATGGTCAAGTACCTGCTGAGCAATATGCATTCATCAATCGTGCAACGGGTCCTTACTGGTGGGCCTACTGGTCGATGATGACGTGCAATGTGATATCGCCGCAATTATTCTGGTTCAAGAAAATCAGAACCAACCTGGTAGCAACATTCATCATCTCGATCATTGTTAATATTGGAATGTGGTTCGAGCGTTTCGTGATCATTGTTACATCACTTCATCGTGATTATGTTCCTTCGAGCTGGTCGATGTTCCACCCCACAATGTATGACATTGGTCAATACCTATTCACCTTCGGATTATTCTTCTCCGCATTCTTACTCTTTGCCAAGTTTTTCCCGGTGATCAATATGGCGGAAGTGAAAAGCATTGTTAAGGCCACCTCTGAAAAGAAACATTAATATGGATAGCAATAAACATTTTATTTGTGGAGTGTACGATGACGAGGACGTGCTCCTCAGCGCCGTAGAAAAAGTGCGCGACAAAGGTGTACGCATTCAGGAAGTATATTCTCCATTCCCGGTTCATGGACTGGATGAAGCATTAGGCTATCGCAGAACAAGGTTGCCAATCGCTGCCTTTATGTTTGGTATCACAGGAACGATTCTCGCTTTGTTTACCCAGACCTGGATGTTGGGCTACGACTGGCCGATGGACATTGGTGGAAAAAACTACGCATCGTTGCCACCATTTATTCCTGTAACATTTGAATTCACGGTGTTGTTATCTGCCTTTGGTATGGTGGGAACATTCTTTATTGTGAGCAACATGAAGCCTTACGGCTGGCCTCGCACCTTTGATCTGCGAAGCACAGACGATAAGCATATTATGGCAATTGATCTTGCTGATAATAAATTAAGCAAAGATGAGCTGGGTCGAATCTTAAAAGACAGCGGTGCAACGGAAGTAAATGATAAGAATTTTTAATTCGTATATATGCGATTGACGAATTTACTATTGAGTGTCTCTTCTGCAGTATTGCTTGTCGGATGCAAAGCCGGTGGCGATTATCAGGGATTGGAGTATGCCCCTAACATGTACCATTCCGTGGCTTATGAGCCACTGACTCAAATCACCGACAAAGATGCGGGTTGGTATTTCAATTCTTTGGATGCCAGAACTGGTGAGTTTTACAACTCCAACCAATACAATCCTTATGCGATGAACATGAGGCTTCCAGCTCCACACACGGTAAGGAGAAGTGCTCAAGGGTGGCTTCCTTATCGCGGAATCAATGATGCTGATGGTTTGGCAAATGCAGATAAATTGATTAATCCGATTAAGGATACGACAGCAGTAGTTTTGGATCAAGGCAAAGTATTATTCGAGACCTATTGCAAACATTGTCATGGTGCCAAAGGTGGTGGCGATGGAAAAGTTGCGCAAGGTGTAAAAATTGATGGCGTTGATCACAGCATGTATCCCGGCGTTGCCAACCTAAAAGGTGATGCTTATAAAAATATTACCGAAGGACACATCTTCCACGTGATCACCTATGGCAAAGGGCTGATGGGTGCACACGGCTCACAAGTGAGCGAAGAAGATCGCTGGAAGATTGCCAAGTATGTAAAACAACTGCAGAAGAATTGATTTAACTTTTCAACTCAATGATAGCCGAAGAAAAATACGATTTTAAACCAGCGACCAAAAGCAAAATTCTAACCCTTGGCGTTGTAGGCCTTTTGCTTTTTAGCATTGGTGTATTTCTTGCCATGCGTTCAGGCGAAGGCCACGAAGGCGGCCATGAAAAACATGCATCCACTGCTATAACAAAAGAGCTTACGGCAAGTGTTACGCCAATGGTTCAGGAAGAGCATGAGAATCATGAAGCGAAAGGAGAAGAACATCATGGAAGCCCGGTATGGCTTAAACGAATTTATACTTCACTTTGGCAGAACAACATATTCTTCACAGGCATTGGTATTATTGGCTTGTTTTTCATTGCCATTCAATATGCCGCCCAGGCAGGATGGTCGGCTCCGATTAAACGAATTCCATTAGCAATTGGAAGTTGGATTCCTGTTGCTGGCGTTCTTACTTTAGTTTTGTGGTTTGTCGTAAAAGAAGATTTATTTCACTGGACACATAGTGACTTATATGCTCAAGGCGAACATTTTGATAAAGCATTAAAAGGTAAATCAGGGTTCTTCTACTGGCCATTGGCTGCAGGAACCTTTCCTTTATTCTTCATTTTAAGAATGGTAGTGTTTTTTGGATTGTGGTATCTCTTCTTCACTTGGATTAGAAAAGAAATGTTGGCTGAAGATTTGGATGGCTCAACGGAGCATTGGTATACAGCTCGCAAATTTTCGGCCATCTTCTTAGTAATTTTTGCGGTTTCTTCATCAGTATCCGCTTGGGATTGGGTGATGAGCATCGACACACATTGGTTCAGCACCATGTTTGGCTGGTACATTTTCGCAAGCTGGTGGGTAACTGGTCTGGCTGTAATTACTCTAATTATTGCCTATTTGAAGGATGCAGGTTATTTGAAAGTGGTTACTTCCAATCACTTGCACGATTTAGGCAAATTCATTTTCGCGTTCAGTATTTTCTGGACCTACATCTGGTTTAGTCAGTTTTTGTTGATTTATTATGCCAACATCCCTGAAGAAACCGTGTATTTTGTCTCCCGGTTAAAAAACCCTCCCTATAGTTGGATATTTTATGCCAATTTATTCTTGAACTTTGTATTACCATTTCTGTTATTCATGACACGAGATGCGAAACGTCATATATCCATGTTGAAGTTGGTTTGCCCGATTGTTATCGTTGGTCACTGGTTTGATTTTTATAACATGGTGACTCCTGGAGTAATGCAACACAATGGAGGGTTAGGCTTTTTGGAAATCGGACTTGGCTTAGTTTTCACCGCTGCGTTTTTGTATGTTGTGCTTAACGCACTTTCCAAATTGCAATTGGTGGCCAAGCACCATCCGTTTATGGAAGAGAGTTTGAACCATCACATTTAATAGATTTTGAAAGGACTGCACTATGAAATGCCTATCTGCAAAATTATTCGACAAGACGATCACTGGTATGGGCATTCCATGTGACCTTAGACATTAAAAATATTAACACATGAATATGATTATTGGTTTGGGGGTTGTATTGGTGATTGGCATCCTTTTCATGATTTTCCGTATCGGAAACCTAGTGGAGGTAGTCAAAGGCAAAAAAGAGGAGGGTGATAACTGGAATAATTTCAATGCCGCACTTTTCATTGTGTTCATGATTGGTGGGCTCGCGCTTTTTTTATGGTATTCGGTCAAGCAATGGGGTACCTATGAGCCGCCGATTGCATCCGTTCATGGTGAGATCACCGATAGTTTGTTCTGGATCACCATGTGGGTTTGCATCGTTGCTTTCGTGATCATCTTTATTGTAATGTTTTGGTTTACCTACGCCTATCGTTACGATAAAAACAGGAAGGCAGTTTTTTTTGCAGACAACCATTACCTGGAAATCACCTGGACGGTAATCCCCGCGATCGTTTTAGCACTCCTTATTTTTAAAGGACTTCGTGTCTGGAATGATATTACCTCGCCCGCTTCAAAGGAAGCAGTAGTTATTGAAGTGATTGGCCAACAGTTTGCATGGACGGCTCGTTATCCTGGAGTTAAGGATAAAGAGTTAGGCCATCACAATTACAAGTTAATTGACGCGTCCAATGAATTTGGTTTGGATCTTACTGATAAAAATTCATTTGATGATTTCAAATCATTGACCTTGCACATTCCTAAAGGCAAAGAAGTCTTATTGAAGATCAGGGCAAAGGATGTTATTCACAGCGTGTTCCTTCCTCATTTTCGTTTGAAGATGGACGCTGTGCCAGGTGTGGCTACTCATTTTAAGTTTACCGCCACCAAGACCACGCAGGAAATGCGTAATGAAACAGGTAACCCTAATTTTAATTATGAGATGGCTTGTACCGAAGTATGTGGCAAGGGTCACTTTTCTATGCGTTTCCCAGTAGTGGTGGATGAACCAGAAGACTATGATAAATGGATGGCTACACAAGAGTCATGGCTAAAGCAAAACCCCGATTACTTGAAGTATGTACCGCACAACCTCAAGGAAGCCGCAATGATCAAGGCAGGCCTGCCATTGAGCTCAACAATTCAAACTCCTAATTCGGTAACTCTGAAATAAGAAATAGTATGGCAACAATAGATACTCATTCTCACACAGCAGTAGCACATCACGATGAACATGGTCACGATCATGCACATCATGGGAACTTCTGGACCAATTACGTTTTTAGTGAAGACCACAAAGTAATTGCCAAACAATTTTTGATTACAGGGATGGCATGGGCATTAATCGGTGGAGCATTGTCCGTTATCTTTCGCCTACAACTGGGCTTTCCTGAATCGAATTTATCTTGGTTAAAACCAATACTTGGTGGCTGGCTTACTCCCGAAGGAAAAATTGACCCAGAGTTTTATCTTGCTTTGGTTACCATGCATGGCACTATCATGGTGTTCTTTGTACTTACTGCAGGACTGAGCGGAACGTTTAGTAATTTCCTCATTCCTCTTCAGGTAGGTGCTCGCGACATGGCGTCCGGCTTCATGAATATGCTTTCATACTGGTTCTTTTTCTTGTCGAGCTGTATCATGTTTACTTCCTTATTTATTTCAACAGGACCAGCAGCAGGTGGATGGGTGATTTATCCGCCTCTAAGTGCTTTGCCTCAGGCTATATCTGGCTCCGGTCTTGGGATGACATTGTGGTTGGTATCGATGGCGTTGTTTATTGTCAGTTCGTTGTTGGGTAGCATTAACTATATCACGACTGTAATTAACATGCGCACGTTAGGCATGTCATTTACTAAATTGCCTTTGACAATCTGGGCATTTTTCTTGACAGCGGTAATTGGTATTCTTTCGTTCCCAGTTCTTTTTGCAGCAGCATTGCTTTTGATTTTCGACCGCAGCTTCGGTACAAGTTTTTACCTGTCAGATATTTATATTGGCGGAGAAGCTTTACCTAATCAGGGAGGTAGCCCCATTTTGTTCCAGCATTTGTTCTGGTTCTTGGGTCATCCTGAAGTTTATATTGTGCTGTTACCAGCTTTGGGGATCACGTCGGAAATTATTGCCACGAATTCGCGTAAACCAATCTTTGGTTACAAGGCGATGGTGGGGTCCATGCTGTTCATTGCCATCCTTTCGTTTGTGGTGTGGGCGCATCATATGTTTGTAACGGGTATGAATCCATTCTTGGGCTCCATCTTTACGTTGCTTACACTGATCATTGCAGTTCCTTCGGCTGTTAAGATTTTCAATTATGTAACTACTTTATGGAAGGGTAATATTCATTTTACTCCTGCTATGCTATTTTCCATAGGCTTGGTTTCTTTCTTCCTTACGGGAGGGATTACCGGAATTGTACTGGGTAATTCAGCGCTCGACATTCAATTGCACGACACTTATTTTATTGTTGCTCACTTCCACTTGGTTATGGGTAGCGCATCTTTCTTTGGTATGGTGGCTGGTATTTACCATTGGTTCCCAAAGATGTTTGGGCGCATGATGAACGCCAAACTGGGTTATCTCCATTTCTGGTTTACTTTTGTTGGTGTTTACATGGTTTTCTTTCCCATGCACTATATTGGTATCGCCGGCTTCCCGCGGAGGTATTATTCATGGACTAACTTTGAAACATTCAGTGGATTTGCTGATCTAAACTTCGTGATTACCATAGCGGCTATCCTCACGCTGGCTGCACAGTTTATTTTCTTGTTCAATTTTATCTACAGCATCTTCCGCGGAAGATTAGCTCCTGCAAATCCTTGGAACTCGAACACATTAGAATGGACAACGCCACGCCATCCACAACATGGCAACTGGCCAGGAGAAATTCCTACCGTGTATCGTTGGCCTTACGATTACAGTAAGCCTGGTGCAAAAGAAGATTTCATTCCTCAACATATTCCTTTCTCTGAAACACCGGAGTCTAACTTGCCTCACGAGAATGAAGAGATCAAACTGGAGGGAATGGGTGCTGCAATTATTGTTGAAGAGAAGCACTGATAAGTTTACGATAAGAAATTGACCTTACCAGCGATCAGGGGATTTTACAGGCTTTGCCTGAGTACCCTGATCGCTGTTTATTTTTTGATCCTGGTAGGAGGGATCGTACGAAGTACGGGCTCGGGCATGGGCTGCCCCGATTGGCCCAAGTGTTTTGGTTCCTGGACGCCACCCACTTCTGTTGACCAACTTCCTTCCAACTATAAAGAGAATTATTCTGCTTATCGCGATAAGAAGAATCAAAAATTTGCACGGTACCTTCGTTTGATTGGGATGAATTCAACAGCGGATCAACTTCGTTCTGATAAATCCATATTGGAAGAAGCGGATTTCAATCCAGTGAAAACCGCGATTGAATATATCAACCGATTGGTAGGAGTAACGGTTGGTTTTCTCATTGTCATTCTTTTCTATAAATCAATTCCATTTAAAATGACGAGGCCGGTGCTGTTTTGGCTGTCGCTGGTCTCCTTGATTTTGGTAATATTTCAAGGCTGGTTTGGCTCGATTGTAGTTTCTACCAATCTGACAAGATGGACGATCACTATTCATCTATTCCTAGCTTTATTAATGGTTGCTTTTCTCGTTTATCTATTGCATAAGTGCAAAGAAACAGAAAGTGTAGATTCTAAACCTTCAATGCGTTGGTTGTTGGTCGCTTGCATGATAACCCTGTTAATGCAGGTCTTTTTCGGAACAGAAGTAAGAGGATCAATTGATACTTTGGCTGCCGCCATGCCCCGCGAAAGCTGGATCGGTCAATTAGGAACAGATTTCATTGTTCATCGTTCTTTTTCCTGGATCATCCTCTTTTTAAACACGATATTCTTTCTTCAAATCCGCAAAACAATTACCCTTAAAACTTTATCGCTTGCTCTGTTCCTGTTAATTTTGTGCTCCTTGGCAACAGGGATAGCGATGGCTTATTTTAATATACCGGCCGCTATTCAGCCAATGCATTTAGTGATGGCAACATTAGCTTTTGGACTTCAATTGTTATTGTTTCTGAGGATGAATAAATCAGTAGTAAATAGCTAACGGGATGATATCTAGTCAAATTCAAAATGTTTCAATCTCCTCTTTTCCCCGTGCAAAGGCGAAAGCTTACCTGGAACTTTTGAAAGTACGGTTATCCATGTTAGTGGCATTTTCATGTGCATTTGGTTACGGATTGGCTACCCAAGGAAATGTAAATTGGACTACTCTCATAATGCTCACTTTCGGAGGCTTTTTACTTTCAGGAGCGTCGGGTTGTATCAATCAAATTATTGAGCGCGATTTTGATAAACTTATGACACGCACAATGAATCGCCCTTTGCCAACTGGCAGAGTCTCAGTGAATGAAGCGATTATCTTTTCGGTCGTTTGTTTGTTGCTAAGCTTCGCGATTCTTACCGCTTTCACAAATACCTTAACCGTTGTTCTTTCATTTGTTTCGATGGTGTTGTACAGCTTCGTTTACACACCGCTGAAAAGAGTTGGTCCAGTTGCTGTTTTTGTTGGAGCAATTCCTGGTGCACTTCCTCCGCTGTTGGGCTGGATTGCTGCTACGGGTTCCATCACACATGAAGCGATGATCATATTTGGCATTCAGTTCATCTGGCAGTTTCCACACTTTTGGGCTATTGCTTGGGTGGCGGATGACGACTATAAAAAAGCCGGCTTCAAATTATTACCATCAGGTGGAGGAAAGAATTTGAATACAGCTATTCAAATTATGGTCTACACGATGTTCCTGATTCCATTGGGTTTGTTACCAGCTAAGTTTGGAGTTACAGGATTAAACTCAGCTATTGTGGCTACCGTTTGTGGCGTTGCTTTTTTTGCTCAAACTTTTTCATTGTTAAGAACTGGGGACCGCAAATCCGCTTTGAGAATCATGTTTGGTTCATTTTTGTATTTACCTATTGTGCAGATCGCTTACTTGTTGGATAAAGTTTAACTATGGAAAAGACTGTTGATTTTCGATTAGTAGAAGAGCCGAAGAAGCCGTTGGCGATGCACCCGAAGAAATTCGGCATGTGGTTGTTTATGGCGAGTGTGATGATGTTATTCATGTCGCTCACCTCCGCTTATATTGTGCGACACGCAGAAGGCAACTGGGTGTTTTTTGAATTGCCCTCGTTGTTTTATGTTACTTCTGTAATCATTGTGATTAGCAGTGTCACGATTCAATGGGCTTTTTTCGCTGCAAAAAAAGATCAAACTAAATTGGTACAGGTTTTAATGCTTATTACCTCCGCTTTAGGTCTGTTTTTTTTGGTGGGCCAATTTTTTGGGTGGAAACAATTAGTTACCAATAGCATTTATCTGGTGGGTAACCCTTCTGGCTCATTCCTTTATATTTTGACTGGCCTTCATGGGCTACACATCATCAGCGCAATTATTTTTCTGTGGTTAGTTTGCGCCTCGGCTTTTCAAGGAAAAATCAATTCAAAAAACATGGCTTCCATGGAAATGTGCACAACTTATTGGCATTTTTTAGGAGGTCTTTGGCTATATTTGTTCGTCTTCTTATTATTGTACAGGTAAACTAATCAACATGTCACAATCTACTGCAACAACAATTTCGGGAAGAAGCGTTTGGGATGGCGGGGTATCACCGATGGGCGTTAGCTACGGCAAGCTCATGATGTGGTTTTTTCTGCTTTCAGATGCGTTCACATTTTCGGGATTATTAATTACCTACGGATTAATTCGCACTTCTCATCCAGCCTATACTGGTTTGCATGACAAGTTTACTTTCTCACATGAATACTGGCCGGTGCCAGAAAAAGTTTTCGAAGCAGTTCCCTTTTTGCATGGCGTTTCGCTTCCATTGGTGTTTGTAGGGTTGATGACTTTTATTTTGATTATGTCAAGTGTTACGATGGTGTTAGCGGTAGAAGCAGGTCATCGTATGGATCGCAAGGCGGTGGAGAAATGGATGCTTTGGACCATTGTCGGGGGCGCTACGTTTCTAAGTTGCCAGGCCTGGGAGTGGACGCACTTTATTGTTGGGACTGGTACGCCCACCATGGTGAAGGATTTTGTTGATGGCCATGAGATAATGAAACCAGTAGTAGGTGCTTCTCTCCATATTAATCAATATGGCCCGCAAGATTTTGCTGACTTCTTCTTCTTCATCACGGGTTTCCATGGCTTCCATGTATTCAGTGGGGTGCTTCTTAACTTTTTAATTTATTATAGAACGGTAACGGGTATGTATGACCGCAGAGGTAGCTATGAAATGGTGGAGAAAGTAGGCTTGTACTGGCACTTTGTAGATTTAGTTTGGGTATTTGTATTCACGTTTTATTACCTCGTTTAAATTATAAAAATCATGGCGCATCATTCACATGAACCTCAGGTTGTAGTTCTTCCTCCTAACAAGGAAAAGATTCGTCACCTGTGGAAAGTAGCAGGGATACTTCTGCTGATTACTATATTTGAGTTCATCATTGCTTTCAGCATGCCTCATGGCGCAGCGAAGACAGCCATCTTCGTGCTTATGACAATTGTAAAAGCAGGTTATATTGTTGGAGAGTTTATGCACTTGCGTTACGAGGCAAAAGTTTTGTTTTGGTCTGTTTTGATCCCTACACTTTTTATTATCTGGATGTTGGTGGCGTTCGTTTACGAAGGCATGAAACTCTCTGATATTAATTTTTTGGGATATTAACCCTATAATTTTTTAAGAGGGAAGGCTAAGGTTTTCGAACTTTAGCCTTCTTTTATTTTCGCCTTTCGAGATGAGTAAAAAGATCACCTATTTGTTAGTAGCACTAGCCTTGCCAGGTTTGATATTTATTTTTCTTAAGATTTTCGGGAAGAATCATTTCGATATCCCCGTTTATTATAAAGAGGGTATTACCGATTCTCTCAAAGAATGTTCTGTAATGCGTCATGGCCAATACACATTGGCTGATTCGGTCTTAAAATCTTTTGGTTGTAAAAACGATGTGACCTGTTTGTTCGTTGATGCTTCAGAAGTGAATAACAAGGAAATGTTGCAATTGAAACAGTCGTACAGCGATAACCAACTTCAGATTATTGCCTTGAAAGGAATAGAGTCTAGCCGTATGAGTAGAATTAAGAAATGCGTTTTGTTTTTAAAAGAACCATGGAAAGCCGTGCTCGTGGATAAACAGAAACGTATTCGTGGATATTATGCTTTCACTAGCCTGGAAGAAACAGATCGATTAAGTGTAGAGGTAGATATTTTATTAGCCAATAATTGATATGAAGGAAAACCCTGAAAAGTATAAGAAGGTAATTATCGTGCTTTCGATCGTTATTCCAATAGCGGTTGCTGCACTGTTTGGCATCAAGATTCCCGGATATAATTTTTCGTTTCTTCCTCCGATATACGCATCCATCAATGGTCTTACTGCGATATTACTCACGATCTCTTACATTTCGATTAGGAATGGGAAACGATCCAGGCATGAATTTCTGAATAAGACCTGCCTCGTTTTGTCGGGCTTGTTTTTAGTAATGTATGTACTATACCATATCACGAGTGAAGCTACTCCTTTTGGTGGTGAGGGGTTCATTAAATATGTGTATTACTTTATTCTCATCACGCACATTATCTTGTCAGTAACCGTGATTCCGTTTGTATTATTTACATTTTCACGAGCTTTAGCCGGTAACTTTGAAAGACACAAGCGATTGGCTAAATTTACTTTTCCGTTGTGGTTGTATGTCGCGGTAACCGGTGTTGTTGTTTATTTGATGATCAGTCCCTATTATAAATAACTATGAAGTATTTACTAGCATTTGGGATGGTATTGATTGGCTCAATTTCTGCGTCAGCACAATGTGCCATGTGTAAGGCCACGCTTGAAAACAATATCAGCAACGGTCATATCGGCATTGCCGCGGGCATCAACTTTGGTATCTTATATTTGTTTGTATCACCCTATCTATTTATCATTATACTGGCTTACTTTTGGTATCGAACCAGCAGAAAAAATGCAGCGAAGTCTATTGACAGCAATTGGGCAGGGTAGATGCCCTCGCTGTCGTGAGGGTTTCATGTTTAAGTATCCACTTTCCCAATTCAGAAAGTTCAGCGAGATGAATGCGACTTGCTCGTCGTGTGAAGCAAGCTTTGAGCCTGAACCTGGATTTTATTTTGGAGCTATGTACGTGAGCTATGGGTTTACCATAGTACTTTTTATTTCTATATGGGCCATCCTTCGTTTTTTTTTAAACCCTTCCGATTTGGTTTATTTTATAGCCATTGTTACGGCAGCTGCTGTTTCAACTCCTATTAGCTTTCGTTATTCAAGGATTCTATTTCTTTACTGGTTTGGTGGCTTGGGAAGGAAAGAGCCTTGATTTTCCATGCTGGTTAAAACACAGATCTCATGCTAAGAAAATTGATTCCGTTCTTCGCGGCATCATTATTTTTAGCAATTGCAATCAGATGGGACTATTCCAGCCGAAAATCCTTCAATGATCAGTCGCTAGCAATTCAAATAAGCAAGAATATTAAGCAAGAACTTTCTTCCTTAGAAACAGAGGCGGCGAAGTTTGATAAAGACACCTTGCACTTTAACTGGTCTATACTTCAGCACTCTTTTTATTTAGTTGAGAACGATGGAATAACAGCCTGGAGTAAAAATGATTTCTCTATTGGGATACGTGATTTAGATGGTGATTACAAATTAAAACTGCTGCAAACTCCAAGAATGGATTTGTTGCTGTATCGATTTCCCAAAGGACCGAAATCATTGGTGGGCGTTATTCCGTTGCGCATTGGCTATGAAATTGTGAACCGCTACCTCACTACGACCTGGAACAAGCAAATCTTTCCGATCCAAGGGGTGAGAATACTTGCAACCAATGATAGTTCAGGTGTAGCAGTTTGCCTGGCAAATCAGGGTTGTTTATTTAAGGTTAAGACGCCTCAGGAGACTTTTGTAGTGAATAGGGTTTCACTGGGAGGCGCGACGATATCAATTTTATTGGCGCTCAGCGGTATTTTTTTTATTGTTCGTAATCTACACAGGCGCAAAAAGTATTTAACAACCTTTATGGTGTTATTTGGATCAATGGCAATAATTCGAATTGCCATGGTTCAATTTTTATTTCCAGGGCGTTGGATCTATTCCGAATTTTTTGATCCAAGATTTTTTGCCTCTTCGTCATTTAATGCATCCGTTGGAGATTTTTTCCTGAATGCGCTCATTGTCGCCATTGGTTGTGCCTATTTATTCAAGATTTATCCAAGATTATATTTTATTAAAAGCAGTTCTCGAAAGAGTGACCTAATGAAGTGGTTAATTTCTACCTTTCTGTTGTCAGCTTCTTTTTTTGCATTCCTATTTCCGCATCTTTTTGTTGAATCAATTTTTCATGATTCAGCAATCTCTATTGATATAACTTCCAGTGTTACTTTTGATCGCCTGCGAATAATTGCTTTAGGTGCGTTGGCCTTGGGTTGTATAAGTTCTTTCTTCTTTGTTCACATCTTAGTGAGATGGGCAAAGTTGTTGATTAAATCAAAGTGGCAATTTGCTTTTTCAATGCTAGTAGCCGGACTTCTTTTCACTAGTTACTTTTTATTTTCGGACTTAAATTATTGGGTTTCTCTTTTTACCGGGACAGCTTACTTTTTGGTGCTTTACTACTCCAACTACTTTCAGTCTCTTTCGCATATAGGCTCACGCATATTTTCTTTTTTACTCATAGCCACTATGGCATATGGAATCCAGGGTGCGCTAGGAATTTGGCGTTTCGCGGAAGAAAAAGAAGTTCGCTCGATGTTCAGGTCAGCGAGTAATTTGATTGCCCGCGACGTGTTGGGGGAATATCTGCTCGATGAAACAACGAAGAAAATCGCCAGCGATAAATTTATCTTATCGAATATGGCCAGTCCTTTATTAGCCAAAGATGCAGTAAGACAGAAAGTACGACAGGTGCATTTGAATAGTTATTTTGACCGATATGAGGTAAAAGTGAAGGTGTACCACACGGATGGAAGTCCAGCCGACAATGGGTTAGATGATTTTGCCACTTCAATCAAAGCTTTTCAAAATGAAGCCAACAAAACAGTGTATGAAGGTATTTATTTTATTCACAGCGCAGCCGCTGAAACAGTGAAGCGTTATCTCGCCGTAATACCTCTTACCAAGAACAACACTTCGCTGGGCTATGTTGTTCTTGACCTATCATTAAAACAAATTGTCCCTCAACAAGTTTACCCAGAACTTTTGGTTGACAATCGGTTTGCGCAAACTCTTCGAAATAAAAATTATAGCTATGCTTTCTTTCTCAAAGAGAAACTGATGGGAAGTGCGGGTAGTTTTAATTTTGATCGTGATTTCGATGTCGATGTGCTGAATAACCTTACCCTTTATTCGAAGGGCATTAAAATAGATGGGCACTGGCTCGTGGGTTCTGAAGATGAAACGGGCAAGCAATCCGTTGTCGCATCCGAGGCTTATTCAAACTTTTCTGCACTTGCAAATTTTTCCTTTCTCTTTATTGTTGGCATCGGGTTGATCTTCTTGTTTCTTGTTGTCTACTTGATATCCCAAGCGCGACAAAAGATCATTCTGAATTATTCAACCCGAATTCAACTTTATGTTTACCTGTCTTTTATTCTCCCGTTGGTTGTAGTTAGCACCATCGCATTAAGAATGATCAGCCAATCGGATGATGCACAATTGGAAAAGGAAATTAGGGAGAAAGGTATTCAGATCACTGAAAGCTTGTCCAGTTTATTGCAGGAAAGGGATACGGTCACGAACCTCCATGAATTACAAATGAAAGTCACGGAGATTGCTCAGGCCAGTTCAGTAGATGCGAATATTTATGATCCTTCGGGCAAACTGTTGGCTTCTAGTCAACCGACAATCTTCAGCAGCCAATTGGTAATGCCATTGCCTAAAAGAGAGGCATGGGAAAAAATAGTCAATGAGAAATTTAATATCGTTCAAGCCCGATGCAACATTGGGGCTTTGGATTATAGTAGTTTATTTTTTGCGATCAAGACATCGGGAAAAAATGACATTGACGGAATTCTTGAGCTTCCCTTTTTAAAATCAAATTCGGAGTCAACAAAAATTAGTGTATTAACTAACATTCTGGTGACGTTTGTGATTGTATTCATTGCTTTTTCATTTTTTGCTTTTAATGCTATCGATAAGCTTACTTTTCCGCTACGGTTCATTGCGAAAAAACTGAAAACAACATCGTTGGGAGAAAACCAACCCATCGAATGGAAGGCCAATGATGAGATTGGATTAATGGTGAAAGAGTACAACCGGATGCTGGATAACCTGGAGGAAAATAAAATAGACCTGGCCCGCAATCAAAAGGAAAGTGCCTGGCGAGAGATCGCACAACAAGTAGCACATGAAATAAAGAATCCGCTCACACCGATGAAGCTGACACTCCAACAAATGGAGCAGGCAGTAGCCAATAAATCAATCGATCAAGAGCGGACAAGGAAGTCGATCGAAACGATGTTGGCGCAGGTGGATGTTCTCAATGGAATTGCCGGGTCGTTTAGCACATTTGCTACCATGCCAGCTCCCGTATTAGCCAAGGTTGATGTAATACTCCTTTTAAATCACACCGTTGCTCTTTTTGAAAATCAGGCAAATGCGGTGATCGAATTCAAGCAACCAATTGCTTCACTATTTGCCATGGGCGATAATCAATTACTCGGTCGTATTTTTTCCAATATTATCCTTAATGCTTTGCAGTCTGGCGCTTATGAGAAAAAAATTATGCTTGAGATCGTTGCGAAAGAGGAGGGAAATTGGTGTCTCATTAGCTTCCGTGATAATGGACTAGGTATTGCTCCAGCACTTCTCGATAAAATTTTTCTTCCACATTTCACTACAAAAAATACAGGCTCTGGCCTGGGCCTTGCCATTGCGAAGCAAGGTATTGAACAGATGGGTGGCGCGATTTGGTTCGAGACTACCACAGGGCAGGGGACTACCTTTTTCGTGAAGCTTAAATCCAGCCAACTTTAACCTTCGCAATCATTACGAATGATGATGTGTTGATGTATATAGTGGTTCACTCACCCTTCTGCTTGTTCTTCAGATCTTTCAGGTGAATGATATCAGCCTGATCTTTCGGGCGATTGATAGCTTCTTTTTCTTTGAGCAAGTCCATCATGTGAATGACTTTAAAATGAATGCCGTTAAATTCACCTGGTTTTGCTCTTTCGTAGCACTGGTCAAAATCAAAGGAGCTGAATGCTTTCAGGTTGGTCATCGGATCAACCACAAAGCCGGAATTGCCCACTTTGAATTCGGTAAAGCCAGCAATGAACTGGAGTGATTTGGTTTTTTCGATTCCTACCACTCCGTTTTCGGATAAAACAATTTTTAGTTTGTTGATATTCTCAGGGTCGTCTTTAATCCATAGATCAAGGTCGTGCGTAGCGCGAACATAGCCGTGAAAGGCCATAGCAAAACCACCTACTAAAAGATACTTTACTTCGTTTTGTTCCAGGCTACGGAAGAATTGCAACACTTCGCTGTCACGAAAATCAATGGCCGACATATTTGGGTTCTTGGGATTTGCATTATTAAAGTTAACCGCCAGCTCGTTTACTTTAGAGAGAAGCTCAATTCCTTCCTGGTAATTCTTGAGTGACATAGTGAAAGTTAACGAAAAAATCTTGCAGGGAGGATACAGCCAATGCCGTAGATAGTTAATCACCTCTCATCTTTCCCATCACTTTATTGGCAAAGACAAAATCGTCAAGCTGGGAGACGCCTGAATGGGTAATGTCTGCATTGTTGCCTTCCCAAAGTTTGTGGCCCTTGTAAAGAAAAATAATGTTTTCGCCTATGCCAATTACTGAGTTCATATCGTGGGTGACAACGACGGTGGTGATGTTTAGCTCGTGCGTGATTTCGGCAATCAGCTCGTCAATCAAGATGGAAGTTTGTGGATCAAGACCAGAGTTGGGTTCATCACAAAAGAGGTAATTGGGATTATTCACAATCGCCCGCGCGATGCCCACGCGCTTTTTCATCCCCCCGCTAATTTCAGATACTGCTTTTTTGTTTACGTTTTCAAGGCCAACTCTTTTTAAACAGTGATTGGCGCGATCACGCATTTCATCCAACGGAGTTTTGGTGAGCACTTCCAAAGGGAACATTATATTCTCTTCTACATTTTTTGAATCGAATAGCGCGCCACCTTGAAAGAGCATCCCTATCTCTCTACGGATTTCGGATTTCACCTCTTTATCTGCTTCCGTGAAGTTTCTTAGATTATAAAACACATCGCCCTTGTCAGGATTTATCAACCCGACAATGCATTTCAGCAACACGCTTTTACCTGTGCCACTCGATCCGATAATCAGATTTGTTTTTCCTTTTTCAAATTCGGCATCAATGCCATCGAGCACCATCCTATCACCGAATGATTTGGAGATATCCCTGATCTTGATCATCGCAACATGATATTTACGATGAAATAATCAGCAAGAAGCACTGCAATCACACTAGTGGTTACAGCCTCGGTACTGGCAATGCCGACCTCCAGAGCGCCCCCTTTAGTGAAGTAACCTTTGAATGAAGAAATCGATGCAATCAAGAATGCGAAAATGAATGATTTGGTTAGTGCAATAATAATCTCAAAGTCATTAAATCCAAAACGAAGACCTGACACATATTCAGTAGGGGTGATGATGTTGATAAATGTGCCCACAATGTAGCCACCTATAATGGCGCATACTCCTGATAAAATTACCAGTAGGGGATACATCAAAAGGGAAGCAATTATTTTTGGCAATACCAGGTACGAAGAAGAATTGATACCCATCACCTCGAGTGCATCGATTTGCTCTGTGATGCGCATCGTTCCGATTCCACCCGCCATGCTCGAACCGATTTTCCCGGCATAAATAATGGCCATAATAGTGGGAGCTAATTCCAAGACGGTCATTTCACGAACCACCTGCGAGATCACAAAGCGTGGAATCAACGGGCTCACCATGTTATAAGCTGTTTGTACAGTCGTTACTGCCCCAATGAAAGTCGACACGAGAATGAACAATAAAGCAGAATTGACTCCAATCTGCACACACTCTTCCAGAATCAATTTATAATAAGTGGCGAATGTTTCTCTTCGCACAAACAAAGAACCTAAGAAAATCATGTACCTGCCGAATCCTGTCATTTGTCAAATATGCTATATTGCCCAAAGATAAAATAACTATGCACAAGTTGGTAGTGGTAACGGGGGCAACCAGAGGAATCGGCAGGGCTGTTGCCGAGCGCTTTGCTTTGGCCAAGTTTGACGTGGCTGCCTGTGCCCGCAATCAAAATGACCTTCACACTTTTAAGAAAGAAATTGAGAAAAAATACGGCGTTAATGTCTTTGTGAAAGGCACGGACACATCCGATAAGAAACAGGTAGGGGAGTTCACCCAATTTATTATTGCGTTGAATAGACCCATCGACGTGCTGGTGAACAACGCTGGGTATTTCACCCCTGGCGCCACCATGGATGAACCTGACGGCGCTCTTGAAAGTATGATCGAAGGAAATGTGTACAGTGCCTATTATGTGACTCGCGGCTTGATTGAAAGCATGAAGAAGAATAAGTCAGGGCATATTTTTAATATGTGCTCAATCGCCAGTATTAAAGCTTACCCGAATGGCGGATCCTATTCTATTTCAAAGTTTGCGTTGCTGGGATTTTCGAAAGTGTTGAGAGAAGAATTAAAAGAATTTAATATCCGTGTAACTGCAGTGCTGCCTGGCGCCACCAAAACTCAGAGCTGGGATGGAGTTGATTTGCCTGACACGCGATTCATAAAACCTGAAGATGTAGCGGAGGTAATTTTCAACGCTTACTCAATCTCAGATAGGAGTGTAGTGGAGGAAGTTATAATCCGTCCGCAGTTAGGAGATATTTGATTTCACGCAAAGGCGCTAAGCCGCAAAGTAGAACGGGAAAATTCTTTGCGTCCTTGCGTCTTAACGGTGAAATATCTGGTTATTTGAACGAGAACAGGCAAGCTACTCACTGCATGCGTTTCCAGGCGACTTCCGCAATAACCGATTGGCCCCCTTGCGTGGTTTGAGTTACAACATATTTTATGTAGTCTCCTGCATAAGTGTAGGCCCGTTTTTGGCCCGTGCCCTCCCAGTTGGGAAATGAAGCGTGCTCAATATTGAATGTGATGGTATGATTTGCATCGTCAACCGAGAACTTACCAAAATGTGAATTACTTCCTTGCACCAAGGCTGCATTTTCCTGTGGTGTACATTTGTTTTTGTCATCTGATGCAACTTTAGGGCGAAGCGCCTTTAATATTTGTATTGCATAATTTCCGTGGTTGTCGAATATGAGCAGGCCTTGTGGATTTTCTCCATAGGGATGAAAACGGCTGCCATCCGGGTAGATGTTATCAACAGAGACTAACGTCCATGTCCCGATCAATTGCTGTTGCAACGAAGGTGTTTCTTTAATTTGTGCTGTGACAAACGAGGAGAGCCCGAGCGTAAGAATGAACAGAACTATTTTTTTCATTTTTTTATTTATTTGTTTTGATTGATGGTTTAGTCAGTAAAATTGTCGAGGGTCGCGGAGTTTTTTCCTGTACATTTTTTCACTAATTCTGTATTTTATGAGCATGGTCAGGGAAAATCTTTATCGACCTTTTGAGATTGAGTACGTGGCCATGGAGCGATTTCCAAAACCCGTACGACAGAACAATTTCTTCGAACTGATTTATATTGTCAATGGAACAGGAGTTCAGTTTACTAATGGCAACAAGTTCAATTACCGCAGGGGCAATCTTTTTTTAATCACCCCTCAGGATACCAATTCATTTCAAATCTCGACTACCACTCAATTCTTCTTTCTACGATTCAGTGAAACATATATTCAACTTTTCAAAGATCGCGACTGGACTGAACGGATTGAATTTATCTTGGGTAACGCAAGCCATCGACCTGGCTGCATTTTAAAAAATCAGGTCGACAAACCTTTGATAGCATCACTAGTCGAAAATATCATACGTGAGCACTCTAATCAACAATTGTATCACCAAAAGATTGTTCAACAGATCGTCAATACGATCATAGTAATCGTTGCCCGGAACATTGCCCTAAAGCTGCCCAAAAAAATAAAGGAAACCACAGGTGAAGTTGTGCTTGACATCCTCCAGTACATTCAGCAAAATATCTATGAACCTAAGCGATTGAATGCAAAAGAGATCAGTAACAAGCATGGCATTTCTCTAAGTTATCTCGGACGCTATTTCAAAAAGCAGACGGGAGAGACATTGCAAGAGTATATTGCGAAATACAAAATAAGATTGATTGAGATCAGATTATTGAATACCGACATGCGTATCAACGAAATCGCAGACGAACTTAATTTTACTGACGAGAGTCACTTAAATCGCGTCTTCAAGAAACAGAAGGGAATCAGCCCTTCAGAATATCGAAAGCAATTTGTCAAATAGGATTCGTGCAAAGACGCTAAGTCGCTAAGAGAGCTTTGCGCCTCTGCACCTTTGCGTGAAACTTATTCCAGCGCCTTCACCCCCGGCAAAACCTTGCCCTCAAAGTATTCAAGCAACGCTCCACCTCCGGTAGACACATAACTTACTTTATCTTCGAAGCCAAACTTGGCAACGGCGGCCGCTGAATCACCTCCGCCAATCAAAGAGAATGCCCCTTTTGCCGTGGCTCTCACTACTGCTTCAGCGATTGCTTTTGTTCCTTTCTCAAATTTCTCCATTTCAAAAACACCCATCGGTCCATTCCATAAAATGGTCTTTGAGTTTTCAATAATTTGTGAAAAAGCTTGTCTTGCATCCGGCCCAATGTCGAGGCCCATCCAATCTGCTTTGATGGCATTGTTCATGGAAATATCCGTGTTGGCGTTAGCATCAAATTTGTCGGCAATAATGGAGTCGATTGGCAAAATGAGTTCCACTCCTTTTTTCTTTGCTTTTTGAATTAGCTCTTTTGCAAGATCAAGTTTATCTTCTTCTACCAATGATTTGCCTATCTGTCCACCCAGTGCTTTGAAAAAAGTATACGACATGCCGCCACCGATGATCAGGTTATCCACTTTATCTAACAACTTCTCAATGATCAAAATCTTATCCGAAATTTTTGCACCACCCATGATAGCCGTGAATGGTTTCGCTGCGTTCTCCAATACTTTCTTCGCATTAGCCAATTCCGCCGCCATCACATAGCCAGCACATTTCTCTTTAAAAAATTGAGCTACAATGGTAGTGCTAGCGTGAGCACGATGTGCAGTTCCAAACGCATCGTTTACATAGATGTCTCCGAGCTTGGAAAGTTTTTCCGCGAATGCGACATCACCTTTCTCTTCTTGTTTGTAGAAGCGAAGGTTCTCCAATAACAATACCTCTCCTGGTTTCAGTGAGGCTGAAAGCTGAACAGCTTCGTCACCAATACAATCATTGGCAAATTTTACTTTCACACCCAACAGTTGTTCTATGGTTTTGATGGTATGTTTTAACGAATATTTTTCTTCCGGCCCTTCCTTCGGTCGGCCCAGGTGCGACATCAAAATACAGCTCCCTCCATCGCTCAGGATTTTCTTTATTGTGGGGATGGTTGCCCGGATTCGGTTGTCATCCGTGACGTTAAAACTTTTATCCAGGGGCACATTAAAGTCTACGCGGATAAGAGCACGTTTTCCTTTGAAGTTGATGTCGTTGAGGGTTTTCATCTGTTAATATTATTTTTTAGTGGTCAGATGGAATGCCCATGCAGAATTAACATTCCTTTGGGTCTGTGAAGCTGATGGGCATTTCATGGGCAAAAAATTTAGAAGTGCTAAGATAATAAATGGTTTAGTAAAAGCGCTCTGCGTTTCTTTGCGTCCCCTGCGGTTTAATTGCATTTTACCGCAAAGCACACAAAGGAAATACACGCTAAGAACCGCAGAACTAAAACAATCGGTTTCGCTCATCAAATTCATTACGGCATCACAAAATTTATTTTTTATCTTTCCTAACCATCTACCTGACTATGAAAAATTTACTCCTTACTTGCCTCACACTCATCTCAGTACACACCTTCTCCCAAGTTGATCCCTCACTTTTCAACGACATGAAGTGGCGCATGATCGGGCCGCATCGCGCGGGCAGAACAATTGGCGCTGTCGGTGTGCCACAACAACCCAATGTTTTTTATATGGCGGCCAACAACGGTGGCGTGTGGAAGACTACCGACTATGGCAGAACCTGGGATCCGATCTTTGATGATCAACCCACTGGCTCTATTGGAGACATTGCTGTTGCACCATCGAACCCCAATGTAATTTATGTGGGCAGTGGCGAAGGTGTGCAGCGTCCTGATCTCTCGGTAGGTGATGGGGTTTATAAATCCACCGATGCAGGGAAGACATGGAAGAACATGGGCTTGAAAGACGGCCAACAGATTGGTAGCCTCGCTATTGATCCGAAAGATGAGAACAAAGTCTTTGTTGCAGTGCTTGGTCATCCTTATGGAGCGAATACGGAGCGCGGTGTTTATCGCAGCAAAGATGGAGGTGCAACGTGGGAGAAAGTGCTTTACAAAGATGAGAACACCGGTGCCGTGCAAGTCACCATTGACCCTAATAATCCTAACATTGTTTATGCCGACTTGTGGGCCGCACGACAAGGCCCGTGGGAGAATGGACAATGGCAAGGACCTGAAAGCGGCTTGTATAAATCAACGGATGGAGGTTCAACCTGGAAAAAGCTCACGAACGGATTACCTACTGTAAATGAGGGACTTGGACGCATAGGATTTTGTATCGCTCCAAGTAACTCCAGCCGCATGTACGCCACAGTCGATGCTGGCGATAATGGTGGCATCTACCGCTCGGATGATGCCGGAGAGAATTGGTCGCGCGTTTCTGCTGATGGAAGGCACTGGAGTCGTGGGTCTGATTTTGCGGAAGTAAAAGTGCATCCAAAAAATGCAGACATTGTTTTTAGTGCGAACGTAGTCACCTGGAAATCGGAAGACGGAGGTAAAACATGGACCGGTATTCGGGGTGCTCCCGGTGGCGATGACTATCATCGCATCTGGATCAACCCCAACAATCCTGACATCATGTTGTTTGCTGTCGACCAGGGAGCGATCATCACCGTGAACGGCGGCAAAACTTTCAGCTCGTGGTACAATCAACCGACTGCACAGTTTTATCATGTGAGCACCGACAATGCTTTTCCTTACAACGTGTATGGAGGGCAACAGGAAAATGGTTCGGTAGGGATTGCTTCGCGAAGCAATGACGGACAAATTACATTTCACGATTGGCATCCGGTGGGTGTGGAAGAGTACGGATATGTGGCAGCTGATCCGCTCGATCCGAATATTATTTACGGTGGCAAGATCACGAAGTACGATAAGCGCACCGGGCAAATTCAAAACATCGCACCCGAAGCCATTCGCAGTGGCAAGTACCGATTCATTCGCACGGCTCCGGTTTTATTTTCACCTATCGATCCGAAGACCTTGTACTATGCCGGCAATGTTATTTTCAAAACACAAAATGGCGGACAATCGTGGGAGGTGATCAGTCCGGATTTATCGAGAGAGAGTTGGGATGTGCCTGCAACTATCGGAGTGTATAAAGATGACAAAATGAAAACCATACCGCGCAGGGGAGTGGTGTACACGCTGGCACCTTCTCCGCTCGATATTAATTTGATGTGGGCCGGCACCGACGATGGGTTGATTCACGTGACGCGCAATGGTGGAAAAACATGGACCAACGTTACACCTCCAGAAATTACTTCGTGGAGCAAAGTCTCCATCATGGAAGCCAGCCACTTTGATAAAGAGGTTGCGTATGCTGCGGTGAATCGGATTCGATTGGATGACCAGAAGCCACACATTTATAAAACCACGGATGGAGGAAAATCATGGAAAGAAATCGTAGTCGGACTTTCAGCCGATCCGATTAATTCTGTTAAAGAAGATCCGCAAACCAAAGGCTTGCTCTTTGCGGGGTCGGAACGGTTTGTGAATGTTTCGTTCGATGATGGTGATCATTGGCAAAGTGTGAAGTTGAATATGCCGATGACCTCCATTCGCGATCTCGTGATCAAAGGCGATGATCTCGTGGTGGGCACGCACGGACGATCATTCTGGATTTTGGATGACATTACTCCGCTGCGACAAGTGAAGAAAGAAATGGTTTCTCAAAATATTTTATACAAACCACAGACTTCCTTGCGCATTCGATGGAGCATGAACCCCGATACACCACTACCGCAAGAAGAACCCGGTGGACAAAATCCACCGGATGGCGCCATCATCGATTATTATTTGAAAGCCGATGCCCAATCCGTAACGCTTGAAATTGTAAACAGTAAGAACGAAGTGGTTCGCCAATATTCCTCCGGCGACAAACCCTACAAAATTCCTGAACTGAATATTCCTTTGTATTGGATCAGGCCACAGCAAGTGTTATCATCAACCAAAGGACATCATCGCTTTTTGTGGGATGTGCAACACACTCCGTTGAATGCGGACGTGTCGTTCCCGATGTCTGCTGTTTATCAGAACACGGCTCCTGATCAAACTGCACCGTGGGCGATGCCGGGCGAATACAAAGTGAGATTAATTGTGGATGAACAAACTCAGGTGCAACCATTTAAAGTGAAGATGGATCCTAGAGTGCAGACCACTGTTGCACAACTGCAGGAGCAGTTCGATCTTTCTATGATCTGTTACACCGCGCGAAAGCATTCACTGGACGCCTTGGCAAAGATCGAAGCCATTGAAAAGCAAATCCCCATGGTCAAGACCAGCGGACCGCTGGATAAATCATTCACCGAATTTAAAACCAAACTCAACGCATTGAAAGGCTCGGGTGGATTTCGCAGAGACCCCAACAGTGTCTCATGGAACAATGTGGCGGGTGCCAGCGATCAGCTCTTTGGTATTTTGCAAGGCGCGGATATGCCCGTGACTGCCCAAACCAAACAAGCCGTAGCCGACCTCGACCCGATGATCAAGAAAGTAAACGAAGCGTGGACAACCTTTTTATCCGTTGATCTTCCCACTTTCAATAAAGTGTTGAAGGGTAAAGGTATTAAACCTATCACAATTCAGTAAGAAGGTGTCCTACACCTCCAAGGTGTAGGACACCTTACACCTTACCCTTAATTAATTTAATTATATTATTTTTCGGTATGCATCTCACCGAAGGAGATATTTATCATGTGTTCAACCGGGGCAATAATAAGCAACCGATTTTCATTCGACCAGAAAACTACCCTTACTTTGTAAAAGGAATAGAACGCTATTTAACTCCAAACTGCGACCTCATCGCGTGGTGCTTAATGCCTAACCATTTCCATTTCCTTATTCATGCAAATGCAAACTCCATTTCCGTTATCGAGGATGGCAGCTTTAAAAGGCAACGATTTTCACAAGCCATCAAACAGTTACTGAGCTCGTATACCAAAGCAATTAACAAGCAGGAGCAAAGAACAGGAAGTTTGTTTCAACAAAAGACGAAAGCGATTTGTGTGACTGACAATGACCAGCATGATGCAATAGCATTTCATTATATACATCAAAATCCAATGAAAGCTGGACTGGTGAAAAGAATGGAAGATTGGGAATACAGCTCCTTTAAGGAATACCTCGGCTTAAGAGCAGAGACACTGTGTAATTTGAACTTGGCGCACGAGCGTTTGGCGATCAATTTTAACCGACTGCTCGAAGAGTCTTATAAAGTTGTCAATTTTGAGTTTGAAGACTAGGTGAGGCAGGTGTCCTACACCTCCAAGGTGTAGGACACCTTTAATGCGTGTGTTCCAGCATCTCAACGAGCATTCTTTCCCATTTTTTTCTTTGGCATACCGGGGAAAACCCCGTATCATTTAAGAGAACAAAACCTTAAGTTTGATACTGAGAGGTAATCTGTAAATCACCAATGTAATGGCATGAGCAATTACTCAATACTGCTAAATATCTTAGATAAGATAAGAAGTGAAGCTCCTGCTTCACTAACATCATATTTACCAGCCTCTAACGAAATAGAAAAAATAAATCAAGCAAGAGCAAAGGCTTACATTCATTTATTCTTAAAAGCAAACTTAGGTTTACTGGAGTTTGCCCAAAGAGAATCTTTTGTTACAGACGGAACTTATGACGGGGGCATAGATGCCTATTACATTGATGATAAAACGAAGATTATTCTATTCATCCAGTCTAAATTTAGAACAACCGAAGATAACTTCGAAAATAAAGAAATATCTGTTGAAGAAATCTTAAAGATGGATATTGATAGGATACTTAAAGGTGAGACGACTCATGAGAATGGTGTGCCATACAATAGCAAAATATTGGGGATGCAAAATAAAATGCAGAACATCTCTGATATAGCTCGCTATCGATATGAGGTTATACTTTTAGCAAACCTACCCAAAATAAGTAATAGCAAAATTCAATTTTTGACATCTGGCTTGCCATTCCAAATCTTCGATTTCAAGCGAACATTTTCTGAATTGGTATTCCCAATAGTTTCGGGAACTTATTATAATTATGGAGACCTTTGTATCAATGTAAACCTTAGTAATAAATCTTTAGGAGCTCACATAAACTATACTGTTGAAACAGGTCTCGGTAATTGTGATATAACAGTTCTTTTTGTTCCGTTAAATGAGATTGGAAAACTAATGTATGAGTATAAAAACTCAATTCTTAAATATAATCCGAGAAGTTATTTAACATTAAAAGAAGGAAGTATAAATGATGAGATCCGGCAGACGATACTCAAGAAAGACACAAACGAGTTTGCTCTTTTCAATAATGGAATCACAATCCTTTCAGATGAGACTTTTTTTAACCAAAGAATTGGCCAGAAAGATAAGGCACAATTAAGCATTAAGAATCCTCAGATTATAAATGGGGGACAAACTGCTTATACCATGAGTTTAGTATATGAAGAATCATTAACTGGCCTCAATCTAATGGAGAAATTGGAAAACAAGGAAGTCTTAGTAAAAATTATAACTTTCAGTTTAGCAAAATCATTAACTGATATTGATAGATTGGAATTAATAGAATCAATATCAAGTGCAACAAATAAGCAAAACCCAGTTAATAATTCAGATAGAAGTTCAAACAACCCTTTGCTCATTGCTTCCCAAAAATCCCTCTTTATTGATTTTGGCTTTTTACTTGAAAGAAAACGCGGTGAATTTTTTGATGGATTGAGATACGGGTATATTGATAGATCGTAGATAATTGACAGGGGAATATTTATGCGAATAGCCTTTGCCTGTTTGGGATATCCAGTTCCACCAAAAAAGGAAAAGCAACTACTAACAGCTGAAAAAATAGATGTTGTTTTAAATGATATAAAGAGCTTTAGAAAATATTTCTTTGGATGCTTGCTATTTTCTGAACTGCAAATACTGCCTGCTAAGAATAAATTGGCAGAATCGCTATCAATTGGTTTTTATTCAATTGTAGCGATATGTTCAGCAAAGTATTTTGATAATAAAGTCACTGATGATGAACTAAAGCAACTTGCACAGGAGGCAATAAGTGATATATCAAAGGAGTGGGAGAACTTTGAGGATTTCGCAGTAAAACAATTTCATAATGTTTCTTATTTCAATTACAATTTCAATTATTACAATGGAACATATAGGCTATCCAGTAAATTTTCTGGGTACTTTAGATCTCAGTATTTGCCTCTTGATCTAAATGATTTTTTCTTTGGCGGGAATAGAACTCTTATTGAGGGGCCCAATATTCGTAAAGGTAAATTGACAATTGAGAAATATTTATCTTCAAAGCATCTAACTTTAGAGATAATTGAAAATGTGAAGCCATTGATCAATCAAACTAATTGGTTTGATGAAAATTCAATTTCTGAGATAGAAAATTCTTTGCACCTTGATCCAAGGTCAGTACGGGCTGCTATAAAATTTATCACTTCGAAAGAATTTGGATATTACGTATCAGATAGGAATGAAGCACACCAATAGCATAACTATCCTTTTCGTAGCAGAGTCACTCGCTGCGCTACACTTCTGTTGGGCTAACACCGCTTTCCATACCTGGCCGCCCACAGTCGCCAGGGCAATGTCATGGACACAATCGCTATCAGAAAAGAGAGGATGCTGATATGGGTATGCCTGGGTTGCAAACTCAGGACAGCTGAGCGAGCCAACGCCTCTTGAACGAGCGCACAGCGGAGGCTTAGGTGAAGTCTTTTTTACGTTTTTTTAGGCTGCGGTGGGTGATTCTGCTTGGGTGATATCGACGGGAACTATTACAAAACTTACATCCGCATTAATTCACATTTGAATGTCGACGGCAGCCCCATAAACCATTCGTTCTTTGTATAAATAATTTAAATCTGTGGGTGATTCATGTGTGTCTTCGTACATTCCTTTTAGATTATTCGGACTTTTAATGATCGGCTCCAAATTACTCTTTTGAGTATATGTTAAGAATCTATGTTTTCCTGTTGTCGTTGGCCATTGGTAATTGCTTCGCGCAGGGGCAAGAAAAGGAAACTCTCTATTTTGAACATGCCGGGCATAGCCTTACGGAAGAATCGCGAAAAACTATTGACCTCCTGTTGCAAAGAACAAGTTTGGAGAAAATAGAGGAGATCAGTCTTTCTGGGCATACGGACAGTGATGGTAGCGATAGCGTCAACATGAAACTATCACGCGAGCGGGTTGGAGTGGTGAAATTTTATCTTATTGAAAGAGGTGTATCTCAAAATAAAATCCACGAATACTATTATGCTAAAACAAGACCAATAGCTTCCAATGCCACAGACGAAGGCAAACAAAAAAATAGGCGTGTTGAAATCATACTAATCGTTTTTACCAGCGAGAAACAACCATCGAATGAAGTGGCGAATGCTGACAGAGACCAGGTGACATCCTCCGAATTGCCTTGTTCGTCTATTATCCACCAGACCGAGAAGAAGGTGCTTTACTTCAACTCCGGCAAACATGAACTGACAACATCTTCGCTGCAAGTGATCCTGGATGAACTTGAAAAGTTGAGAAACTTTCATCTTGTTCGGATTGAACTGGCCGGTCACACCGATAGTGATGGACCCGATACCCTTAACATAAACCTTTCGAAAGAAAGAGCCGGCATTGTAGAGCGTTACCTGCTGAACCGGAATCTTCCCTTCAGTAAAATCAACTCATCCTACTTTGGAGAAAGTAAACCGATCGCCTCCAATGCCACCGGTGAAGGAAAACGAAAGAACAGGCGAGTTGAAATGCTGATCCGGTATGATGAATGTGCGAGCGATGATCATATCGTGGTCACCTCGCAAGAAGAGACCACTTCAAAAAAAATTAAGGAGCCTGAAAAAGAGCGTGTACAAGAAACAACCGTGCAGTCAACACCGGGTCAGGAGAACCCTGAAGTAACAACAGACAAACGTGAAACGAACGATCTGCATCAGGATACCAATATCAAACAAAAGGAAGTCGAACCAATAAAAGATACCCCGATTCAGATCTTAAAATCCTCGGTTAAAACTGATTCGATAACAGACAGACCAGAAATTGAGCCACATCCGGATCCGAGCATTAAACAGGGAAAAATAAAAAATGATGTAGCTCAAAATCAACTGGTAACATCTACTCCAACCGGAACGGTAACGGAACAACAGAAAACAAATTCTCAACAACCAGATACCGTCACGAATCTCACAGATAAAATCCAAACTGCTGACCATCCGGTAACTTCCACTCAAACTTCCACTCAAACATTATCGGTTGAGCCTACGGTTCAAATTCAGGAAGTAAGCCGGAAGGACACAACCACTATGATTACTCCTGTAACCACTGCCCAACAAACGACAGGACAAGAGGTGATATCCAAAACAGAAATTAGCAACACCGATACAATATCCAATACAGTAAAGCACAATGATATTCAGGTCGATAGTGAACCCACTTCCGTCAACAACGTTGCACCTACCCAACCAACTGCTTCAACAGACTCTTCTAACAGTATTGGAGAAAGCACATTAGTCCATACGCAGGATAGCCCAACCAATCAACCGGTTACGGCAGCACAAGAAGTGATACTCAAACCAGAAATTGGCAACACCGATACCCTATCCAATAATAAAGTAAAGCACAATGATGTCAAGGTAAATATTGAACCCACTCCCGTCAACAACTTTGCACCTACCGAGCCAACTACTCCAACAGACTCTGCTAACCGAATTAGAGAAAGAATGAATCCAACATTGGTCCATGTGCAGAATAGCATAACCAATCAACCGGTTCTTTTAGCACAAGAAAATACGCAAACGCTTATCCCTACCACTACACCGGTAAAGAAAGATTCCATTATCCGCCAACCTCCCCCCATAGAAAGGACCATTGCCGAGGCAACGGAGGTAAAAAACATTCAGATGGAAATAACCATTGAAAAAGATACGGTCAGGAGTATCAATGATCCCCCGTCAGCTGAAACCATTAAAAACGATGCGCTCGTACAAACTCAAAGCCACACGTTATTACCCAATGAAGCGTTGACCATAACGGGAGATCAAGGCACGGTTATTACTTTCCCGGAAAATTCGCTGGTTGATAAAAACGGGAAACCGGTGACCGGGGAAGTAACGGTAAACCTGGAGGAAGTCTACAACAAAGCGGATATGATTACCCATGATGTGCAAACTAGTTCCGATGGAAAATTATTAGAGTCTGGCGGTATGGCCCGGGTAGAGATAACGACAAAAGATTCGAGTACTGTTTTTTTGAAGCCGGGAAGCGCTTATGAAATTCAGTACCCAGCTGAAAAGAAAAAAGAAGATATGCAATTATTTACCGGTAACTCCTCCGGGCAAAACTGGGAGCCTGAAGGCATCAACGATTCCACCTTCAATGAAAACAAACAATCATTGGACAAATATGTTTTCAAAAGTTCTAAAATGGGTTGGACCAATGTGGACCGTTTCATAGGCTTGAATGAGAGCCACCGGTCTAACCTCAAGGTGGGACTGACCGGAACGCCTGATGCCAGCGTGTGCCTGGTTTTTAAAAAAATCAATTCCGTATTGAACATCACGAATAAAAAAAGTGAGTTTATGTTTTACAATATTCCCACAGGCGAAGAAGTTACACTGGTGGCTTTTGCCAAATCAGGAGACCAGATTTTGTATGCCAGCAAGAATATTACCGTAAGTAAAAATCAAAATGAACATCTCACGTTAGAAACTCTAAGTGCAGCGGAATTTCAGCAACGAATTAAAGAGTTTAATTGACCAGGCTACACTGAATTTCGTGTAGGCAGAGGATCCCAATCATCAAATTTTCAATCAACGAATCATCAAATCAACGAATCATCAAATCAACGAATCACTTTTTTACGATCTTAAACTCCACCCGTCTGTTCTGCCTCCTGCCATCCTCATTTGTGTTTGTAGCAATAGGCTTGGCTCCGCCATATCCAATTCCCTTAACCCGCTTAGCTGAAATGCCACTTGCCGTAATATATTTTTTCACCACATCAACACGCTCCTGGCTCAGTTTCAAACTCGCCTCTTCACCGCCAACATCGTCTGTGTGTCCCTCCAACTCAATTTCCACCGTTGGATTGTATTTAAGAAAATCGATGACCATATCAAGTTCATCATACGATTCAGGTAACAGCTCGGAGGTACTTTGTTTGAACAATACACTCTGCAAATTGATGGATGTACCAATAGCAATTGGCCGCAACTTAATATTGATCTCAAACTCCCTCAGTTTCTGTTTGGTCAGATTGATTTTAGCAAAATATCCAAAATACCCCTGTAATTCCACACGGACCGAGTACTTTGATTTTGGAAGTAGTTCTGCTTCGTAGTCACCCACTTCTGAAGCCAAAACAAAAGCGACATTCGGCCCATAAAAAGCAATATTAGCGGCTACTGGTCCGCCCGTTTCGGAGTCCGTAATTTTTCCAAAAATTCTTGTCAGCCCGTTGTCCGGTTTGCTAACCCGAACGGTTTCTTCTGCTATTGGCATTTTCTTGGGTATCGAATCTTTTTTCGGCTCGCGCACTGGTACGGTCGCAGCTTCTGGTGACTTTATTTCCCGAATGTCACCAAACCCATCGCTCTTGAACGTGGAGGTATAAAATATTTTGTTTGTAAAGGTGGAGTAGAACAATTCCTTCCCAACAGAATTGATCGGTGCACCTAAATTTTTTGGTGGCGACCAGTTTGTCCACGTACTGTCAAGCCGCTCGCATGAAAAAATATCAAAGTTGTCGGGCGATGACATGTTGCTGGCGAAGTAAAGCGTTTTGGTATCGGCACTAAGCCAGGGTGATAGTTCCTGATTTTCTGTATTGATGACCGCCCCAAGGTTTTTCGGTTCCGTCCATTTGGTACCAACATGTAAGCTCATATAGAGGTCCTCCTTGCCATGCGTTCCGTCCGCGTCAGCGGAAAAAACAAAAACCGTTTTGTCTAGGGTAATGTGGCCTCCCGTGGCAACGCTTTTGTTTTGGAAGCCAGGCACGGTTTCGTTGTGCGGCACGGTCCAGCCTGTACCTGTTCTCCGGCTCACCGAAATACCCTGGCTACCGGCGTCCTCACCATCAAAAGTGTAATGACCGTAAAGAAACATTTTCTGCCCATCGGAAGAAAAACCAAGGACAGCATTGTAGGCACTGTTGTTGATTGTCCCTTTTGCAGGTGAAGGCACAGACCATTTATTGTCCACCAAACGGGAAACCCAGATGTCGCCCAAATCGTCTTTGCCAGAAACATTTAATGGGTGTTTGGCAACTGTGAAATATAATTCGGTGCCATCGGGAGTGAGCACGGGAGCCTGTTCATCATATACCGAGTTCAACTGAGCACACAACTTTGTTGTCACCAATATCAGGAGGAAGGAAATTCGTACCATCGAGCAAAACTAACTCCTTAATGGCAACTCAGGCAAGTAGGGTGCGGCCTTCGAAGCCGAATCTTAAAAAATAGTTGTCATACAATATTGCTGGCGAGGTTGGCCTTCACTCGAATCTAAAAATCTAAAGGGACAGCAAGTGTGATGGCAAGCAGCGCATTCCGGTATCCCCAATGAGAAAAATAATATTAGCGTCTTAAAGATTCATATTCTTCCGAGGGGATACCGGCTCTCGCACGTGCTCGGCGAAGGCAGGCCGGTATGAACTGTGTTGTAGTGCGGTCCTTGAGTGTAATACCGACGTGAAAGCGTTACTCGCTGCGCAACACTTCTGTTGGCTTCGCTAACACCGCTTTCCATACCTGGCCGCTTACTGTCGCCAGGGCAATGAACGTCATGGACACAATCGCTATCAGAAAAGAGAAGATGCTGATATGGGTATGGTAAGCAAAATTCTGAAGCCATTTATCCATGAAGTAATAGGCCACAGGCGTGGCAATGGCAAATGAAATTAAGATGAGTATCAGAAATTTTCTCCCCAGGATGGTCACCAATTGCCCATGTTCGGCTCCTAATATTTTACGGATGCCGATTTCTCGCAACCTCACGTTTACGGTATGTAGGGTAAGACCATACAGACCAAGACAAGCAATGACAATGGCCACCATAGAGAACATGTAAATCAAGGTGCCCAACTGGCGGTCGGCTTTATACACTTTCCCAAAATCTTCATCGAAGAAAGAAACGGAGTAGGGCATTTTGGTGGTGGCCAGCTTGCGATAATTTTCTTCGATGTAAGCCAGGGTAGACGCGATATTTTCAGGTGCAATTTTTATCGCCAGAGCGGATGACCATTTTTTGGCCAGTCCAATTCGCATCGGGGCAATCGCCTGCCGGTAATCGGCAATATGAATGTCTTTAATTACACCGATAACAGTAACCGTATCGCCTTTCTGTCCAGGGGATTCTCCGGTGAACTTCATACCCACTGGGTTTTTCCAACCATAGGTTTTAACGGCGGTCTCATTGATCACAAAGGCATTGCTGTCGGCCGGGTTTCCGGGCGTGAAGAAGCGTCCCTCCAGCAGCTTGATATTAAAGACATCGAGATAGCTTGGGTCTGCATTGATGGTGTAGAAAGCAACATCGGTTGAACCCGTCGGGCCTAACCACTTCCTGGATTGTTGTGTGTTCACTGAATTAGGAAAATACGAAGTGAGTGAAACATTAAGTATCGCAGAATTTTTTTTAAGTTCGTTGATGAACACTTCGCGTTTATTGCGCACGCCTTCGTCGCGCAGGTTTACCCGCACAATTTGTTCGCGGTCATAGCCTGGGTTGTGCTCTTCCAAATAACTTAATTGACGAGTCACCACCATCACGGCAATGATGAGTGCCCCTGAAATTGTAAATTGAAAGATCGTGAGCACATCACGAAGAAGATTGCCTTGGTCGCCGGTAGCGAAGTTGCCTTTTAAAACTTGCACGGGCTTGAATGCCGAGAGTGCAAACGAAGGATAGAGGCCTGCCAGCAAACCCAATACCATGGGAATAATCAAAAGCATCAGCAGGAGTAAAGGATTGTTCAAGAGATTGAACGGAATTTCTTTGCCAATGAAATCGCGAAAGGACGGAAACAGCGACCACGCAGCAGCCAGTGCGAATAACATGGAAACAAAACTGAGTGTGAGCGCATCGCCCAGGAACTGGAAAACCAGGTTGGAGGGAAGAGCACCCACTACTTTTCTCACGCCCACTTCCTTGGCGCGCTTTACGGAACGAGCCGTGGTAAGGTTTACATAATTGATGCCGGCCACCAGCAGAATGAAGATGGCGAGAAGACTCAATAAATACAGCCGGTTAATATCATTCCTCGGCGTATTGGAGAAGTTGATGTCCGAATGCAAATAAAAATTTGGCAGGCCCTCCAGGGAGTAAGTGGATTTCCCATCAAAGCTCGCGTCATCTTTTTCCCTATTGTAACAGAAGTCATCAATTTGTTGGGCAACGGCAGGGGCGCCGGAGGCGGATGAAGTCAAGAGCAAATAATTGTAGTTGTGGTTGCCCCAATTTTGCAGGTCAGTAGGCTGCACTGTTTTCACAAAATCTTCAAAGCGCAATACTATTTTAAAATCATAGGATGAATTAGTCGGGAAATCGCGAAAGACGAGGTCAATGGTGTAGCGGCCAAAACTTTTGAAACCGGTGAGGTTGAGAACTTCGCCCACCACATCGGTGCGACCGAAATATTTCAGGGCTGTTTTCTCTGAGATCGCTACAGTGTACGGCTTGGCAAATGTGTGGTTCACGTCGCCCGCCAAGGATTCAAAAGTTAAAATTTTGAAAAGGTCTCCGTCCGCAGCGTTGTAGCTGTCTTCTGTAAACAACTTTGTGGCATCGCTGGTCTCCACGGTGAGACTGCCTCCCCAAATCGCCACACGTGATACGGCTGCCACACCCGTTACTTGTTGCCGGATCACTTCCGCCAAAGGTGCAGGCAGCACTGCTTGTTTGGGATTGCTCAGGTAGTTATCGCCTTGAGGGTTTTCTTTGATTATCCGATACACACGGTCAGCGTTCTTGTGAAAAGAATCGTAGCTGAACTCGTGCCGCACATAAATAAAAATGAGCAGGGACACGGTCATGCCCAACGTCAAACCAAATAAGTTGATGAGCGAGTTGGTTTTGTCACGGAAGAAGCGCCTGTAAGAAATGAGGATCCAGTTTTTGATCATGGTTTATGATTTGAAAAAATTAAAATTAAATCGTTTCAATGAAGTTTTGAAATACACCATCTAGGAGGATTTCTTGACTAAAGACAACTAACGATTGAGAGGGTTGGTTCGAGATGGAAAATATTTTATGCTTTTCTCAAGATTGGTAATAGTGTCTTACAAAAAGGTACAAAAGTCACAATGCATGTGGTGTGGATGTGGTGCTTTCTTCGAACTACTGTATTGTATAGAGAGCTCCCAGAGCGTTGGCCCGGCCGAAAGCTATGCTTGATAAAAAGATTTAGCTCATCTTCTACTCTTGTTCTTTTTTGTCTTGATACAAAAAAGAACAAAAAAAAATCAAGCACGAACACTGCCCCTCTACCCACTGCTGGCCGCCTTGCAGCCGCACATGCCCGAGTGGGCCGCGCTGTTCGTGCACGTCCGCCCAGCAGGTTCATAATGAAGACATTGAGTAGCTAATCAATTTAAAAAGAAGCACATCCAGTGCGCTAGGTTGGCCGAAAAGCGAGGGTGCTTGAGAATGAGCAAGGGAGCATTTTTCGGCCTTGACTTTTTGGGTACTTTTTGTGTCAAGACAAAAAGTACGAAGATGAGAGAAGTTCAAGGAACATTGCCATAGTACAAAGCTATGCTTGATAAAAAGATTAGTTCATGGCACTATCTACATGAACCACTTCTTTTGCTCCTTTGTTGTCACCCAAATAATTTTATGGAAATAGGAATCGATAGTTTTGCCGCTAACACTGATCAAACCGGTGGGAGTGCTGCCAATAATGTACAGGTGATTGAAGAATTGCTCGCGCGCATCGTTCATGCCGATGCGTGCGGCCTTGATGTATTTGGAATCGGTGAGCATCACCGAAAAGAATTTTTAGATTCTGCGCCTACTATTTTACTAGCCGCTGCAGCTGCTCGCACCAAACGCATTCGCCTTACCAGTGCAGTCACTGTGCTGAGTGCGGCTGATCCTGTGCGTGTATTTCAAAACTTTGCCACCCTCGATCTTGTATCTCGTGGCCGCGCTGAGATGGTAGTAGGCCGAGGTTCCTTTATAGAAGCATTTCCACTCTTTGGGTTGGACCTGAATGAGTATGATGAACTGTTTGCTGAAAAGTTAGGACTGTTGCTCACCTTGCGCGAGCACGAAGAAGTGACGTGGTCAGGAAAATTCAGACCGCCTTTAAAAAAGCAGTCCGTTTATCCGAGGCCATTGCAAAATCCGTTGCCCATTTGGTTGGGAGTAGGCGGCACAACCGAGTCGTTTGTTCGCGCGGGTGTTCTTGGTATGCCGTTGATGGTAGCCGTGATCGGTGGAGAGACCCATCGCTTTCGACCGTTGATCGATCTTTATCGGGAAGCTGGTAAAGAGGCAGGACATTCTCCGGAAAAATTGAAAGTAGGTTTGCACTCGTTGGGCTACGTGTCTGACACGACGAAGGCAGCTGTTGAAGAATACTATCCAGGCTATGCCGAAACATTTACGCGCATAGGCAAAGAGCGCGGCTGGCCTCCCGTAACACGTGAACGATTTGAAGCACAACGCGGCCCTACCGGTGCCTACCTGGTGGGTAGCCCTGAAGAAGTAGCGGAGAAAATTCTACGACATAGCGAAGCACTTGATGGCATTTCGCGGGTTACTTTTCAAATGGACAATGCGGGCCTATCTCATGCTCAACTGTTGCATGCTATTGAACTGATTGGATCCAAGGTTGCTCCATTAGTGAATAGCAAAAAGTAGTACTTCACTCTTCTCACCAGAGTCACCACAGTCTGTAGTCGGGTGTGTTTTGACAATGAAATAAATGAATGAACTTATTTCTGATATTCAATTTTGGTGATACGCCAAACAAGCTGCTCTGTAGCTGTTTTCACAATGCCTTCATCTCCCACCCCTAGCTTTTGTTTGGGTTCTTCCCCAACAAACATTATTACATTATGACAATGCATATAGAGAGTCGGACTTAAGCGCACAAGCCGTTCTTAGTAGAATCACTTCTTAGCAGCAGCTGCCAGAAAGCCGTTAACATCCAGCCAATGGATGAACGCATCAAACCAACGATTACTGGTTCGGTTCGGATTTCCAAGACCGAAACCGTGGCCGCCATTCTGATAAAGGTGAAACTCAACAGGCCGGCCCGCTTTATACCAGGAGTCGATAACACCAAACTGACCGCGGAAAAGAAAATCATCGGTGGCGATCACGTTGAACATAGGCGGTGCATTCTTCGGGACTTCCACGGGGCCCATGCCTCCATAGATAGGACCAATGAAGTGGAGCTTCATGGACTTGGAGTTAAGTGTTGCGTGCATGGTGAGACCGGCACCTGCAGAAAAGCCGATCATACCTAACCGCGCAGTATCAACACCCCATTCTTTAGCGCGCTTCACAATTAGGGCATAAGCTGCTTCAGCATCTTGAAGTTGGTTTGATAGATCCATGGCAGGACGGGGTGGCGGTGGTGTTGCATTGTTCGAAGGTGAAGAAGGAGTGGCAGCTGCAAAAGTTCTATTCATAGATTCTTTAAAGCCATCCATCGACTCAGGTGTGGGAAAGAGGCGGTACTTGAGTACGAAAGCAGCAATGCCTTTGTTGGCCAGCGCTTGAGCCACTTCCCAGCCTTCGTTGCCCATCGACAGCCATCTAAAACCACCACCGGGTGTCACGATAACGGCTGCGCCATTTCCCTGACCTGGCTTAGGCAAGAAGGGAGTGAGTGTGGCAGTAGTAATGTTGCGCGCCATTGGGTCGCCCCATTGGCGGAACCAGGTTTCATGCGCGGGTTGGTCTTCCACACCACCGGTGCCGAGTAGAATAGCATTCGGTTCAGCAGGAGCATCAAGCGAATAAATAGTGCCGTCCTGCGCCATAGCGTATAAGGAGACTAAAAGCAGGCAGGCGAGAAGAGCTGTTTTAGTGAGGTTGGAATATGTGGTAGTCATGAAGGGGAGATTTTGTTAAAATTTGATAACAAGATAGAAATTTTAAATTAATTGTAAAAAATACACTTGTAGAGTGTCGAAATAATTCCAAGGAGTTCGTCGGAAGCATTGCTTCGTCTAACGCGATACCCGGAAGTTAATGTTGATCGCTGACCAACAATCTTAAATGATTGTTAAGCGAAACCCATTTATCACAAAGTTGCGGGAGCGATGGAGCGGCATGTTAAAGGCTCGAAATGGTCCCGAAAACTATCGGGAGCGCGGTTGGTGGCGAGTAGCGACAGCGCGACCCGAGGCACGAGGGGCACGCCCTCCTTCGCTTACTACCTTAAAACTTCGTCAGTTAAAAGCTTCGGAGAGCAAACCCAATTTTTTTTAATAATTCAAATGCATGAAACTTATTTCTGATATTCAATTTTGGTAATACGCCAAATAAACTGCTCTGTAGCGGTTTTCACAATGGCGTCATCGCCCACCTCTTTTTTCAAGAGCGCATGTGCCATAGGTGAGTCCATAGAGATGTAATCTTTTGATCCAATGATTTCTTCACTGCCCACTATGCGGAAGCGCTTTTTTAGGCCCTTTTCATTTTCAATTTCCACCCAGGCCCCAAACATCACCTTGCCTTCCTGGAAGGGTGAATAATGTACCACTTTCAGGTCATCCATGCATTTGCGTAAATAAAGTACGCGCTTGTCAATTTCTCTGAGACGTTTTTTATTGTAATGATAATCTGCGTTTTCAGAACGATCGCCAAGGCTTGCCGCCCAGGTAACTTTTTGTGTGGTGTCTGGCCGCTCCACCCGCCACAGGTGATCTAACTCCGCTTTTAACTTTTCTAAACCTTCAGGAGTAATCAGGAGTGTTTTCATGTGATAATTTTTTGAAGGTGGTCACATGGAATGGCCGAATTAATCATTCCTTTGGGTAAAGTATTTATATGGCCATTTCATATTACTTAATCGGTGTTGCCACCGACCGAAAATGAAAAAGAAAATGGTCGGGGAGGACGCAAACCTGGAGAAACAAAAATCTAAAATCAGTAACAATCACTCCCTATTTGCCCGAGGTGTTTAGTTTATGGTCTTCTGCATAAATCCAGATGGCATAAATGCCAATGGCCGTGCCGATAGGAAAGGAGAAGAGTTTCAGGCATCCCATAATCAGGGCAAAAAGTGGAGCCCAAGTCTGGTGCGTGAGCAGTCCAATGCCCGCGATCAGTGTGGGAATGGAGATGAAAATGACAATGAGGTAGGGAAGAAATTGCACGAGGGACAAAATCATATCGACGACCACACGATCATCAGGATCTGCTTTGTCTAACGCAATTGAAAAGACCAGGGATAAAATTGCTCGTAGCAAAACCATTCCGGTAATGGTAAGCATTGCTGATATCACGTATAAGATGCCAAGCACTTTTTTATGACCATCTAGCTTGATTGAGTCCATAATTATAAATTTTCAGAAAGTTACTAAAATAGATCGGAGTAAGGCTGAGTCTTTGTCCTGACCAAAATAACATGAAGAGAAAGAGCAGAGCCCCAGAAACTGATGACTCTGCCTAGTGTATGACTGGATTTTACTTATTGTGCTACTAAATTCCCTTCCGCCCCAAATGCGTGGTCAATCAACACCCGCCATGTTCCATCGCTTTGGCGTTTGAGCAGCTCAATGCCTTTGGCAGCCACCTTGGTTTTGCCATCATCGGTGATACGCCACTCCGACCGGCCCACGGCTACATCTCCCACCTGCAGGCAATACACGGTTTTTATTTCCATCGTACCCTCGATAGCAAGAATGCCCTTCACGGCCGCCTCAAATTTCTCTTTGCCCCTGACGGGATTCGCGGGGTCAGCAACGATAATTCCGCTGCCATCGTAAATCGACATTACGGTATTGAGGTCGCCTGTGTTGTAAGCTGACGCCAGGCTGCTGTGCACGTCTTGTGCTTGTAGGGGTAGTTTCATAGTTGTTTTATTTTTGGTTTAAAGAATTGATTTGATACTTTTTTGTTCGATTACTTTTTTCGCGAGCTCGCGCACACGGGCGTATGTCTTGTTGTGAAGGAACGGACCCATGCTGAGTCGTGTCACTCCGAGTTGGTTTAGCTTATCAATTTCGGGTAGACCCGGAATGCACATCACGTTGAGCGGAAGTCGGGTCTCATGTAATACACGCTCGATATCTTGTTCTTCACTGATGAAGGGAAGAAAAATTCCATCGACCCCGACCGACTCGAAGACTTTTATTCGTTGTGCAGTTTCATTTTGTGAGTCCTTTACCTTTAACAGATAACTGTCGCAGCGAACATTGATGAATAACGACTGCCGTTCGGCAACTAGTTTTTTCTTGACGAACTCAAGAGTTTGAGCAAACTCTTTGGTGTCTTTCAAGGTGCGCTTGCCATTTGCAATTGAAGAGTCTTCGATGTTGATGCCTACTACCCCCACCTCGATCAGCTTTTGCACGTTCGCATACACTTCCTCTTTTGTTTTTCCATACCCCATCTCCAGGTCGATGGTGACGGGAATGTTTACGGAAGCGGCAATCCTGCGGATAATGACGAGGTAATCTGCGAAGGGCATTCGCTCTCCGTCTTCGTATCCGAGGCTGGCCGCTACAGCTGCGCTGGAAGTACCGACTGCCGGATAGTTGCTTTCCTGAAAAATGATTGCGCTCTCTGCATCCCACGAATTGGGAAGAATAAAGAGCTTGCGCGCGGTGTGCAGCGCTTCGAATGTTTTAAATTTTGATACCATGTTTGTTATTTTTCAACAAAGGTGATGCGCACCGTGCATGAGAAATTGTACAGATCGGAACTATTACTTGTTGGGGGATGCGAGCGTGGCAGACGAATTTGTTGAATCAAAACCGGAAGGAGCGAAGCCGGTGAATGACTTAAACTCTCTGATAAAATGGGACTGATCAAAATAGCCGCACTCATAAGCAATGGCGGTGAGTGGTCGATCGCCCTTCCCGATTAATATCAAACTGTTTTGAAAGCGATTGATTTGTGCGTACAACTTTGGCGAGAGGCCAGTATAGTGCAGAAAAACTTTTTGCAAGTAGCGTGATGAGATGCCATACCGCTCTGCTACATTATTGATGTTGTCGAAAAAATCTTTGTGCGTGAGCTCATTCATTACTTGCTGCACCAGGTCGATGCGATCCAGTGTCTTGGTGTGAGCAGCGAGTTTCTTTATGAGGTAAGCGTCTACTAGCTCAATTCGCCTTTTGGTGGAGAGGGTATCTTGCAGTTGAGCGTGGAGTTCGTTGATGGAATTTCCGAGCACGCTGGTCAGGTCGAAAACGTTGTTATTGAATTGATGGATTTCTTCTTTCAAAAGGAAGGCAGCCGCGGCCGGGTAAAAGCGAATGCCGAAAATTTCGCTTTGGCCTGCTATGCGGAAAGTAAGGGGCTGCAGAATCTGGCCCCACAGTTCGATGTTGGAAGTCTTAGTGAAGTTGCCTCTTATTTTGGTTTGCCAGGGAGTACCACTTAAGGTAAACATCACTTCAATGCATCCGGTAGCAAAAGCTTGATCATCCATCCGTGTGTTCAGCTCGCATTCAAGTGTGTAGTAGCACTTGATGTATTTTGCCAGCGCGGTTGACGGTATGTGCTCGGAGTATTGCAAGGGATGAGTAATCGTACAAATTTAGTGGAAGGGATTGAGGGAGATTGTACAATTCGGAACAAAATGCTCCTCGCCGACGATCAGGGTGAAGCAGTTAACTTCGATAATACGGTGTACTGGGTTGGGATATCGCCCGCACAACACTAGCGTGCATGCAGGCCGGTATGAGTTAAGTCTTCGAAGGAGAAACCCTCAAGCGAATTCAATCAGCTTTTCTTCACAAAAATGGATTTGAGGGCCATGGCCCCGAAGCCTTCTACCTTGCAGTCAATATTATGATCACCGCTGGTGAGCTTGATGTTCTTCACTTTCGTGCCAGCCTTGATGGCTTTCGAGGAGCCCTTTACCGGCAAATCTTTGATGAGCACCACAGTATCGCCATCTTGTAGCACGTTGCCATTGGCATCTTTCACTACGGATGAATCAGGTTCTTCTGCCGCGGCTTCAACGGGTTCGTTGGGGTTCCACTCGTGGCCACATTCTGGGCACATCATAGAAGTGCCGGTAGGGTATCCGTATATCGATTGGCAGTTTGGACATTTAGTTGAATCAGACATGAAATAAATTTTCGCAAAAGTACCGATTTCCTAATGGAGTCTCGGTCTTAAAATTCATCTAAAAATATTTTTCAAAAAACTTGTTAGGTAACTTTTAAGTTACATATATTTGCGTAACGTAAAAGTTACCTATTATGCAAAAGGAAATAAAACACGCCTGGCATTTTGCCCGGTCACCAGAAGAGGTATGGGAATACCTTACCAAACCTGAACTCATAGAACAATGGCTGATGAAAACTGACTTTCAGCCGAAAGTAGGACATCAATTTCAGTTCATTCACGCAACAAGAAACGAGAGTTGTTATGACAGCATTTCGCATTGCGAGGTGTTGGAAGTAAAACCATTTACTAAACTTTCTTATTCGTGGAAGGGCAACACCAAAGACGGAAACAGAACTTTCGATTCAAGAGTGGTGTGGACACTTATTCCAAAAGATCCCGATGGGTCGGGAGGAACAGAACTTCAACTCGTGCATAACGGATTTGCCGTGTTGGAAGATGTTTTTGCACACGACACCGGTTGGGCAGCCTTAGGCAAACGATTTGTTGAACTCGTAGACGCATCTAAAAAAAAGACTGTACAAAACAATTGACTTAAATTATAAATCATGCAAACAGAAATTAAAAACGAATGGATTTATGGGCAAGGCCCGGAACAAGTGTGGGAATATCTTACCAAGGCGGAGCTAATTGCACTTTGGTTAATGCCCAACAATTTTAAACCAATTCTTGGTCACGAATTTCAGTTTACGGTAAAGCCAATTCCTAGCCTCGATTTGGACGGCATCTTTTACTGCAAGGTTCTGGAAATAGTTGATTATAGAAAACTGGTTTACAGTTGGAAAGGTGGTTCGGGCAATGGTGTTTTCACACTGGACACAGTTGTTGAATGGACGCTGGAAAAACAGGGAAAGGGTGGAACGAGGTTGTTGTTAAAGCAGACTGGTTTCAAAGAAATCAACCATTCGATCTTTACCAGCATGACCAATGGCTGGCAGTCCAATATTCAAAAAATGATTAACCATTTAAACGCTTCTCATCATGACCGCACAAACCCTTGACGCCTTTCAGGTGATTGCCGACCCGAGCAGAAGGCAGATGATGAAACTGCTCTCCAAAGACAGCATGACCATCAACGCGTTGGCTGAAAACTTTGACATGAGCAGGCCTGCTGTTTCAAAGCACATCAAAATAATGTACACCGCTGGCTTTATTTCTATTACTGACATTGGCCGGGAACGTTATTGTGTGCTGAAACAAGACGGCTTTAATGAGCTACAAGATTTTATCAACTTCTTCGATAATTTCTGGAACAGCAAGCTCAAAAAATTGGAGACCATTTTAAACAACAGAATAAAATGAAGAACGATTTAACCACCACTATTCAGGTATCTGTTTCTGCAAAAGAAGCTTTTGACAAAATTTCAAGAGTTGGTGATTGGTGGGCAACCAATATCACTGGCAGTACAAAAAATCTGAGTGATGTTTTTAATGTTCGTTTCGGAAAAACATTTTCAACCATCCAGATAACCGAGCTGATCATTGATAAAAAAATAGTGTGGTCGGTTATTGATAGCTCTTTGCCTTTGTTCAATAACCCTCAAGTATGGAAGGACACGCAAATCGTATGGGAAATTTTAAATGAAAATAAAGTCACCCAAATTAAAATGACGCACATCGGGTTAACACCTGAAAATGAATGTTACCCGGATTGTAAAAAAGGCTGGAGCTTTTACGTACAACAAAGCCTTGCAAAATTAATATCCGAAGGGAAAGGATTCCCAGGCACAGGGATTTTTGCCAACATCTCTAATGGAGGCAGTAGATATGAAGGCTTGTTGTATTTCAAGAACGACCCCTTACCTGACTTTGCTGATGACTTGTTTTTTATTGATCTACGGGAAACCAAAGGCGAGGAGGTAACGAAAGCGTACTCGGCAGATGTGTATTGCGAAGAGAAATTTAATCCGCAACAATTGAAAGGCGACTACTTTATGATTATCCAGAACTCGCCTTTATACAATAACCTTTCACCGATGGACGATATTTTAGAAATCATACAATCACAGTATTTAAACATATAAATAAAATGAAAACAACGGATTTTACCACTTCTATTTTGGTTGACCAAACCCCATCAGAAGTATTCAATGCCATCAATTATGTGGGTGGCTGGTGGCAGGGAGAAGTTGAAGGCGACACCAACAGACTACATGATGAGTTTACTTATCGCATGGAGGACATGCATTTTTCAAAACAAAGAGTAGTGGAAGTTACTCCTGGCAAAAAAGTAGTGTGGCTTATTACTGAAAGTCAACTGAATTTCACTAAAGACAAAAGTGAATGGACGGGAACAAAAATCAGTTTTGAGATCTCGGAGATCAATAACCAAACCCAACTCCGTTTCACGCACGTGGGTTTGGTTCCCAAAATTGAATGTTACAATGATTGTTCAAATGCCTGGAGCCAACTGATACAGGAAAGCTTATTCAGCTTGATCACTACAGGTAAAGGAAAGAAGGTCTTTTAAACAACAAAATAATATGAAAACAATAATTGATTTCAGTAGCAGTATCTCGGCAAAAATAAGCGCGAGTGAGGCTATCAAAAGGATTGCCAACATACCGGCGTGGTGGGACATCACCTTTAGCGGAAGTGCACAGGAACAGAATGACAGGTTCATCGTAAAGATGGGAGAGGATTCGTTTTTCAACTTTGTAGTAGAAGAATTAATTCCCAACAAACGAGTGGTTTGGTCAGTTACGGATTGTCATATGCCGTGGTATTCGGATAAAAAGGAGTGGACTAACACCAAATTGATTTTTGACCTCTCTGAAAATAATGGAGTGACCACGCTGAATTTTATGCACGAAGGTCTTACACCAGACGTGGAGTGCTATCAAGATTGTAGTACGGGTTGGACCCATTGGATCAAAACAAGTTTGTTCTCCTATTTCACCACAGGAAAAGGTGATTTCAATCGGCCTTATGAACGGAAATAATTAGAGCAATTAAACTTTTAAATGAATCATCAAAAAAGAAAATCATATGGAAAAGAAAAATTTTCACAGAGCAATGACTGTTAATGCTTCGCCCGTAGAAGCAATGAAAAAAATCAGCCGGGTAGACGGTTGGTGGGCAAAAAAATTCAAAGGGAAGGCCAGTAAATTAAATGATGAATTCTCTGTTCACTTTGGAGACACCTATGTTAATTTTAGAATTTCAGAACATGTTCCGGACAAAAAAATCACTTGGCTTGTCACAGACTGCAATCTTCACTGGATTGAAGATAAGAAGGAATGGAAAGGCACAGAAGTTACCTGGATGCTGGCATCGAAAGGCGATAAAACTGAGATTGATTTCATCCACAAAGGCCTGACTCCCGCGAGTGAATGTTATGAGAGTTGCAAACCAGGTTGGACGCACCATCTCAATGACAGCCTCGTAAAACTAATTGACGAAGGGACGGGTTTTCCGGAATAAATACGAGGGAGAAAGTCATCGCCTAAGTTATTGTTGGCCTCTTGATCAACAATCTTATTTTTGCAAATGGCTTTATTCGAAAAGTATTTAGTTATAAAAAAATCAAAATTACCCAATGCTGGCAAAGGCCTCTTTACCAAAATAGATATTCCTAAAGGCAAGCGGATCGTTGAATACAAAGGCAAGCTGCGTCGATGGAAGGATGTGAAATATTTGGATGGCTACAATGGTTATCTGATGTACATCACCAGTAATGCAGTGATTGATGCCGAACCTGCCGTAAATACCTTCGGCCGCTATGCCAATGATGCTAATGGTTTCGGAAAGACGCCAGGATTAAAAAATAATTGTGAGTATGTGAGTGAAGGAAGAAGATGCTATATTGAATCCTTACGCCCCATCAGTAAACGAGAGGAGATCTTGGTAAGCTATGGTAAAGACTTTTGGAAGTTGCAAAGGAAGATTCGAGCAAGGGAGAATTTGATTGATTAACGTCATGGCGAGTACCAGCAAGAGAGGATCGAGGAACGAAGCGATCCATAACCTCCACATCAGATTGCTTTGATCCAAGCACAATTCCATGCTCGTTCTCGCAATGACGAATTACCATGTCAGATTGATGGGGTAGTTCCTTTACTTTTCAATTCGCTGTAAATCATAAAGCAAATTCCTGACACCGCAAGTGATTCTCCCACACCTATCCATTCATCTCCCTTGATAGTGAGGGCCCTGGGCACATGAAGCAAAATGAACCACCCTGCAATTTGGATTCCGGAAAGCAAAGCTGCCAGCTTTTGCGTTGGAGGAATCAACAGACCTACACCTCCTGAAATCAAACATACAGCCGCAAAGTAGGTAAAGAACAAAGGGAAAGGAATGAAAGAGGGAATCAGCATTTTTACAAAATCAGGATATTGAAAATGCGCTACGCCACAATCCACAAAGAACAAGAACAGAATAATGAGATTAAACCAAAGTGCCATCTTAAAATACTTTTGGTAACCTTCGATGGCAGTCAAAATCAGTAACGCCCCACCGATGAGCCAAAGCGTCTTGAAACCGTTAATATGGTCGCGCCATAGATTGTAGATATGCCTTGACGTGGCCAGCCAAAATATCAGGTTGGCGATAGTCCATAGTGCTGCAGTTCTGTACCGATTCAGATAAAAGGCCAAAACTGAAATCAATAGCAAAGCCCCTGATATATAAGCCATGTCAGGATTAATGCCTAGCAAAATCTCTGGCAGCGGTCGCGGGCGGGTCATCGCAAAATCACCTTTGGCAAAATTGTAAATAGCGAGCTCTGCGATGCCCAGCAAGTACATGTGCCTGCCTGTTTTGTAAAATGTTGTCATGAGAATGGATTTGTATTATAAAGTTATTCTTTCCATGGATATCGTTATGGGTTGTTGGAAAAAATACCGCTCTGTTGGGTAGATGGATGATAATCACCTTACTTTGTGTTGTAAAAATTAATTTCCTATGACCGAAAGAGACTTGATCAAGTTGGAGGCAACGATTCGTAATAAAATGGAGGAAATCAGAAAACAACGGGTGAGCTTGAAAGACTCTGGCATTGGTGGACTGATGACTACATTAAAAAAAGTAGACGAGGCACTTTATGAGAAGATCATGCCGGAGTATAAAAAAATGGTTAAGGAGAGTAACATCTTTAAATAGTACAGGCATTCAATTTTGTATTATTAACACCTGGCAAAAAAAAAGCCCTCACATTTTGAGGGCTCTTAAGTTGGGATGATTCGTGAGGACACGAACCATGGATCAAATGAGAATTTATTTTAAAGAAGAAAAATCAAACGAGGTCTCTAAAAACTTCGTCGTGAATTTTCCGGAACGGAAAACTGGATTGTCCATTAACTTCAAATGGAATGGTATTGTAGTTTTCACTCCTTCAATGATGAATTCACTCAAGGCGCGTTTCATCCGCGTGATCACTTCATCACGCGATTGACCCGTAGCGATAAGTTTACCAATCATAGAATCATAATTCGGAGGGATCGTATAGCCCGCATACACGTGGCTGTCGATGCGGATACCATGCCCACCTGGTTTGTGAAGGTTGATAATTTTTCCTGGCGAAGGACGGAATCCGTTTGCCGGATCTTCTGCGTTGATTCGACACTCCATCGCGAATAGAGTGGGATAATAATTATTGCCAGAGATCGGAACACCGGCTGCCACTTTAATCTGTTCTTTGATCAAATCGTAGTTGGTAACTTCTTCCGTGATCGGGTGCTCCACCTGGATACGCGTGTTCATTTCCATGAAATAGAAATCACCGTACTTATCCACAAGAAATTCAATTGTGCCAGCACCTTCGTAGTTGATTGCTTTTGAGCCTTTAATGGCTGCTTCACCCATGCGCTCACGCAACTCCTGGTTTACGATGGGAGAGGGCGTTTCTTCCACTAACTTTTGGTGCCTGCGTTGAATAGAGCAATCACGTTCCGAAAGGTGACAAACTTTTCCGTATTGATCGCCTACTACTTGTATTTCAATATGACGAGGCTCTTCAACAAATTTTTCAAGATAGAGACCATCGTTACCAAAGGAGGCACTGGCTTCGCGCCTCGCGTCGTCCCATGCTTTTTGAAATTCACTTTCATCATTGATGATGCGCATTCCTTTTCCACCACCACCTGCTGTCGCCTTAACGATTACAGGATATTTAATTTCCTTAGCGATCTTCATTCCTTCCTCGACGGAAGAAAGTAACCCTTCCGATCCTGGAATTGTAGGAACACCCGCCTTCTTCATGGTGTCTTTGGCGGTAGACTTATCTCCCATCGAATTAATCATCGCTGGTGTGGGGCCGATAAATTTTATTCCGTACTCATGACAAATAGCTGAGAACTCTGCACGCTCTGACAAAAATCCGTAACCCGGATGTATTGCGTCGGCATTGGTAATCTCTGCTGCTGAAATAATGCGTGGAATGTTGAGATAAGAATCTTTGCTAGGGGCATCACCGATACAAACTGCCTCGTCTGCAAATCTTACGTGAAGACTTTCACGATCGGCTGTAGAGTAAACAGCAACCGTTTTGATGTCCATCTCCTTGCATGTGCGAATGATGCGTAATGCAATCTCTCCTCGGTTCGCTATTAATATTTTTTTAAACATAGAATTAGTTAATAGTTATTAGTCAAATGGTTACTAGTTACCGTTAATTTTGCTTTTAACGATTAACTTTTTAACGATTAACTTGATCAATCCGGTTCTACTACAAACAATATCTGATCGTATTCTACTGGAGAAGAATTTTCAATCGTAGCTTTTACAATTGTCCCAGAAACTTCCGATTCAATTTCGTTGAATAGTTTCATCGCTTCAATGATACAAACCACCTGACCTTTAGAAACCTTGTCACCAACAGATACGAATGGAGGCGAATCAGGATTGGAAGAACGATAGAACGTTCCGATCATCGGAGATTTAATCTCAACGGTATTCTTCCCGGCAGCTGCGGGCTTTTCAACTTTTGTGGCAGCCGTTACAGGTGCAGCAATAGCGGCAGGAGCTGCCACAGCAACAGGGGCGGCCATAACAGGCGCCGATGACTTTAATACTTTTTGGTCAGGCTCACGCTTAACGTGTAGTTTCAATTCTTTGGTTTCAATGTCCACTTCGTTCAAGCCGGATTGCGCAATGAAGTCGATGAGGTCCCTGATTTCAGTGGTTTTCATTTCATTTTGGTTTTTAGGTTCGGTTGATAAGGCGGGTGGTTTCTTCGAAGCACTTTTTTTTCCGCTAGTTTTGTTCGATGCCATGAAAATTATTTTACGCGTTCAACATATTCGCCAGTGGCGGTCTTAATCTTGATATTATCTCCTGTGTTTACAAACAAGGGAACACGGATTTCTGCGCCGGTCTCAATAGTGGCTGCCTTCAGTGTTCTGGTTGCTGTATCTCCTTGCATGCCAGGTTCTGTATAGGTTACATTCACCACTACATGAGCAGGTGCTTCTGCAGTGATAGGTTGTACTCCGTTTTCAAAAGCAATTAATAAGGTTACTCCTTCTTTGATGTAGCTTACGGAGTCACCCAATAAAACTTTGTCCAGATAGATTTGTTCGAAAGTCTGGTTGTCCATACATACGAGACTATCACCATCCTGATAGAGGTATTGGTATTCTTTCGTTTCTACACGAAGTTGGTCAACCGCATCGCCAGGGCGGAAACGGTTTTCTACAATTTTTCCATTACGCACGTTGCGCATTTTTATTTGATAAAATGCACGCAAGTTTCCAGGAGTGCGGTGTTGTAATTCTTCCACTTGCACCACCTCACCATTGTAGCGAATATAACTTCCTTTGTTCAGATCGGATACAGTTGCCATGTTCTTAATTTAATATTCAATATTGATAAACAAATTCCTAAAGTCAAACCCTTTTACTTCCATCGTATGCCCATTTCACATAAACGGCTCCCCAAGTGAAACCGCCACCAAAAGCCGCCATGATCAGGTTATCACCTTTCTTTAATTTCTTTTCATAATCCCACAGTAATAAGGGTATTGTTCCTGCTGTGGTGTTGCCATAGCGCTGAATGTTCATCATTACTTTATCCTCGCTTATCCCTACACGACTTGCTGCGGCATCAATAATTCTCTTGTTAGCTTGGTGTGGAACAAGCCACGAAATCGTTTCGGAGGTAAGATTATTTCGCTCTGCAACTTGAGCAGCTACCTCCGCCATATTGGTAACAGCAAACTTATAAACGGCAGCTCCTTCTTGATAGACATAATGCAACCTCTTATCCACAGTCTCACGCGATGCCGGCAATCGGCTTCCTCCAGCTTTTAGGTTTAAGTATGTTTCACCCGTTCCATCACTTTTCAAAATAGAATCCATAACACCAACATCTTCTGTTGTTGGTTCTAGCAAAACACATCCTGCGCCATCGCCAAAAATAATGCATGTAGTGCGGTCAGTGTAATCAAGGATGGCGGACATTTTATCGCCACCAATTACGATAACCTTTTTGTACATGCCCGATTGAATGAAACTCGTGCCCGTACTGAGCGCATAAATAAATCCTGAGCAAGCTGCTGCCAAATCAAAACTGAAAGCATTTACTGCTCCTACAGCAGTAGCAACAATATTGGCTGTTGCAGGGAAAGTAAGATCGGGTGTAATGGTTGCAAAGATGATACAGTCGATTTCTTTTGGATCTGTTTTCGTCTTGGCCAGCATGTCTTTAACAGCTGCTATCCCCATCACTGAAACGCCCTGATTCTCACCCTTCAATATTCTTCTTTCCTTGATTCCTGTACGCGAGGTGATCCACTCGTCACTGGTCTCCACCATGGTTTCTAATTCCTTATTAGTAAGAATATAGTCTGGAACATATCCGCCTACTCCAGTAATGGCTGCCCTAATTTTATTCATAGATTTTGCCTGACCTGTTAAAATAAAAGACCCGATTGAATTCTCAATCGGGTAATAATCTAGACATATTAATTTATGTGGACCTTATGGGTACAATAAATGGAAATTGATAAAAATCTAATTTTAAAGAAGCTAGCCATGGCTCTATGCCAGTACTTCTTTTTCCATTACCACATTCCCTTTAAAATATAATTTACCCTCGTGCCAGAAGGCGCGGTGAGGCAAATGATGTTCGCCAGTAGTTGGGCAAACTGCCTGCGCCTTTGCAACGGCCTTGTAATGTGTTCTTCTTTTATCCCTGCGGGTCTTCGAGGTCTTTCGTTTTGGATTTGGCATAACCTATTTTATTTATTCTATTTTAACTTTTTTAACTTTTCCCATCGTGGATCGATTGCCTCTTCATCGGGTTCACCGGTGGAGGAGGTATAAATAATCTTTCCTTCCGTTTCATCCCCGGTTTCATTTTCATACCTGGGATGAAGTTTCTTGATTGGTATCTCCAATGCAATAAACTCGTACATCAACTGACCTACATCCAGTTTTTGTTGGTCGTGGGTGATGATGATAATCTCATCGCTGACTTCTTTGGGCTCTTCTCCGTATTTGAAAACGATTTTCCTGAAAATTGAAATTGGAAGATCAAATTCATCCAGACTTCTGTCGCAAATCAATGAAGCGTTGCCCTCAACTTTGAAATCAGCATCAATGAACGTTTCTTTCTTATCTAAAGTGACCATGGCGGCAAACTTACCTTTCGTGATAACCTCCTGCCCGTACTTTTTAAAGAAGTCTTCCCCCAGTTGAAATTCGAATTGGTGGACCCCTTTGCTTAATCCAAGGATGCTAACACTAAAATCCCTTGCCATTCAAGGTTTTTAAAATAAGACGGCAAATTTATCACGTTTTGCCGGATTTCCGGCAATCTGGGTAGGATTTTTAAGAATTCAGAGTGAAATAGAAAGTAAGAATCAAAGGTATTCGAGCAAAACCATTGATTTTAGCTCTGCATGCGGCTTTTTATCGAAGTTATCAATCAGAAATTCTACTACGCTTTTCCTGAAGCCTAACTTAATGGCTATGCTTTTTGCGAAAATGAGCTCGCTCTCAAATACCTTGTGATCTATAAAAATTAATTGGATGCAGCCGATAAGGTATTCGAATTTTTGATCGTTGGAAAGAGCTCCCAATGAGTCGATCGGTTCAGGGTTTCTAATTAAGCGTTGTACATCTACTTCTGAAAAATTGCGCTCTCTAGCAATCTGTAAAATCATGTCTCGTTCGGCCTGAGCAAAATGTTTATCAGCTTCAGCCAATCGGATTAAGATATTTAACTGCTTTTGAGTAACGATATCCATTTAAACTTTTACTTTATCCAAATATACAAACTACTTACAATCCTCTAAATATCTCTGGACAAATGGTGTTTGCTTCAGTTTAAGTGGCTTTTGCGGCTTCTATTCTGTTTTTTACAACATCACAAGCTAAATATATGGCCTGCCGCATGGAATTTTCATCTGCCTGGTTTTTTCCTGCGATGGAATACGCTGTTCCGTGGTCAGGTGAAGTACGTACGATGGAAAGCCCTCCCGTAAAATTTACTCCACTCTCGAAATCTAAGGCTTTGAATGCAACAAGTCCTTGATCGTGATACATGGCAAGAACGGCATCGAATTTGGTATGCTGCCCGGTGGCAAAGAAACCATCGGCAGGAAATGGACCCATAATCAATTTCCCTTTTGCTTTTAGCTCAGCGATAACCGGCTTAATAATCTCTTGCTCCTCTGTGCCAAGCAAACCTTCATCACCAGCATGAGGATTTAGGCCAAGTACCGCGATCTTTGGTTTACTGATATTGAAATCTTTCTTCAATGACATTTCAAGAAGTCGAATTTTCAGTTCAACGCGGTCGCGCGTAATATGACTTGCAATTTCTTTGACCGGAATGTGCTCCGTTACTAATCCCACTTTTAAATCTTTTCCTGTAAGGAGCATCAGGCTTTCACCGGCATTAAATTCTTGGGTAAGAAATTCCGTGTGGCCACGGAACGGAAACTCCTCTCCATGAATGGTATTTTTATCGATGGGTGCTGTTACGAGCGCATCAATAAGTCCTTCCTTCAGTTCTTCTACAGATTTCTTTAAACTTAGGAGTGCCGCACGACCAGCTTGACGTGAAGGTTGACCCGGGATTATCTCAATGACTTCATCCCAACAGTTTACTACATTCACTGCTTTGGCAAAGAACTGGCCCTTGCTTTTTACCTGACTATAATTGAACTCCTCTAACTCCATCAGCTTCCGATAATAAGAAAGTACACGGGTAGAACCATAGACGATTGGCGTTAAAATATTGAGTAGGCGACTATCAGCCAATGCCTTAATCACTACTTCGGGGCCAATGCCGTTAAGGTCACCGAGCGTAATGCCGATGCGAGGTTTTTCTAAGGTTGATAATGTCATTGAATATAATCTGGTTGGTGCAAGTTAGTTAATTCAGTATTGAATGTTGAATTTTGGGCATGGTTCGCCCCAAAAAATTCCTCGGTCAACACTTTCTTAAAGATCAGAACATTGCCGCGAAGATTGTGGAGGCGCTCGCATTGTCTAGTGATAAGAATTTTGTTTTGGAGATAGGACCTGGTACTGGCGTGTTGACAAAATTGTTGATGCAAAAGCCGAAAGTGGATTTGCATTTGGCCGAGATCGATCGTGAATCGGTTGCTTATCTTAAAGAACATTACCCGGAGCTTACTGATAAGATAACGGAAGGCGATTTTTTAAAAATGAACCTTGCTGATTTAACCAGCCGGGATATTCACATCATTGGCAATTTCCCGTACAACATTTCCTCGCAGATATTCTTCAAAGTTTTAGAACAGAGAAACCAGGTGAAGCAAGTAGTTTGCATGCTTCAAAAAGAAGTGGCCGATCGTATTGCTGAAAAGGAGGGAAGCAAAACCTATGGCATCCTAAGTGTGCTGCTCCAGACATTTTATACGATTGAATATCTTTTTAAAGTTCCACCTGGAGTTTTTTTTCCTCCACCGAAAGTGATGTCGGCTGTGATCAGGCTTACGCGAAATGATCGGGTTCATCTCGAGTGTAACGAAGTACTTTTTTTTAAAGTAGTGAAGCAAGCTTTTCAAAACCGAAGGAAAACCTTGCGTAACGCACTCAAACCATTAAATTTACCCGCACAAATTTCATCGCTCGCAACTATGGATTTACGTGCCGAGCAATTGAGTGTAGAAGAATTTATTTTACTCACCCATAAGATTGAGCAAGCCAGTGAAGGAGTTCGCAGAGTTTGAGTTGACCAAAGAATTTCGAGACCGCTTTCAACAGGCGCTGGACGAACGCGATGCCGCATTCATTTATTCAAGCCTCGAGGAAGTAAATCCCGCTGACATCAGCGCTTTACTCTATGAATTCAACGATGAGGAATCAAAGTATGTACTTGATTTGCTCTCGCTTCAAGTTCGCTCAAAAATTATTAATGACCTTGAACCGGAAAACAGAAAGACATTTCTGTCTATCTATTCCGTAGAGGAACTGACTGCTATCGTCAATCAATTGGATTCGGATGATGCGGCAGACATTCTCAATGAACTTCCTATCAAGACCAGTGAGGAAATCATTGCGGGGCTTGATTCGGATTTGCGATCACAGGTAATCGATCTTCTGCGCTATGACGAGAACGTGGCTGGCGGATTGATGGCGAAAGAACTAATCCGTGCACGAACAAACTGGACTGTGGTAGAATGCATCGATGAAATCCGCAAGCAAGCAGAAGATGTGGTCAAGTTTTATACGGTTTGGGTAGTGGATGAAAATGATAAGCTACTCGGTAAACTGGCATTGCAAAAACTGATCATCTCTGATGCCAAGACATTGGTCAAAGACATCTATGACGATGACATTACCTCCGTGGAAACCTATATGGAAGATCGCGAGGTAGCTGAGGTAATGAAAAAGTATGATCTGGAATCGGTGGCCGTCGTGAATGTGCAAGGACAGTTAGTGGGGCGCATTACCATCGACGATGTGGTGGACGTGATTTCTGAGCAGGCGGAAGAAGAACGCCAGTTAATGAGCGGTATCACAGAAGATGTAGAAGAAGATGACAGTCTCTGGAAAAACGTTCGGGCACGCCTGCCTTGGTTGCTCATTGGTATTTTCGGTGGAATGCTCAGTGCAAGGTTTATGGGTTTTTTTGAACAAGAGTTAGCAAAAGTTACAGCAATTGCATTTTTCGTTCCCCTAATTCAGGCTACTGGGGGAAATGTTGGAATTCAATCTTCAGGCTTGGTAGTTCAAAGCTTGGTTAACCCGGGCTACCTGGATGAAGGCATTTGGAAGCGATTAGTAAAAGTCTTCAGTGTGGCCCTGCTCAACGGGTTATTGCTTTCCTTGATCGTATTGGGCTCAACCTACCTGTTTTTCAATAACAACAAGCTATCGATCATCGTGTCTTTCGCTTTATTTTGTGTAGTCTTATTTTCTTCCTTTGTGGGAACAATTACACCCATCATTATCAATCGGTTAGGGTTTAATCCGGCCCTTGCCTCGGGTCCTTTCATTACCACAACCAGCGATTTACTCGGCCTCACCATTTATTTTCTTACCGTCCAGGTATTAATATAGTCAGCCACTCAAACCAATGTAATATCCTTATTAATAAGCATAGTATTTTGACGCCTTGACGAATTACCTTTGTTTCCCCAAGTGATTAAAATTTTATAAATTCCGTTATTAAAAGGTGATGAAAAAGAAGACAATTAAAGAGAGGCTCTCAGATAAGTTTGATGAGGTAGTTGAGAAACCTTTGCTCACGAGTGCTATTGTCTTGGTTTGCGTTGCTGTAGTAGTGCTCGGGTTAAGCTTAAGCTACTACATATCAGACTTTCATAATTTCTGGGGCCAGATTTTAGCAGAGGCACATGGCATGATCTTCGATATTGCGGTGATCGGTATTTTGCTGTTCTGGCTTAATCAAAATGGAGTAACGCGTCAACAGATACGCACCTACAAAGATGAGATTGATGACTTTCGTCTGTGGGAGTCAGAAGAAGCCGCGTTTCGCACGGTGGGTAATATTAAAAGATTGAACCGCCATAAGATTTATGAAATCAATCTTGTGAACTGCCATTTGTCGCGGACGAATCTCAGTCATGTAAACTTAACAGCCTCAAACCTAAACTCAGCAAATCTCTCCAATTCTTCTTTGATTGAAACAAATCTGGAAAACACTCGACTCAATCAAACCATTTTTGAAAATTCGAATCTCAATCAAGCTAATTTAAAAGGAGCTTACGCCAGCGGTGCTAATTTCAAAGATGCATTTTTAATAAAAGCCAATTTTGAAGGTACGTTTTTGATTAAGACAAATTTCAAGAATGCGTATTTGATGGAGGGAAATATGCAAAACAGTTATTTGATGGGTGCTGATTTCGAAAATGCCAGTTTGTATAAGACCGATCTTCGCGGAGCGAAAGGTTTAACCATTGAACAACTGATGAAAGCCAAGACGCTTTACCTTGCCAAATTTGATGATGAGATTTTGGAGCAAGTGAAAGCGGTGATTCCTGAATTGGTAGGCAGTTAAATTTTGCACAAGTGATTTAAAGAACTAACTTTGTCACATAAAGACAACGGCTTCTGCACCGAAGCCGTTGTTTTTGTTTTTTATACAGAACAGAAAAATATTTACGTAATGTGAACGTATATGAGTAAAAAAATTTCTTATTATACTAAAGAGGGGTTGGACAAACTTACCAACGAACTGAGTTTCCTTAAAACGAAAGGCCGTTCAGATATTGCAAAACAAATTGCGGAAGCCCGCGATAAAGGTGACTTAAGTGAAAACGCAGAATATGATGCGGCAAAAGATGCACAAGGCCACCTGGAAGCAAAGATTGCCAAACTAGAAGATTTGATGAGCAACGCTCGTTTGCTTGACGAAACTAAAATAGATACGTCCTCCGTTTCCATACTTTCAAAAGTAACTATCAAAAACAAAAAGAATAATGCTTCAGTGACGTACACTTTGGTGAGCGAAGAAGAAGCGGACTTGAAAGCTGGAAAAATCTCTACGCAATCACCAATTGGAAAAGGGTTACTGGGGAAGAAAAAGGGAGATAGTGTGAAAATCAAAACTCCAGCTGGGGAGATGGAGTTTGAAGTGGTGAGTATTGGGGCATAAGGGTTCTCAATTATTCGTTAATCGGTTGATAACAACATGAAATCAATCTTTTCAAAAATCATCGATCGTGAGATTCCGGCACACATCGTTGCTGAAGACGATCATTTCATTGCTTTCCTTGATATTAATCCTTTATCGATCGGTCACACCTTGGTTGTTCCAAAAAAAGAAGTGAATTATTTTTTTGATGTGGATGATGATCTGATGGCCGAGATCATGGTGTTTTCAAAACGCGTTGCTGCTGCCATAAAAAATACTACAGGCTGCAGAAGAGTAGGAGTGGCCGTGATTGGATTTGAAGTTCCTCATGCCCATCTTCACCTCGTGCCGATGAACGGCATGAGCGATATTAATTTTGCAAATCCCAAATTGAACTTATCGCAAGAAGAGTTGGCTGCGACTGCGAAAAAAATTAGCACTTACTCTAAATAAAATCAATGTCCATATTCAATGGATAGCGCATCAAAAACTCCAGCGCTTCTTCTACAGTCAACCCTTCAAACAAAACTTTATACAATCGATCTGTAATAAGTGCTCGTACTTTGTAATGATCGGCGCATTTTTTTGCGATGCGCACCGTGTTGATCCCTTCCGCCACTTCCCTCATGTCGGCTATAATCTGTTCTAATTTTTCACCTTTAGCTAAACGGTAACCAACAGTAAAATTGCGGCTCATGGGACTATTACAAGTAGTTACTAAATCGCCAATACCAGCCACTCCCAAAAAAGATTTTGTATCTCCACCCAGTGCACGCCCGAGATAAACCATCTCCACGGCTCCGCGGCTGATCAAAAGTCCTTTTGCGTTATCCCCAAAACCGAGTCCGCTCAATGCGCCTGATGCGATGGCGATTACATTTTTTAATACTCCTGCAATCTCAACCCCTACAATGTCGCTGTTCTCATAAACCTGAAACCGGTCTGACTTCAATAACTTCTTTCCGGTTTGGATCACTTCATTAAAATGACTGGCAACCACTGAAGCAGCAGGCTGCCGTAGCGCCAACTCCCGGCTTAAGTTTGGTCCGGCAAGGCATCCAATTTTTACCACCACACTTTCTTCACGAATCACTTCACTCATCACTTTCACTACGCTGCGATCCAATTTTTTTGCGGTCTCAATGGTTTCGCCTTTGGGAAGTGCAATGTCAAATCCCTTCGTGCCATGAATAAGCATGTGGTAGGGATGCAGATGCGGTGCCAGTTGTTTCATCATCGCGCGAAAGTGCTGCGATGGCACCATCGGAAAAATAACCTCGCATTCGTGTGCCAGTTCGGCAAAATCATTAACCGCTTCTACGTGCTCATGGATAGCATAACCTAAGTGTGTCCTTCGCTGATTAATCTCATTCACATGATCTATATTTCTCGCATACAAAAGCACTTTACGATTTTGTGCCAACATGTTTGAAATGACCGTGCCGAAATTTCCAGCACCAATTACTCCGACCGGTTTCTCAGATGAATTGCTCAAGGTCGTAGCCAACGAGGCGGTTGTGGTAGTAGTAAAGTAGAGAAAGATCCTTGGTGATGATATTTCCTTTTTTGTTTTTCAATAGCGGTCGATTTAAATGGAAGACACCAACATTCTCCACCCCACGGTTAATAACAATATCTGACTTTCCTTTCAGATGGGAAGCAATGTTGATTTTATTTTGCTCTTTCAGCAAATAAATTTGCTTACGCACTTTCTTAAACACAGTTTTGAATTCTTGATAATCAATTTCCAAATCCTCTTCTGGTAATCGTAAAAGATTGAACAAATCCAATTGATGATATTTCTTTTGCCACATTGTAAAGGCAATGAAGGAAACGAGATGACTCGAAAATACCCGGTTGATTTTATGATACTCAGTCACGATACGCTGGCTTAGCATTCGTGTATACTCATCTTCCCTCTGGCGGTCAACGGTAAGTTGGCCGCTACTGATAAAATAATCTTTGGTGTTGATGATCCTCCCATGTGAATCCAAACTGTTCCCTTCCTCATCCACGTAATTACCCATCACGTCCAGGCCTGGACCAATGGATACAGAGATGTTGGAACGATTACTGAAAAATTTGATGAGAAACCGGACGAGTTGAAAACTTCCATACTTGTCATTTTCAGGGAAGTAACGGTCCTGGCCTTTTACATGAAGATATTCTTCGATCAGTTCAGGCGCTTCCAATACGAAATGATAATTGAGCGTTACGGGAACGACAAAAATCTTTTTTTGTTCGCCTTCAGAATTATACAAGGATCGCTGGGCTTCGATGGCCGTACTCAATAAGCCTAGTTTCAATTGCTTTTCGATCATTCCCGAACGCGAACGAGTGCCACCCGGAAAAAATAAACTGTGGGCTCCCTTTTGAATAGCAAGGTTGGAATACATTTTTAATGTTTCCAGGTAAGGTAAATTCTTCTTCCTTCGGTCCACCTTATATGCACCAAGGCTGTTCATGAAGTAGGCCATGATTTTGATATTGAAGAGATTCAGTCCTGCTCCATAAATAAAGGCAGGCAATCCCATGGCGTGAATCACCCAGCCGATTAGAATAGAATCCAAATTACTGAAATGTGTTGGTACCATTACGACAGTTCCTTGCCTGGCGAGCTTGCGGATCATCTTCACCTTGCCTACAATGTGTATTTTATCGCGTAGTGTGTATTGATTGCGAAAAAATGCTCCAAATTTTTTAACTCGGGCACCGTTCAGTAAACGTGAAAACCAAAATTTGATGGCCTCACGCGCAAAACGGTAACTCGTAGGTTTGAAATTCCCAGAAATCTCAGACGCATAGCGATGTACAATCCGTTCTAAAAGCTCATCTACTTTTGGGCGGACCTCATCCAGATCTTTGCTACTTAAATCAACAAGGTCATTTTTTACTTTTGACCAAAATGAGGAATCATCTTTAGGATCAACGCGCCATCGGTTTCTTTTAATCCGATTTTGTTCGCGATAAGCGGTTGCCTGCAAATCGTCAATAAGTTGTTTATACGATGGGCGTAGCTCCCGGATTCGTTCTGCCGATTTTTGAGTAACCTCTGCGATGAACTCTTTTCGGTTTTTACTCAATTGATAAACCGGCCAATCGGGGATGCGATCCAGGATAGGCTTGTATTTTCGGTTCTTATTCTTTTTTTCTTCGAGAATTTCCATCAACACCGTTTAGACAAGGACGCCAAAGTTAACCGACTACGATTCAATCACAAAACTTGATTTAAATGTCAACCACCATGAATTGCGTGATGGAGACTCTCGGCCATTTGATTGAAACGGTCAATAGCACTTCGGATAAATTCATCGTTGACGAGCTTTTTAACATCTTCTTCAGAATCGACATCGTACTCCTGGATTTTATAGGTTTGTTCAAAAAGGCCGGCTTCTAATTTGATCAAGTAGCGATTGTTCCAATGAAATATGGTGATTTTCAGTTCTGGGTGGGTAATTTCGCTGACGACTCTCATGATGTAAATATAACAGAACTAACTATGCCTGTTATAATGTTATTGTTTCGAGAAAAGTTTGGCCTTCACCCAATATCAGTTATAGATTATCGTTTTTATTTTGCTTCAAACTTCGGTTACAAACTCAACGATCTTTTATTAATGTTGTATTTTTGGATTGATTTTTATTCCATACTCAATGCGTAAGATCGGACTATACTCTTTCTTGTTTGTGCTGGTTCTGATTTCTTTTAAAGCCAGTGCCACGCACCTAAGGGCTGGTGATATTACTTTGAAACGTTTGAGTTGCAGCAGCTACCAATACACCATCACGCTACATGTTTACACGAAATGGGGTACTCCTGTAAAATTTGGTGGTGGAACTCTCAATTTTGGTGATGGTAGCAAACCATTAATAACAGAGTCCAGGCCCAATCCCCCTGAGATTGCTCAAACAGATGATGGAGGGGTCGGAGAAGTGATTTACCCGGTGAACCACACATTCCCAGGTCCCGGTGTTTATACGATCACTTATTATGAACAAAACAGAAATTCAGGGATATTGAATATTGATAACTCCGTTGAGACTCCCTTTTTTATACAAACACAAATTGTGATTGATCCGTTGTTGGGGTGCGACAATACACCTGATTTGTTAGTTCCTCCTATTGATCAGGGTTGCACGGGTGTTGCATGGTTTCATAACCCAGGGGCTTATGATCCAGATGGAGATAGTTTATCTTATGAATTGTTTGTCCCCAAACAAGCTGCTGGTGTGGATGTATCGGGATATGTTAATCCTAATTCCCAAAAATTTTACGATGCATCGGGGATCCCTTATTCTCAAGGGAATGAATTGGCTAATGGCCCTCCAACTTTTGCAATCAATTCAGTCACCGGAACCATAACCTGGGATGCTCCTGGCGAGGCTGGCGAATACAATATTGCCTTTATCATCCGCGAGTGGCGCAAGGTTGCTGGCACGTGGGTTTCTTTGGGCTATGTTGAGCGTGACATGCAAATCATTATTAAGAAATGCAAGAATGAAAGACCCCTACTCGTGGTTCCACCTGACCTATGTGTTTTAGCGGGAACGAAAATTACCCAACTAATTGCTGCCACAGATCCTGATGGCGACCCAAAAGGTGGTGCACGTGGCAAGGGAGACAGTGTTAAAATTGAAGCTTACTCTCAGGTCTTCACCATTAACCCATCTCCAGCTACTTACACACCCGGGCCCGCAGTTTGGCAACCAACCTTTTCGCCTACTCAACAGGCACAAATACAATTTAACTGGCAAACGGAGTGCAATCACGTGAAAGAGCAACCTTATCAAGTTGTTTTTAAAGCTACTGATAACGGAGCCCCACCTTTGGCAACTTTTGCAACTTGGAATATCCGAGTAGTTGCACCACCACCTGTATGGAACGTGATAACTTTAAACCCTATCCAACACACTGCTTTGTTGAATTGGAAACCGTATTCTGCTTCTTGCGCAGGTGCCAGTACTATGCAAATATGGAGGCGCGTAGATAGTTATCCATTTTCACCTTCTAATTGTGTGACCGGAATGCCGGATTATCTCGGTTATACGCTGATCAAAACAGTACCCATTGGCACTTCAACGTATACTGACAAAGGCCTCGCTGAAGGCGCACAATATTGTTATCGGTTAGTGGCGGAATTTCCCAAACCCGATGGAGGTGAGAGTTATGTTTCGGACGAATATTGCATTCCTCCAATCAAGGCAGAGGCCCCAGTGATTACTAACGTTACCATAGATGTTACAGATTCTCAAGCCGGACAAATTACTGTGAAATGGCGGTCACCTTTCGAGGCAGACAAAACACAGTTCCCTCCACCATACACTTATGAGGTTTATCGTGCAGAAGGTTTTAGCGGAGTAAAAAATTTGATAAAACTAAACCCAACAGGACAGAAATTAAGTGATTCTACAATTGTAGATGAAGGGTTGAACACAACGCAAAATATTTACAACTATCGAATTGTGGTTTATGCGAGCAATAGCTCATCACCATTTGACACTTCTGCCGTGGCGTCAACCGTTCGATTGGAATTGAAGCCTCTCTTTAAAGAAATGCAATTGGATTGGAGTGCCGCTGTTCCATGGTCGAACAGCACACTTGAGTATCCAATGCATTTAATTTATCGGGGTAATACTGGTGCATCTAAAATTTCCGATTTACTATTGATCGATAGTGTCAACGTGAACGATAAAAGATTCAGTTACCACGACTCAGGTCAATACAACAAGACACCATTAGAACAAACACGGAATTATTGCTACGCGGTGATGACAAAAGGATCTTATGGAAATCCAAAAATCAAGGCTCCATTGATAAATTTTTCCGAAATCACTTGCGCACAGCCAAACGATAGTATTCCACCTTGCAAACCTTCGTTTGATGTGAGCTTGAAATCTATTGATTGTAGCACCTACACCGTTTGCCCAGTAATTGGAGGTTCGGGATCGACAAGTTTTAGTAACACAATTAAGTGGAATAGACCGACCGACCCAGATTGCAAGAAAGATATTAAGGGCTACAATGTTTATTCATCAGCCTCAACAGACTCAACTGCTCAACCGTTTGCAATAATTGCCACAATGGTGACTGATACATTTTACGTCCATAAAAACCTTCAATCATTTGCCCAGTGCTATCGGATAACTGCCGTAGACAGAGCTGGGAATGAAAGCAAACCGAGTGACCCATTTTGCTTTGATAATTGTCCGAACTATGAATTGCCAAACGTATTTACCCCCAACAATGATGGCTGCAATGACGTATTCAGCGCCTATAGCTTAAGAAACTATGGGGAGGCGAATCCTTGCAGCACCGGAGATGTAAAGCGAGATAGCACCCATCAGGTTAATCTTCAGATGTCTTGTGCCCGATTTGTCCTTGGGGTTACGTTTACCGTTTATAATCGGTGGGGCAAGGAAGTGTATTCTTATCAATCGGGTGGCGAGAACACTATCTACATTGATTGGAAAGGAAACGATAACACGGGTCACGAACTTGATGCAGGAACCTATTACTTTGTTGCCAATGTTGTCTTTGATATGGTTGATCCCAAGAAAAGGAACAAGACCGTTAAAGGATGGGTACAACTATTCCGCTAAATAAAATTATTCTCTTTGATGGGTTGTGCAATTTGTGCAGCGCCTCCGTTCGTTTTGTTATTAAGCGAGACAATAAAAAGATTTTTCGTTTCGCTTCCCTGCAATCAAATTTTGGGCAAAAGACATTATTGGGAATAGAGATTGGCAATTCCATAAAAACAATCGTGCTTCTAATGGACGACAAAATCTATCTTCGAAGTGATGCTGCTTTAGAAATCAGTAAGGACTTAGATGGTCTTTGGCCATCTCTTTATCTTTTAAAAATCATTCCGCGTTTTGTTCGGGATGCAGTCTATAATTTTATTTCACAACATCGCTATCAATGGTTTGGCAAAACTGATGAATGTTGGCTTCCTTCTCCTGATCTGAGCGCCAGGTTTGTTGATTGATATTCGATTTGTTATTTTGACGCGCGTTAACTAATAATAAAACAAAACCATGAAGGCATTTATTTTTCCAGGGCAAGGAGCACAATTCACGGGCATGGGCAAGGAGCTTTATGCATCAAATGAAAAAATTAAATCACTTTTTGATTTATCAAATAAAATCCTTGGATTCTCAATTACCCAAATCATGTTTGAAGGGTCGGCCGATGAATTGAAGCAAACCAAAGTTACTCAGCCTGCAGTTTTTATTCATTCTGTTTTGGTAGCGCTTGGTCAAGATCAACAAAAGCCTGAAATGGTAGCAGGCCACTCGCTTGGTGAGTTTTCAGCATTGGTTGCAAATGGTGCGCTTTCATTTGAAGATGGACTAAAATTGGTTTCTAAACGTGCGATGGCGATGCAGAAAGCATGCGAAAAAAACCCATCCACCATGGCAGCGATCCTCGGGCTTGATGATAAAATTGTAGAAGAAATCTGTGCGAGTATTAAAAATGAGATCGTGGTAGCTGCCAACTACAACTGTCCCGGGCAGCTGGTAATTTCCGGATCGATAAAAGGGATTGAGATTGCTTGTGAAAAAATGAAGGCAGCAGGAGCGAAGCGTGCATTGCCGTTGCAGGTGGGTGGTGCTTTTCATTCACCTCTCATGGAGCCTGCAAGAGAGGAACTAGCTTCAGCCATTGAGTCCACGCGTTTTGAAAATCCATTTTGTCCAGTGTATCAAAATGTAAATGCCCTTCCTTCAAAACAGGTTCCTACTATTAAGAAGAATTTAATTGATCAATTAACCGCTCCTGTTCGATGGACACAGTCCGTGCAAAATATGGTTAAAGATGGAGGAACACAATTTGTAGAATGTGGGCCGGGGAAAGTGTTACAGGGGTTAGTGAAAAAAATCGCGCCTGCGGTGGAGGCTGCTAGCCTGTAAACTCTTTCACGCCAAGCGTGTCGTTACATTCCTTTAATAGTTCCGCATTTGATTTTTGTAAAATAGGATGAGTAAATTCTGGACTTATTTCCGTTAAAGGAACTAATACAAATTTCCTTTCTGTAAGATGTGGATGAGGAATGACAAGATTCGAGCTATCAATTATTTTATCTCCATAATAAATGATATCAATGTCAATCAATCGCTCGCCCCATTTTTCCAGGCGAGTTCTTCCTAATTTTTGCTCAATCGATTGGGCGTTAATAAGTAATTCATCAGGTGAAAGTGGAGATTCAATTTTTAAAGCCTGATTTAAAAAGATTGGTTGATGCACCTTGCCCCAAGGAGCAGTCTCATAAATTTTTGACTTGGCAAAGATTTTTCCGATTTCATTTTCAATAAGATCAATAGCCATCTTGAGTTGATCTGAACGATCTCCGGAATTACTTCCAAGCAAAAGAAAAATATTTTTGTGGATCATTTTCAGTTTTAAAGGTAACGATCATCCTTTATTTACCGTTCTTGTTTGTGTACTTTTGGGGCTTAATTTTGAATAACATGAATTTCTTTAAGACATTTTTAGCCTCTTGCCTTGGCTCGTTGATCGCCCTGGGAGTTTTGATAGTTCTGGTAATTATTTTTTTCGCGGCTGCGATTTCTAATTTTTCTAACGATAGTGCCCAAACCGTAATCACTGATAATTCAGTATTGCATTTGAAATTAAATGGCAGAATCACCGAGATGGAAGTGGAGGATCTATTTGAAGGGTTACCCATTCCGGGTGCGGATGATCAGTCTATCGGATTGCTTCAACTTAAGAAAGTATTGGAGCATGCTAAAACGGATCCATTAATTCGTGGTATCTATCTTGACGTAAGTATGTTTCAAGGTGGTTATTCTGTAGCTAAGGAAATAAGGGAATCAATTATTGATTTTAGGAAATCCGGAAAGTGGGTGCTCGCCTACAGCGAAATGTATTCGGAGGCATCTTATTATCTGGCCTCTTCAGCGGACAAAGTTTTCTTAAACCCTGAAGGGGAAATTGAATTCAATGGACTGGTGGCAGAAGTCAGCTTCTTCAAGAAAATGTTTGATAAATTAGAAATCAAGCCGGAGATTTTCAGGGTTGGTGATTTTAAAAGTGCGGTTGAGCCTTTTTTCTTGGAGAAGATGAGCGATGCCAATCGTCTTCAACTGAAAGAGTTGATCGATGAGATCAACAACACGACCCTCATCGATGTTGCTGAAAGTAGAAAAATCAGTTTGGATGAATTAAAGAAAATATCCAGCCAAATGTTAGTGACAAGCCCACTGGATGCTAAGAAATACAAGCTCGTGGATTCGTTGGTTTATTACGATGAAGTTCTTGCTGACCTGAGAGGAAAGTTGGGCTTAGGTAAGAAAGAAAAGATTTCGTTTGTAAAATATAATAAATACAGGAAAAGTTTTACGGCATCATCATCCTCTAAAAATGAAATTGCCATAATCGTCGCAGAAGGCGATATCATGCCTGGCAAAGCGCAAGAAGGAATGATTGGCTCGGATACTTTTGCAGAGGAATTGCGTAAGGCAAGAACAAATGATAAAGTGAAGGCAATAGTGTTGCGCATCAATTCGCCGGGAGGAAGTGCGCTGGCATCTGATGTGATGTGGCATGAGGTACGGCTGGCTTCGAAAGAAAAACCGATTATTGCGTCGATGTCAAACTATGCGGCGTCAGGCGGTTACTACCTTGCTATGGGCTGCGACACGATTGTTGCGGAGCCGAATACCATTACAGGATCCATCGGTGTTTTTAGCGTTTTGTTTGACCTAAGCAGTTTTTTGGATAAAAAAATAGGAATCACATTCGATGAAGTAAAAACTGGTGAAGTAGGAGATTTAGTTACGTTCACAAGACCATTGACATTGGTGGAAAAGGCGATATGGCAAAAGAAGACTGACCATATTTATGAAGGGTTTACTTCCAAAGCTGCCGAGGGCAGAAAGATGTCTGTGGAGAAATTGAGAAGTGTTGCATCGGGCCGTGTATGGTCAGGTACGCAAGCAAAAGAAAAAGGATTGGTGGATGTGATCGGTGGTTTTGATGATGCCGTTCGGATTGCTGCGCAAAGCGCGGGCATCAGCGATGACTACAAAATCAAATTATATCCAAAACAAAAAACATTCTTTGCTCAATGGCTGCAAGGCCTTGAAGAAAATGCAAAAGTTAAAATGTTAAGACAAGAGTTGGGTGATGGTTACGAGACATTGCAACAGATTAAGAATGTACAGCGCTATCAAGGCGCCCAGGCAAGAATGCCATTTGGAATGGAGATAAAATGATTTGATTTGAAAATGATTGAGAGAATTTGAAATTTCAAATGGAACATCGATCAAACTCAAATTTTAAATCCCAACTTCAGGTAGTCATATTATATCATCTCTTCACGATGACGATTGTGCGACTATTTTCAAATTAACTAATTTTTAAATTTCAAATTAGACCGATATGATTAGGAATGATTGGACTCGCCAAGAGATAACAGAGATTTATAACACCCCCGTTCTTGAATTGATGTACAAGGCTGCGACTGTTCATCGCCAGCACCATGATGCACAGGAAGTGCAAGTATGCACTTTGCTTTCGGTAAAAACCGGTGGCTGTCCCGAAGATTGTGCATACTGTCCGCAAGCGGCGCGCTACCACACGGATGTGAAAGTGCATAAGCTTATGGAGGTGGATGAAGTAATGCAGAAGGCGATCGAAGCAAAAGAATCAGGAAGCACTCGCTTTTGCATGGGTGCTGCATGGCGTGAAGTGAGGGACAACAAAGACTTTGATAAAGTGCTCGGCATGGTGAAAGGGGTGAGCACGTTAGGAATGGAAGTTTGTTGTACGTTAGGAATGCTCACTCATGAGCAGGCTGAGAAATTGAAGGATGCTGGTTTGTATGCTTACAACCACAACCTTGATACAAGTGAAGAGTTTTATGGCGATATCATTTCAACGCGTACTTACAAAGATCGCTTAGATACACTTGAACATGTTCGCAAGGCAAAAATTTCGGTTTGCTCCGGTGGTATTATTGGGATGGGAGAAGGTGAAAACGATCGGATTGGAATGCTGCTAACGTTATCGACATTGCCAGAACATCCGGAGTCTGTTCCTGTGAATGCATTGGTTCCGGTAGAAGGTACTCCGCTGGAGGAGCAGGAGAAAGTTTCCGTATGGGAGATGGTACGTATGATTGCCACAGCACGAATCATCATGCCCAAAGCAATGGTGCGATTGTCGGCGGGGAGAGTGCGCATGACGCTGGAGGAACAAGCGTTGTGTTTCTTGGCTGGAGCGAATAGTATTTTTGCTGGTGATAAATTATTGACGACTCCTAATCCTGGTGTCGTTCACGATAAGATGATGTTTCAAACTCTCAATTTGAAACCGAGGCAAGCGTATAAAGATTTGCAGCGAGCCAGCTTGGTTTGAAAGGGGCGAGAAGCCTCCTATTGATTCTTTTATTCTCTCTTCAAAGGCCTGTTCTTCGTAAAATTTACGATCAATTTATTATTGAATTCTGCCCAGCTCATCGTGCAGTAAAGTGCATAAATCGAATCAATATTGGGATGTTAGATTGTTGCAGAAAATGCTAAAAACGGCTAAAAAAACATGTAATGTTTACGCTTAAACTTAAAGGTTTGCTTTAATTTATTACATTTTCATACTTTTTAGTACAAGAATATTTCGTTCAAAAACCGCCCGTGCATAAGAGAAATCATTGAAGATGACATTCAATTGGGCTTGGTAAACACCACCAATGTTACATTGCACAACAATCTATGACTTTACAAGTTACCTTGACGTGGTAAGATACTGATTTGCACATTTTTGACCCATCACTGTGCAATCCAACTCTTAAATATTACATCCTTGTTCTGGAATTCTTAGTCTGGTCGTAATGTGATACAATCGATTGCATTACCTTGGTAGGTATTCAAATTTTAAATCATGAAGACGACAGAGGCAGTACTACCTATAGGGTTCTGCCTCGCGCATCTTTTGTTAGTTAAAACTGGTTGGCATCTTGCATAGCAAAACCGCTATGGTTGCTCTTTGTTTCTTGCTTTGCAGGAACTACTTTATGAGAAGTGCGTGAAGAAGAAATAAAAGTGAACGAAAGCAATGTGATGGCTGCAAGTGCGATCAATAATATTTTGGTTTTCATATGATTTTAATTTTAAAATTTAACTATTCAAGCTGCCCGCCTCCTGTAATTGTAGTTTTGGGTTTAACAACTTCTTCCGTACAGGAAGACAGGGCATAGCTGACAACAACGAAGAGGGCGATGATGTAAAGTAATTTTTTCATGGTTTTTTTGGTTGGTTGGTTTTAAAATTTTATTTTGTGCCTTGTTGATGATAACAAATGTCAGCTCTTATTTTTTTTATTGTTCTTCTATTTACTTTTAATCCTTGCCCTTGTACCTCTTTTCCAGACTAGCTACAATTATTTTTTGCTTAGCAGCTTGTTCGCTGCTGGCGCAGGATGTTCATAAGGTTGATTCTCTAAAGGGAAAATTACTGTCTTCAAAAGGTGACGACCGGTTTGAAATTTTGAACCAACTATTTAAAGCTTATAATTCAATTAACTTTAGTGAGGCGCTTATCTACGCTGATAATTTCAGTGATCAAGCTTTCGCAATTGGCGACAGTGCAAGGATTGTGCAAGGCGGTAGGATGCGAGCTTATGCTCTTATTTCTTTGGGAAGAAATGAAGAGGGAGCAGAAATACTTATCCAAATTTTAGGAATAGCCAAACGCAATCAAAATAAATTCCCTGATTTAAAGAGTCAGATAAAATTTATATTGAACAATATTGGTTTAGCTTATACATACTTGGGAAACTATGATAAAGCCTTAGACTATCATTATCAATCTTTATTAATAAGAGAAGAGGAGGGAGATAAAAAATCTATCCGCACTACATTGAACAATATTGGTTTAGTTTTTCACAACCTAAAGGATGATGAAAAGGCAATCCAGAATTACCTAAATGCGCTTGAAATCTGCAAGGAATTAGATGATTTCGCTGGACAGGAAAGGTTATTTGCCAACCTTGGCTTGTCCTATAATGTATTGGGTAAATTCGACGATGCAATTAAGTCTTTCAAGGAGGGATTTAATCTGTGTGGCAACAAATGTGATGATAATATAATGAAAGAAGGTTTGGCTGGGCTGGGTCTTGCCTACGAGGGGAAGCATCAGCTGGCAGTCGCAAAAGATAATTTTTTAAAATCTTTAGAAATATCTAAAAAACAAGACGATAAGCGATATGCTTCAGAAACTCTTTTCGAACTGGGAAGCGTTGAAATTGAATTAGGGAATGAAGAGGCAGGAGTTCAATATATTATGGAGGCAGGGGCACTGGCGGAATCAATCCATCTTGCTGAAGGAAAGATAAAAACTTATAAGGCGTTAGGAGAATATTATCGTACCAAGAAGGATTTTGAAAAATCCCTTTTTTACAATAATCGCTATATACAAACTAGGGACAGTACTTACAGCGACCAACTTATCAGGAATCTAACCAAGGTCCAAACCAACTACGATCAGCGAGAAAACCTCAAAACTATTGCTGAGAAAAATCAAGTGGTCGCCCTTCAAAGAGAAGTTATTACAAGGACTGAGCGGCAATACATTTTTATTATTGCAATCACCTGCCTAATTGCAAGCATGGCTACCGTATTATATTACTTTACAAGAAGACAGCAAAAAATAAACCAGGAACTTTCCCATGCTAAAAATAAAATTGAAGAACAAAATACTCAGTTGGCAGGTTACACCAGACAGTTGGAAGAAGAAGTGACAGAACGAACTAAAGATTTAAACCAGTCCAATAAATCCTTGCGCCAGGTTAATGAGGAACTGGATAATTTTATTTATAAGACTTCTCACGACATTCGTGGACCATTGGCGACACTGAAAGGGATGTGCAACGTAGCCTTAATGGATGTCAAAGATGCGCTGGCTATTAATTATCTAAAGAAATTAGACGTGACGGCCGACCGGATGAATACCATCCTTACTCGGTTGATGATCGTTAACCATATCAATAGCTCTGTTTTATTACCCATGAACGTAAACTTTCGCGAAATCATTGATGAAATTTTTGCCTTCGAGCGGAAGAAGGGATTACCTCCCCGGTTTATGATAACGAGTGAGATTGAGCCTGATAGTTCCATCGTGTCGGATGCTGCCTTGGTGAGAATTATTTTGGAAAACTTGATCGATAACGCTATTAAGTTTTGCAATACTTCAGAACGGATGAATCCGTTTGTAAAGATTAGATTAATGAAACGAGAAGGTTTTGTGAAAGTAACTGTGGAAGACAATGGCATCGGAATGAAGCATCGTAGTGGCAAGGATATTTTTCAAATGTTTATGCGGGCCTCTGAACGTTCTGAGATTGGTGGAATCGGTTTATACCTGGCAAAGATCGCGTCAGAGAAAATTGGAGGCGAAGTCAACCTTGTTCACTCAGACTCGAAAGGTTCTTTGTTTGATGTTGTTTTTCCTTCCGACCTGAACGATGTAATCAAAAGCAGGAGTAAGAGTGAACAAAACCTTATTAGACTGCCGGGAAAAGGATCTGGTCCCGCTTCAAGATCATCATCTACGATTATCTGATTTTCATTCACCATCTTTGCATTCATTTTTTTGTGAATTATGAGTAAAAATTACAAACGATACATGGTATCGGCTGCACTACCCTATGCCAATGGTCCTAAGCATATTGGTCATTTGGCAGGCGCCTATATCCCCGCGGATGTGTATGTCCGCTATTTGCGTTTGATTGGGAAAGATGTGGTCTTTGTGAGCGGAAGCGATGAGCATGGCACGGCTATTCCTAACCAAGCATTAAAAGAAAACACGACATCCAAAGCAATCATTGATAAATACGATGCGCTTATTCGAGATTGCTTTCAGAAATTGGGAATGTCATTTGATATTTATCATCGCACCAGCGAGCTCATTCATCACCAGACTTCACAAGAGTTTTTTCTATTGATGCACAGTAAAGGTCTCTTGACGGAAGAAACATCTGAACAATATTTTGACGAAGAAGCGAAAGTCTTTTTAGCAGATCGATACATCGTTGGTACTTGTCCTCGATGCGGGCATACGAATGCTTACGGCGATCAATGTGAAAAGTGTGGGTCCACGCTAAGTCCCCGCGAGCTGATAGACCCAAGATCGGCATTGTCTGGCAAGGCTCCCGTTCTACGCCCCACGAAACATTGGTATTTGCCATTAGAGAAATATGAGGATTGGTTGAAGGAATGGATTTTAAATTCGCATAAGGAAGATTGGAAGACCAATGTGTACGGTCAGTGTAAATCCTGGATTGATGCTGGCCTCCAGTCGCGTGCTATGACTCGCGATTTAGATTGGGGGATTAAAGTGCCACTGCCCGGTGCAGAAGGTAAAGTTCTTTACGTTTGGTTCGATGCGCCTATTGGTTACATCTCCGCGACCAGAGCGTTGTTTCAGGAAATGGCGGATGGTAAGATGAAGTTTGCAATTCCCCGAAGAGATTTTGGAGAAGTGCAAAAAGACGACTGGAAAAAATACTGGCAAGATGAAGAAACAAAACTTGTTCACTTCATCGGCAAAGACAATATCGTTTTTCATTGCATTATTTTTCCCATCATGCTTCACGCATCAGGTGAATATATTTTGCCAGACAATGTTCCTGCCAATGAGTTCATGAATTTGGAAGGGGATAAGATGAGTACAAGTCGCGGTTGGTCGATTGAAATGCATGAGTACCTGGAAGATTTCTCTGACAAACCGGATGTTCTTCGTTATGCACTGCTAACGAACCTTCCCGAAACAAAAGACAGTGAGTTCACATGGAAAGATTTTCAGTCGAAGAATAATAACGAACTGGTAGCGATCCTTGGAAACTTTGTGAACCGCGCGCTGGTGCTCACGCAAAAGTATTTTGACAACAAAGTTCCTGCAGTAGGAACATGGACGTCAATTGACGAAAAAGCAATCGCAGAAATAAAAGAATTTCCTTCACGCATAGCCGCATCAATTGAAGGATATCGTTTTCGCGAAGCAACCGCATTAGTGATGGATCTGGCCAGAAATGGAAATAAATACCTAGCAGAAACTGAACCTTGGAAGTTAGCGAAGATAGATTTGGTGCGCGTAGGTACGATTCTAAATTTGGCCATACAGATTTCGGCAAACCTTGCCATTGTTATTGAGCCATTCTTACCGTTCACCTCTATGAAATTGAAGGAGATGTTGAACTTAGAGAATTTTGATTGGAACAAATCAGGACATATTAATCTCTTGAAAGAGGGTCACGCACTTGGCGAGCCGAGATTGCTTTTTGAAAAAATTGAAGACGATGTGATAGCCACTCAAATCAAAAAACTGAACGATAAAAAGAATGCTATGGAACTAGTATCCCTGCCAGTGGATCCGGCTAAGCCTGAAGTATCATTTGAAGATTTTTCTAAGCTGGATATTCGCATTGGCAAAATTGTAAAGGCTGAACGCGTGGAGAAATCGAAGAAACTTTTGCGACTGCAAGTTGATACCGGCATTGACGTGCGAACAGTGATGAGTGGAATCGCTGAGTTCTTTTCGCCTGAAGAAGTTTTGAATAAACAGGTAACTATTTTAGTGAACCTTGCCCCTCGTAAAATTATGGGTGTGGAATCCCAGGGGATGATTCTAATGGCCTCTGATAAGGATGGTACTTTGCGATTGTTGCAACCCTCAGAGTTGGTGTCGCCAGGATCGATGGTAAGTTAAGGACCTAATTCAAGATTCAATTCGGATAATGATTAGCTATTAACCCTATATTTGCATTCCAAAAATTAAAAGATGAGCGTTAAGATTACCTTACCGGATGGCTCGGTAAAAGAATTTCAAGATGGAGTAAAAGGCATGGAGATCGCCCAAAGCATTAGCGAAGGCTTGGCACGGAATGCTTTGGCTATTGAGGTGAATGGAGAGATTTGGGATTTGAGCAGATCGATAACAAAGGATTCATCAATCAAGATTTTTACATGGAATGATAAAGGAGGAAAATATGCTTTCTGGCATTCGTCCGCGCACTTGCTTGCAGAAGCGTTGGAAGCTCTTCATCCTGGCGTGAAATTTGGCATTGGTCCTCCTATAGAAAATGGATTCTACTATGACGTTGATCTAGGCGGCAAAATATTTGGTGAAGAAGACTTAGCAGCTGTCGAGAAAAAAATGATTGAATTGGCGAGACTCAACAATGCATTTGTCAGACGTGATGTTTCAAAATCAGAAGCTACTGATTACTTCAAAAAGAAAGGAGACGAATACAAACTCGAACTAATCGACGGACTTCAGGACGGAACCATCACTTTTTATCAGCAAGGAAATTTTGTTGACCTGTGTCGTGGCCCACACATCCCTACTACTGGCCCAATCAAAGCAGTAAAACTTCTCAATGTTGCTGGCGCTTATTGGCGAGGCGATGAGAAAAACAAAATGCTCACCCGCATTTATGGCATTACTTTCCCCAAACAAAAGGAGCTCGAAGAGTATTTGCATTTATTGGAAGAGGCAAAGAAGCGCGATCATAGAAAACTTGGAAAGGAACTTGAACTCTTTGCATTTTCTGATAAGGTGGGTCAGGGGTTACCGCTGTGGCTGCCTAAAGGAACAATACTAAGAGAACGATTGGAGCAATTTATGCGCAGGGCGCAGATCAGAGCCGGCTATGATCCTGTTGTTACTCCTCACATTGGCAGCAAACAATTGTATGTCACCTCGGGGCATTATGAAAAATATGGGAAGGATTCGTTTCAACCTATTCATACTCCGGATGAGAGTGAGGAGTTTTTGCTCAAGCCGATGAATTGTCCGCATCACTGTGAGATATACAAAGTGAAACCTCATTCATACAAAGAGTTGCCAATCCGTTATGCTGAGTTTGGTACCGTCTATCGTTATGAACAGAGTGGGGAACTTCACGGTCTTACTCGCGTGCGTGGATTTACTCAGGATGATGCCCATATTTTTTGCCGGCCCGATCAGGTGAAAGAGGAATTTGTGAAGGTAATAGATTTAGTGTTGCATGCTTTTAAATCCCTTGGTTTTGAAAATTATACTGCGCAGCTTTCACTACGTGACCCAGAAAATAAAGAGAAGTATATTGGAGGTGATGAATTGTGGGACAAAGCAGAACGTGAAATTCAGGAAGCTGCAAACGAACGAGGACTGAAAACAATTGTAGTAAAAGGAGAAGCGGCTTTCTATGGGCCAAAGCTTGATTTTATGGTTCGGGATGCACTGGGAAGAAGCTGGCAGTTGGGAACGATCCAGGTGGATTATCAATTGCCTCAGCGATTTGAACTTGAATATGTAGGAGCCGACAACCAAAAGCACACACCCGTAATGATCCACCGGGCGCCATTTGGTTCCTTGGAGCGGTTTGTTGCCGTTTTAATTGAACATTGCGCGGGCAATTTCCCATTGTGGCTCGCTCCTGAGCAATTTGCTGTGCTTCCTATTTCAGAAAAATTCAATGATTACGCTCAGTCTGTTGTAGATAAGCTTAAGGAAATCGATATCCGCGGTTTTTTGGATGACCGGGATGAAAAAATAGGAAGGAAAATTAGGGATGCTGAAGTAAAGAAGGTTCCTTTTATGTTGATAGTAGGGGAAAAGGAAGTTGCCGATGGTAAGGTATCAGTACGGAAGCATGGCGAAGGCGATAAGGGGTCTATGGTTCTCACTGAATTTGTTGATCAGTTCAAAACTGATTTCAGCTTACCTTTATAACTCTATTTTGAAAAACCAAAAATATCCCGATATTTGCAGCCTGTTTTTAAAAAAATACGAATTTAAACCCAACGAGTGGCATTAGGACAAAGTAACAGCCGGCCCTATAACAGAGGTTTCCGGCCGCGTGTAGTTGAAGAACCATACCGCGTTAATGAAAGAATCACTGCACCACGAGTGCGGGTAGTGGGAGAGAACATCAAAGTAGATGTGTATCCGATTGCTGAAGCCTTAAAATTAGCTCAGGCCCAAGGTCTGGATTTGGTGGAGATTTCCCCAAAAGCAGAGCCCCCGGTTTGCAAAGTGGTTGACTACTCGAAATTTAAATACGAACAGAAAAAGAAGCAGAAGGAAATCAAGGCCAACGCCCAAAAATCAGTTTTGAAAGAAATTCGATTTGGGCCCAATACGGATGACCACGATTTTAATTTTAAAGTGAAGCATGCAGAGAACTTCTTAAAAGAGGGGGCAAAAGTTAAAGCGTATGTGCACTTCGCGGGTCGTTCGATAGTTTATAAGGAGCGTGGTGAGATTTTGTTGTTGAAGTTTGCCCAATCGTTGGAAGAGTTTTGTAAGGTGGAACAAATGCCACAATTGGAAGGTAAAAGAATGTACCTGATGTTGGCATCCAAAGGAAAAAAGTAAGAGAGTTATATTTAATATTTTAAACAATGCCCAAGTTAAAAACCAAGTCCGGAGCAAAGAAACGTTTCAAAGTTACTGGTAGCGGTAAAATCAAGCGTAAGAAAGCTTATGCGAGACACATCCTGACAAAGAAAACGACCAAGCAAAAAAGAAGACTTGGTCATAAAGTGACTGTAAAGAAAGTAGATGAGTCAAACGTTAAACCAATGTTGCCTTATTTAGTATAAACTTGCCGATTGGCAAGTGGTTTTATGTTCAACCCCGGTCTTTGGCATTAAGCGCTTTGAAATAGAAGGCCGCCACAGATCAAAAATGTAAATTATGCCCCGTTCAGTAAACAATGTAGCATCCCGCGCACGGCGCAAAAAGGTGCTTGAAATGGCCAAAGGTTATTTTGGTCGTGGAAAAAATGTATGGACAGTTGCCAAGAACAAAGTAGAAAAAGGCCTTGGCTATGCTTATCGTGACCGTAAGGCCAAGAAGCGTGACTTTAGATCGCTTTGGATAGCCCGTATCAATGCGGGAGCAAGACTTCATGGAATGTCTTACTCTGAATTCATGGGTAAAATCAAAACTGCAGGAATTGAGTTAAATAGGAAAGCGCTGGCGGACTTGGCGGCTAATCATCCTGCCGCATTTGAAGCCGTGGTTAAGAAATTGAAATAGTATTTCTGTAAACGATTTAAAAAGAGCTGCTCATTTGAGCAGCTCTTTTTGTTTAGGCAGTTACCAACCCAATTTTGATATTTTACCGTTTCAACTTTATGTTTTCTTGGCATAGTTATAGCTATCTTTGAAAACAGTTATCTTAACCATTGTGAAAAGACTCTTAATTTTTTCCTTTGTTATCCTGGTGAGTTGCTCTCCGGCGATAACGCAGACGAAATCAAAAAAGAAAGGCAAAAAAGATCTAAATCCTCAACCAGCTTGGCTTACCGCTAAGCCCGATGAGGGGACTTATTATGTTGGCATTGGCCATGCTGCCAAAGAGGGCCAAAACAACTACATTCAGGAAGCCAAGAAGAGCGCACTGGAAGATCTGGTTTCAGAAATCAAAGTAAATGTTTCATCCACTTCCGTTCTTAATCAATTGGATGATGGGAAAGGGTTCTCTGAAAAATACCAGCAGATGATTCAGACCACTGCTGCCGATGATATTGAAGAGTTTGAACAAGTAGATGTTTGGCAGGATGATAGGAATTACTGGGTGTATTATCGGTTGTCAAAACAGCGTTATAAAGAGATTAAAGATGAGCTGAAACGAAATGCCATTGCCCTTGGTCTTGATTTTTTTACAAAGGCGCGTCAATCCGAAAAAACAAATGATCCAGTAACAGCACTCGGTTTTTATTATCAAGGCTTCAGGGCAGTGGAGAAATACCTTGCCGAGCCATTGCGAATTACTTTTGAAGGCAACGATATTTTATTGACCAACGAGATCATATCAAGCATGCAATTGCTTCTTGATAAGATGCATTTGGCTGTGAACCCAAATCAAATTATGCTTAATAGAATCGTTGCACAGAGCGGCCAAACGGTGACAGCAAAAGTGACTGATAAATCTGCGCAAAAACCGATACCGGGCTTGCCATTAATAGCGTCGTTTGAAAAGGGGGCTGGCGATGTCTTTCCGGATTATAAGACTGATGATAACGGTGTCGTAAAAATATTGCTTACCAAAATTAGCTCCCGCGATTTGGAACAAACGGTAGCTGTGAAAGTTAATCTTTTAAAATTCGCTGGTGACAACCCTTCGGCAATCTATTCATTGGTTGCCCAAAAGATTGTAGTGCCCAAGGATATTGTCATTATGAATGTACAACGGCCACTGGTTTATTTGTCTTCGTTCGAAAAAAATTTAGGTGTTGATAAGGCGAATCAGCAAGTGGCCAACAAGATCAAAAACTATTTAGCTAATTCAGGTTTTGAATTTACAAGTGATAAAAATAAGGCAGAGCTGGCTCTTGACGTGAATTCAAATTCCGAAAAGGGAGCCGTTTCCGGAAGCATATATATTACTTACGCTACATCCGTTATTCGTGTTTCTTCCGTTAAAGACAATAAGGAAATTTATGCGACAACGATCGATCGGGTAAAAGGATTTAGCCTGGATTACGAACGAAGTAGTCAGGATGCCTACAACAAACTTTTGCAAAATCTCGATAGTCAGACACTGCCAGAGATGCTTAACGCCATTTTGCAATAGGAAAATTAAACCTTTTTACCTAAAAGCGTCTAAATATTAATTTTTTAAATTGAATGGCCCGAAAGTTGCTTTATTGTAAATTGCATAACCATAAATACCCAATGAATATGAAAAGAATCGGAAATTATTCGATAGTTGCAGTAGCGATCGTTGCTGCTTTGATCGGTGGCTGTAAAGGCAGCAAAAAGGATAAAACACCTGCTGGTGAAACAGAAGTTGTGGTTCCTTGCTCTGGGCCAGATTATTTTACTACCAACAAAGTTTTTCGTGCCAACTCTATTGGTGAAAGCATGGATCAGGTGACTTCTAAAAAGAAGGCTCTAACCAATGCCCGCAATGAGTTAGCTCAATCCATTCAAACTACAGTGAAAACGGTAACGGATAATTACACTAACTCCGTTTCAATGGACAAAAAAGAACAATTGGAGCAGAAGTTTGAAAGTCTGAACCGGGAAATTGTTGACCAAACGTTGCAAGGCTTGCGTACGATTTGCGAAAAACTAGTTCAAACCAAAGATGGTAACTATAAAACGTACGTGGCCATTGAGCTTTCTGCCGATGATTTGGTAAAGCAATACAATAGCCGGCTTTCGTCTGATGATAAATTGAAAGTTGATTACGATTACGAAAAGTTCAAGGATACTTTCAATAAAGAAATGGATAAGATGGCTGCTCAAAAGAACGGCAACTAGTTAATATCTGATTCACCTACAAGAATCCCGACCATCATGATGGTCGGGATTTTTGTTTTAGGAGATTCTTGAATTGTCCTTTAGGCTTACTTTTCTTAAGTTGGGAGTACCAGTTATGAAATTTATCAGACTTTAATAATTATGGAATGATTAACTTAATTTTACGCTATCCTATATTTTAGAATGATGATTCAAAATTTCTTTTCAGGCTTGCGGTGGAAGAATAATATTTACCTCGCGCTTGTTCTTAGTTTATTGTTAGTTATGGCGCTCTACACGATAAGCCGTGTTGGATTTTATTTTTTCAACCTTTCCTTTTTTCCGAGTATGACCTGGTCACATATGGGGATCATTTTGTTGGGCGGACTACGTTTTGATTTGTCCGCAACTTTATATTCTAATTCACTTTATATTCTGTTAATGATTTTGCCGGTAACCTTTAGATTTAAGGCTGGCTATCAAGTATTACTTCGCTGGGTTTTTATTGTTGTCAATTCTGTCGCATTTGCAATCAATACAACAGATTTCATTTATTACCGTTTCACGTTGCGAAGAACTACTGTCAGCGTTATCGATCAATTTAAGAATGAAGAGAATCTAGGCCGGTTGACATTCCAATTCTTGTTCGATTATTGGTATGCCGTTTTGTTTTGGTTTTTTATTGTTGCCATCCTTGTCTTTGTTTATCGAAGAATAAAATTTTCTGGCCCACAGCAAAACAACCTGCTCGCATTTTACGGCACGGGGGTACTTGCCATGCTTCTATCCATTTATCTTTTCGTAGGAGGGGCACGAGGTGGTTTTCGCGGAAGCACAAGACCGATTACCCTCAGCAATGCGGCAGCCTATGCAGAGACTCCGAACGAAATTAGCTTGGTATTGAATACACCATTTGCCTTGATGCGGACTGCCAAAGCCAACGTTATAAAAAAGGTTAACTATTTTTCTTCTGAAGAAGAATTAGATAAAGTATTTACGCCATTAAGATTACTTAAGAACAATACTCCTTTCAAACCACAGAATGTAGTTGTGATCATTCTCGAAAGTTTTTCGAAGGAGTTCATTGGCGCTTATAACAAAGACATTAAAAACGGTAATTATAAAGGATACGCTCCATTTTTGGATTCATTGATCGGTGTAAGCCATGCGTATCAATATTCACTCGCTAATGGTCGTAAATCCATTGATGCTATGCCTTCAGTAATCAGCAGCATTCCTTCTATTGAAGTTCCCTATGTACTTTCTCATTTTTCTGGTAATAAAGTCAATAGCCTTGCGAGTTTGCTAAATGAGAAAGGGTACTACACCGCCTTTTTTCATGGAGCCCCTAATGGTTCTATGGGGTTTGATGCTTTTGCTAACCTATCGGGTTTTGATAGTTATTTTGGGAAAACGGAATATAATAATGATGATGATTTTGATGGCTATTGGGGAATTTGGGACGAACCCTTTCTCCAGTTTTTTGCTAAGAAAATGGATTCATTCAAACAACCTTTCTTCACAACATTATTTACCGTGTCATCGCATCATCCCTACAATTTGCCTGAAGGCTATGAAAATAAATTCAAAGGCGGACCGAAGTTAGTACACCGAACAATCGAATACACTGATTTCGCCTTGAAGAGATTTTTCAAGACAGCTAGTGCAATGCCTTGGTTTAATAATACGCTCTTTGTAATTACAGCTGACCATGCATCCGCTGAAATTCAAGTACCTGAATACAATTCTGCATGGGGATATTTTTCAATTCCAATCTTCTTTTATCATCCTGGAGAAAACGGTGGTGGCTTACGGCAAGAAATTGTTCAACAGATCGATATTATGCCATCTGTTCTTGGCTACCTTCATTATGATCACCCCTTTGTTGCGTTTGGTAGAGATGTGTTTCATGATTCTGTCAAACCTTTTGCCTTTAATTATTTAAATAATGTTTATCAAATGTTTAGTGGGGATTATCTCCTGCAATTTGATGGATCAAATGCAAAGACTTTGTATCAATTCAAGATGGACAAGACCTTGAAGAATAATTTAGTAAATGAATTGCCAGATACAGTACAGCATATGGAGACTTCCTTAAAAGCCTTCATTCAGCAATATAACAATCGAATGGTCGATAATAATTTGACTATAGAGGGAAGTCAATTAAAGAAGGTCATCAATAAATAAAGAAAAGCTGCATTTCGTGCAGCTTTCGCAATTATAATATTCTGCAAGGTCATTTCAGAAATTTATGAGCACGATCCATCAACAATTTACGATCAGCCGTTATTGTTGGATCGCTATAGATACGGGTAGAAAGCTCGGCAACGACGCCTCTTTTGTAACCTAGTTTTTCAGCTACTTGCTCGCAAAAATGAATTTCACTTTTAAATACCTGACCATCGCTTTTCATCAATTGGATTAGATGATACAAATTTTCGAATTTTTGGTCTTCCGTGAAGTTGGAAAGATTGCCAATAGGTTGTGGTTTTTTCAACATGCCATCAACGTCTTCTTTAGTCATGCCATTAGCTTTCCCAATCATGTGTATGACTTTGGCTTCTTTTTCGGCTACCGAATTATCACTGGCTGCAAGGTTAATCAATACGTTTAGTTGTTCTTTTATCATGATGTTTTAATATTTACGCGAAAATAAATCGGATCGTATTCGAAATTTAACTAAAATTCAATTATTTCTTACGTCGTTTAGAAAATTAATCCCATGTTGCCAGACAAAAGCAACCTAATCAAATAAGGCTTGTCTTTAGACAAATTAATATGAATTTATGAAGAAGTCAATTGTTGGTTTATTCTGGTTAGTTACAATCCCATTGTGGGCACAGCAAGCCGATACTCGACTGCTAAGCTCGTTTAAAGGAATTAAAGTTTCTCAAGCTATAGACGCCTACCTGAAGAAAGGAGACAAAGAAAGCGTACGGGTAGAAGTAACTGGCGGTTCACTCTCGGATGTAATAACTGAAGTAGAAGGATCCTCATTACGAATAAAGATGCGTGATAGTCATAGCTTTTGGTCGAAGGCCCATGTAAAAGTTTACGTAACATATGTCACCTTGGAAAAGATTTCGGCAAGTTCAGCTTCAAGCGTTTTTTCGGATGGGGTTATTAAAGCAGGTAACATTGATATTGCTGTATCCAGCGCAGCCAACGTAGAAGTATCTCTTGATGCCAGCTCTGTCATGGTGGATACATCCAGTGCAGGGGAAGTGGTGCTGGAAGGAAAATCGCCAAAACTAGAAATTGAGGTTAGTAGCGCAGGAGATGTGGATGCCTACAAATTGGAATGTGAAACCGTTGTTGCCAACGTAAGCAGTGGTGGTGAAGCGAAATTTTCTGTATCAAAAGATTTAGAAGCACACGCAAGCAGCGGGGGTGATATTCGCTACAGAGGAAACCCTTCCAGAACCAACACCCATTCAAGTAGTGGAGGCTCGGTAAAAAAATCCAATTAAATTATTTTTTAATCAAAATAGACTTGAAGGAATTCAACCTTTCCTCCTGACGATTGATCTCCCAGTTCAACAAAGCGAGAGCAAAACTTTTTTGATAAAAATTGGACGCATCTGCTATTGGTTTGTTAAGCCGATGATCCCTTTTAAAAGTATAATTGATCATAAATCATTCAAATTTTTTACTTTTTGTTAGACGTTTTTCTTGATCTTTTAGTTTAACAAAATGTAAAATTTGTTTAATCCGATTTTACTGTATCAGTTCTGCTAGCTCTAACCATCGGTTTGTTTTGCTTTCAATCGATTGCGTAATGGATTCAATCTGGATGCCCCAATCAATGAGTTTCTGGTGATCTTGATTTCCCGAATTAATTAAAGTGGTAAGCTCTTCTTTATTTTTTTCCAAACCTTCTATTTCCTTTGCCAGCTGCTCATATTCTTGTTTGTCTTTGAAAGAAGCTTTTGATTTTTCTTTTTTGATTTCCTGGGGGAATGGGTCAGTCTTGATTTCCACAGCTTTATTCTGATCGGAGTCCTTTTCATCCAGCCAAGTGCGATAATCAGAGTAGTTGCCATTGAAGGGCTTTATTTTTCCATCCCCTTCAAAAACAAAGAGCTGATCAACCAAGTGATCCATGAAATAGCGGTCATGGGAAACGAGTACCAAGCAGCCATTAAATTTTTCCAAAAAATCTTCTAAAACATTCAAGGTCTCGATATCAAAATCGTTTGTAGGCTCATCGAGAATTAAAAAGTTTGGATTTGTCACCAGCACTTTTAAAAGTTGAAGACGTTTCTTCTCACCGCCACTTAGTTTTTCAATAAACGTGTATTGCTTTTCAGGAGGAAATAAGAACAGATCAAGAAATTTTGATGCCGACACTTGAGAACCGTCAGCAAGCGTTATGAATTCGGCTATCTCTTTTACTTCTTCAATGACACGATGAGTAGGGTCCAGGTTTTCAGTTTCTTGTGTGAAATAACCCACTTTGGTAGTAACACCCGGAATAATTTCTCCTGAATCAGGTTTACTCTTTCCATTGAGTAAATCCAGGAACGTTGATTTGCCTACACCGTTTTTCCCGACCACGCCGATCCGATCCTTTTTCTTAAAAACATAGGAAAAACTTTCCACCATTTTTTGAGAGCCATAACTCTTACTAACATGGTGGAGCTCTAAAATTTTTCCTCCTTGACGTCTCTCTTGAATGTCTAACTCGAGCCTATCTTTCTTTAGATTAGTGGAAGCCTTTTCCTGAATTTCATAGAATGCCTCAACTCTATATTTTGCTTTTGTACCTCGAGCCCTGGGTTGCTTGCGCATCCACTCCAATTCTTTTTTCATTAGGTTGCGGGCCTTTGCTACTTCCGTCTTCAGCATTTCTTCGCGCTCCGATTTTTTTTCAAGAAAGTAAGCATACTTGCCTTTGTAGGAATAGAGTTTGCCTCGGTCGAGTTCTAAAATCAGATTGGCAACGTTATCTAAAAAATATCGATCGTGTGTTACCATCAGCAAAGTGATATTCTGCCCGGATAAGTAATTCTCCAGCCACTCGATTGCTTCAAGATCAAGGTGGTTGGTGGGCTCATCCAAAACTAAAAGATCAGGGGAGGCGAGGAGCATTTGTGCTAAAAAAGTTCTCTTGCGTTGACCACCTGATAGTTCTTCAAATTTCTGATCGAGATTTGTTATTCCAAGCTTGCTTGTAATCTCGTGCACTTTTGAATCGTACTCCCAAGCTTGAAATTCCTCCATCTGTTCCAGTATATGCTGCATTTTTTCTGGTGAAGTATGCGGATCGTGAATACACGCTTCATATTCCTTCACAACTGCAGCGATTTTATTTTTCTCATCAAACAAAATGTCATTTACGGTAAAGTGACCAGGTGCATGAGGTGCTTGAACCAAGTCACCAAGCTTAACACCATCACGGATACTTACTTTGCCGCCATCGGGTTGAACCTGGCCAATCAAAATTTTAAGGAGAGTCGATTTGCCAGCGCCATTTTCACCTACCAAGGCGATTTTATCGCCCTGAGAGATGCCGATGGTAAGGTCTTGGAAAAGCCAGCGGTCATTATAAGATTTTGAGAGGGATTCGGCTGAAAGGTAATTCACGTTGCAAAAATTAGGGCGCAAAGGTAGGCTTAGATTCTGGATTCTGGAACCTCGAATTAAGAATAAGTAAGCCTGAATTAAGCAGTTCCCATTATCTTTGCTAATATGACTCCAGTTATTGCCCCCTCTATTCTTGCATCAGACTTTGCTAACCTTCAGAAGGAAGTTGAAATGATCAACACCAGTCAGGCCGACTGGATACATGTTGACATCATGGACGGTGTGTTTGTACCCAATATTTCGATGGGTTTACCTGTGGTTGAGGCGGTAAAACGCCATGCAAAAAAACCTTTGGATGTTCATTTAATGATTGTTCAACCTGAGAAGTATGTTGAAGCATTTCATAAGGCAGGTGCGGATACAATTTCAGTTCATATCGAGGCCTGTCCACATTTGCACCGGAATATTCAACAGATAAAAGCATTAGGATGTAAGGCGGGAGTAGCAGTTAATCCTCATACTCCCGTATCAAGTTTATATGATCTGATTCAGGATATTGACATGGTGTGCTTAATGTCTGTTAACCCTGGTTTTGGCGGACAAAAATTTATTGAACGGACGTATGATAAAATAAAAGAACTGAAAGCGTTGATTAAGAGTAGGCAATCCAAGACGCTCATTGAGATTGATGGCGGTGTGAACCAACAAAATGCAAAATTATTGATGGATGCTGGTGCTGATGTATTGGTTACGGGAAACTTTGTTTTTTCATCATCAAACCCCAAAGAGGTGATCCAACGTTTAAAAGAAATCAATTAAAACTTTCAATTGCATGCTTAGGACCTTTAGTTTTGTTTCAATCGCGCTCATTTCAATTTCGTGCGCAAGATCGGTATCACGAGTTGATCCAAATCAGCAAATCGATTTAAGTGGAAGATGGAACGACAGCGACTCTCGCATGGTGGCCAACAAAATGGTAACGGAATTATTAGGCAGCGATAAATTCAAAGATTACTCCAAAGCATTGGGCAAAAAGCCTGCGATCATTGTCGGATTAATTCGAAATAAAACAAGCGAACATATCGATGCTGATAATTATATTAAGAAAGTAGAGCTTGCCATTTACAATTCAGAAATTGCAGACTTAGTAGAGTCTGATAGTTTTCGAGATAAACTGAGACAAGAACGTGCGGAGCAACAAGATTTTGCTTCATCCACAACAGCTTCGCAATGGGTAAAAGAAGTAGGGGCAAACCTGATGCTCTTTGGCGAAATGACCTCTGAAACAGATGTGTACAACAAGAAACGGGTAGTGAACTACATTACCACTTTATTTCTTACCGATATCGAAACGAACAAACGGGTATGGTATGGACAAGAGGAGATCAAGAAATATATTAAAGATTGAAAGAGGTTGCTGGTTATAAGTCGCAAGATACAAATGACTCGAACCAGAGACCTGAAAAATTGTAAACCTTCACCCTAAAACTTGAAACATTTCCTCTCCATATTTCTATTCTTAGCAGTTTCTTCGTGCGCCACTTATTATCAATCCAATTTTACTTTTAATCAAGAATTTGAAAGTGGCCAGCTGGACAAGGCTTACAAGACACTTCAACAACATTCATCAGAAGCTCACGGAAAAAAAGAATTTTTGTATTTTCTAAATAACGGCTTGATCCTATCCATGATGGGGCGGTATGCAGAGAGTAACCAATTTTTTGAGAAAGCATTTTTGTTTGGCGAAGACTATCGCATTAATTACCTGAATGAAGTTGCGTCTTATTTGACCAATCCCAATTTCACTACCTATAAAGGTGAAGATCATGAGCATTTAATGCTATTGTATTACAAGGCATTGAACTATCTTAAGATGAATAATACCGAAGATGCGCTCGTGGAAATTAGAAGGCTCAACATTCGACTTCAACAATTGACAGACAGATATAACTCGCGCGAGAAGTATGAGCATGATGCTTTCATTAATGTGCTAATGGGAATAACTTACGAAGTAGATAAAGATTATAACAATGCCTTTATTGCTTATCGAAACGCACTCCATATCTATGATAGTGACTATCGAGGACTATTTGGAGTCTATGCACCTCAACAATTAAAAGAAGATCTCTTGCGAACCGCATGGCTAAGTGGATTAAAAGATGAGTTTGAAGCCTACAAGGACACTCTTAAAATGCCGGACTATGTTTATAAACAAAATGATGGAGGCGAATTAATTTTCTTTTGGCACAATGGTTTGGCTCCTGTAAAGGCAGAGTGGGGTGTTGACTTTGTAGTCAGCCGGCAAGGCGGAGTAGTTTATTTCACAAACTCTCAATTAGGTCTAAGCTTTCCGTTTAGCTTGAAAGGATACAATGATCGCGAGAAAAACGGCTTGGCTAACCTCGAAGTATTTCGAATAGCATTTCCAAAATACATTGAACGCTCTCCCTTCTATTCGCAGGCCTCTATTAATATCAACGATGAGGTTCTCCCGCTGCAAATGGCGGAAGATATTAATAAAATAGCCTTTAAATGTTTACAAGAACGAATGGGCCTTGAATTCAGCAAAGCATTGTTGAGAGTTGCATTGAAGAAAGCAGAAGAATACGAGATAAAAAAGCAGGACCGTACGCTGGGGTCGATTGTTGGGATGATCAATGCACTAACAGAGAAAGCGGACACTCGAAACTGGCAAACGCTTCCCTACAGTATTTATTATTGTCGTGTGCCGATGAAAGAAGGGAAAAATTCATTGACCTTCACGTTAAAAAACCCTGAGGGCAAAACAGTTGACCATCAATACACATACGATATCAAAAAGGGTCAAATCCTTTTTCATACTTTTTCATCCCTGGAGAGCAATTATCCAAGTTATAACAGTTACTGAGTAATTTGCATTTCCTATCTTTGGGTTCAAAAATCTGGCCTGAGACAGCTATTCCGATTTACATTGATTACAATGGCATTTATGCCATTTGATTCATCAGCTCAAGATGAGGGTAATAATTCTATTCCACTTGATCATTTTTATGTGAAACCAAGGCATGGTTCAAATGTCATCAGAAGAGCGCTACGTAATTTTCATTTTGGATTATATACTGGTTTAGGGAGAACTTATTTTAAGACCCAGTTAAATGAATTCGGGATTTATCAGCCACCTGGAAGCTTACCTGAAATACTTACTAGATCCTCTGCCAACCGCTACACCAATTGGGTAACTGATGTAGGTGTGGATTCATCAGCTCTAGGAAGTTATACTGTTGCCAATCCTGGTACCGCTAATTTAGGATTCAAAGGGCACGCCCTTAATATTCCATTAGCCGCTACCGTACATTATGAATTTAACCGATATCGGGTCGGTGGAGGATATTCCTATGAATTGATGAGTATCGGGCCATTGCATTCCAATATTATGACTGACAAAATCTCGGATATGAAGCCGACCAATCCTACTGGCTTTATAAGGAAATACTGGGGAATGGTTGGTGTATCGTTTTATCGATGGAATGAATATTTGTTTACGGGAGATGTTGAAGTTGGAAGCTATAAATTGAAATCAAATTTTAATGAGGCACAGGTGACTCCAAGTACTTATTTTAATTTAGGCATCACCGTTGAACGAAACCTTTCTGAGTATTTTAAAGTGTATGCCCGACCTGCTTATGAAATCAAAAGCTACGATCTTGCCTTGCCCAAGTCCGGTCAATCAATTCATTACAACATTAATGCATTATATGTGAATATAGGATTCACGTATTCAATACCCGAATTGCCAAGATGCTTTCTCAATGAGTGTCATGCTCAGATTAATCACGCCCATGGCAATAAAGAATATCGTAGCAATAGGCATCCGATTTATAAAAAACAGAACCCGGGTTATGGAGAGAACGACCCTACCTTGATCAAGTACAAAGGAAAAAATAAAAGAAAATTAAATCCTTATTAAAGCTTGAGCATCTGATAACTTGAGCTATTAAATTAAATCTCTTTGAGCTACTTGACTTTAGATCCGAAAGAAACACCGATACCTCAATTGTATGCCTATCTTCAAGGGGCAATTGCACCACGGCCAATAGCCTTTGCCAGTACGATTGGTAAAAATGGAATCGTGAACCTTAGCCCGTTTAGTTTTTTCAATTTATTTAGCACTAAGCCACCCATTCTTATTTTCTCACCTTCGAGAAGAGTAAGAGACAATACGGTGAAGAATACGCTCGAAAATGCTTTAGAGGTTCCTGAGGTGGTAATCAACATTGTTAACTACAACATGGTTGAGCAAGCGTCATTGGCAAGCTGTGAATATCCAAAAGGTGTAAATGAATTTGTAAAGGCGGGATTAACTGAATTGAAGTCTACAAAGGTAAGACCGCCGAGGGTAGCCGAATCTCCAGCAAGCTTTGAGTGCAAAGTCAATCAAGTGATTTCGCTGGGCGATGAGGGTGGTGCAGGAAATTTGATAGTGTGCGAAATTCTTCTTGCTCATTTTAAAGAGGATATTTTGGATGCTTCTCAAAATATTGATCCGCAGAAACTAGACGCTGTGGCACGCATGGGTGGAGACTTCTATTGCCGGGCACACGGAGAGAATATCTTCATAGTACCCAAGCCAAATACAAAGTTAGGTATTGGCTTTGATCAGCTTCCAGAAAAAATTCGCAATAGTAAAATCCTTTCAGGGAACGATCTGGCCCGGTTGGCTAATGTTGAAAAAATTCCAAATGCGGAGAATTTAGCAATTGGAAACACAAGTAATGAGGAATCACTGCATCTTTTAGCAAAGAAATTATTGACAGAAGGAAAAGTTGAGGAAGCGTGGAGAACTCTTCTTCAGAATTCTTAATCCCTTACCTGTACATCACAGCCTTCACAGCCTTTACTGTTCTTTCAACACTCGGTAAAATGGCATCAATCAATGTTGGTGCGTAGGGCAGGGGTACATCCAAGCTGTTGATACGATGAACAGGAGCATCCAAATAGTCGAACGCATGCTTTTGGATATGATAAGTAATCTCAGATGAGATAGCTGCCAAGGGCCAGGCTTCTTCAATAATGACAAGCCTATTGGTCTTTTTAACGGACTCTACAACAGTAGCGTAATCAATTGGTCTTACCGAGCGCAAGTCGATAACCTCAGCAGAGATTCCTTCTTTTTCTAATTCTTGGGCAGCGGCCAATGCTACCTTCATAATCTTACCAAAAGAAACCAAGGTTACGTCAGTACCGCTGCGCTTAATGTCAGCAGATCCAATCGGGATTAGGTATTCTTCCGTTGGCACTTCACCTTTATCGCCATACATCAATTCACTCTCCATGAAAATAACAGGGTCATTATCGCGAATGGCCGATTTCAGAAGACCTTTTGCATCGTATGGTGTAAATGGAACGACTACCTTCAATCCCGGAGTATTGGCATACCAGCTTTCAAAATTTTGAGAGTGTTGAGAACTCAACATCCCCGCATTTCCGGTTGGGCCACGAAAAACAATAGGCACATTGAACTGTCCACCCGACATTGAAAGCATCTTAGCAGCAGAGTTGATCACCTGGTCAATGGCAACTAAAGAAAAATTGAATGTCATGAACTCAACAATAGGCCTGATACCGTTCATTGCAGCACCAACGCCAATTCCTGCAAAACCTAATTCGGAAATGGGCGTATCGATCACACGTTCCGGCCCGAACTCATCCAGCATACCCTGGCTTACTTTATAAGCCCCGTTGTATTCCGCCACCTCTTCGCCCATTAGTAATACAAGTGGATCCCTGCGCATCTCTTCATTCATCGCTTCCCTAAGGGCCTCCCTGAGTTGAATTTCTCTCATTGACAGAACTATTTTGATTATTGAACAAACGGTCGTTTACAAAGCCCGTAAAAATAATACCCGAATCAACAGAATTCAAGGGTTCGTGAAATTGATTTGCCTGGTTTTAAAGAAAATTAGAAATAAAAAAGCCCCGATTTAAAGTCGGGGCTCACTTCTATTTAAGAAGTATTATTTCAATGCATTGCGGAATGCATCAGTAGTATTGAACTTAATGAATTCAAGGTCGATCAATGCCTTTTCTTTAAGGGCAGGCTCAAGCTTCACAGCGCTGGTAAGATTACTTACCACACCGTCACCACTTCCAGTACGGGCGGCTGCAATAGCGGCACCGTAGAAAGCAAGGGCGAAATTTGTATTTTTCTTGGAAGCTTCGGCAAACGAAGGTCCGGCATTGCTGTTATCCTTACTCAACAATTGAGCTAACCCCTTGTTGAACAAGTTCACATCGGTATCAATGGATGAGGAAGTGGAACTAACAGCATCGCTGTATTTGGCCATGTAAATTTCATCAGCACCTTTAACGCCACTTACTCCACGCTTCACGTCATTAGTGGCTCCGTTCAATGCTTTGGTTGCATAGCTATAAGATTTATAAGGATTCCCTGTAAGCAAAGCAACTGAAGCAAGGTTAGCTAATACTTCTGGAGTTTCCTTCAATTTCGCGGCAATGTCTAATTGTGTAGCAGCCTTACCGGTAAGTTCAGAAGCCTTAGCCGGATTTTCGATTATCATTTGGATGTAAGTAGCCGCTAAGTTGTTATTCGCGCTCCAGTTGCTTCCCTTTTTTGTGGCGGCTTCGTAGATAGAAGCTTTCTCATCCAACGAAGGAGTAAGAGTTCCTGCATACATGAGTTCTTCAAAAGTAAGGGTATCCGCTTTAGTTTCTCCTTTAGCAATTTGTTTTGCAAGAACAGAGATTTCAGCATCTGTCTTCTTGGCCTTTACAGTTAAGATTTCAGTTTTAGCAGCACGCAAGCCAGGGTAAACATCTTTGAAAACTTTATTATAAGTCTTCAATTTCTTTAATGCATTCTCCTGGTCTTCAAAAGTTCCGCCAGTGTTGATAGCATTTAAATATTCAGTTTTTTCATCAGCACTGATCCCTTCATAGGCAGATAATGCAGTTTTGAAACCATTCCAGTCATCAACGATAGGCTTCAAAATGAATTTGATTTCAGCGGCAACGCCTTGATAGTCGTACTTCTTCATCTCATCGCGATAGAACTGTTCGATTACGGCTGCACGTTCTTCGGAAAGTTTGCTGTTGATACGTTCCAAACCTTCTGGTGAGTGAGTACCTGTGATGGTAACTGTTCTGGTAATGTTTTTAGCTGCGATAAATGCATCCAATTGTTTGCCTTTTTCGGCCGTAACCTCTGATTTGCGCAAAACGGATTTGCCACGCTCAAAGTTGAAATCAGGTATAACAACAGGAGTGAGTTCTTCCTGATTGTTGTATCCATGCTCAGCGAAGGCCGCATAATAAGATTTTTGAACCAGCCTTGAAGTCGCAATGATACCAGTACCAATTACAGGGCGAGGTTCCCCTTTTTTAGGAAGCGTTAAGGATTTTGTGCCCTTTGCGGCAACGCCTTGGATTTCTAAGGTTCCGTTGGTCTTGACAAAAGCATCTTTATAGGGAAAGGAGAAAGCTTTAGTAACTGCAATCTGCTCGCTACCATTATTTGGATAGTCTTCTGCTTTAAATACAATTGGTGTGAGGGCAATTTCATTCTCCCCATACTTATAGAAAGTATTGAGTGTGTATGATGTTCCCTTCTTAAGAAGTTTAGCCGGGAGGTTACCTGAAAGGTCAAAGTTCACGGTGTCTTTGTGAACCTCAAGAGGTTCCGGTTTAGTCTGAACATTTTGGTTTTTTGCCACTTTAATCATCTGTGGAAGAGTACAACCTACAAAGGTCATTGATCCAATGATTATTAGGGAGTAAACTATTTTTCTCATGGAATTTGGTTTAATATCAATTTTTAGGAGTCGCAAATGTAAGATTTATAAGCATTTGATTGCAAGGATAACCAAAAAAATAAGAACTGAAGTATACCTTTTAGATCGGATGCTGATTATATTTGTAAATTGAAAAATAAGGCGCTAAAGTGCCTTTACTAGGGTTAAACGGATAGTGAAAAGGATCGAGCAATGGGTTTAGTGAAGAGAATTCAACTTTTTTTTGAAGGACAAGCTTTTGGGGTGTGCTCATATCTAGGTGACAAACTTGGAATTGCCACATCCTCCATTCGGTTATTTTTTATCTATGCCTCATTTCTTACACTGGGGTCACCAGTGATTATCTACCTTTCTTTGGCATTCATGCTAAACATGAGAGCTCATCTGAGAAAGCGGAGCACCATTTGGGATTTCTAAATTTTCAATTTATCGATCGTTTTTTTTCCTAAAAGGAAATATTCAAGCACGATCAGCCTTTTGAAACTGGTGTCACTTTTAAACCCTTTAACAAGCCGAGCTGTTGCAGCTCTTTTTATAATCTCTTGACGAATTCTCTTCATGAAACTTAGATGTGCGATGATCACAGCTTTAGCGTGAATGCCTGATCCCGTTGACAGGAAATGCAGCGCCGCGACCCAATCCAAAAGAATGCGTAAAGGGAATTTCCAAAGCAAGGAGGAAAAGCGTTGGTGTTTAACCAGAAGACTTAAGCCATTGCGAAAATTGAAGTAAGTCTTTCGTGGGTTGGAGGCCGATAATGTTCCACCGCCAACATGGTATACGGTGCTTTTCCCTTGGTAAAAAATAGAATATCCAGATCGGGTCAGTCTCCAGCACAAGTCAATCTCTTCCATGTGGGCAAAAAAATCTTCATCAAGCCCGCTCATTTCATGATACCGTTCTGCTCGAATGAATAAACAAGCGCCAGAAGCCCAGAATATGGGAACGGTATCGTTGTACTGCCCGTGATCATCTTCGAGCGAATTGAACATGCGACCCCGACAGAATGGGTAGCCAAGCATATCTATCAATCCACCAGCAGCTCCCGCATATTCAAATTTATTTTTGTCACGATAAGATAAAATCTTGGGTTGTGCAGCGGCAATGGTAGTGTTACTATCCATTAGTTGAATTATAGGTTGGAGCCAGTTGGGCGTTACTTCAACATCAGAATTTAAAAGAACATAATAGGTAGCCTGAACCTGCTTGAGTACAGTGTTATATCCTCCGCAAAATCCTTTGTTTTCGTTGAGTCGGATCACCTCAATTTCCGCAAAATTCTCCGTAACGAATTCGGCAGATTGATCAGTAGAACCATTGTCGGCTACAATAATTTTAGCGTCGTCACTGAATTGAAGCACGGATGATAAAAACTGCTGGAGAAAATGTCTTCCGTTGAAGTTAAGAATGACAATAGCAACTTTGGTCATCCCATCAAGCTGCTTAAATCCATTCCTGGAATATTCGGTATTAATCCTTCGGTAGATTTTTTGAGTTGCTCCTTAGCTTGAATCTCTGCATCATCACTGGCTTTATTTATAGCCGCGATCACAAGGTCTTGCACGATGGTTTTATCTTCGGCTTTTAAAATAGCTGCATCAATATCTAAAGCAATTAGTTGACGCTTTCCATTGACTGTAGCCTTAACCATGCCTCCTCCGGATTCTCCACTTACTTTCAATAAGACAAGATTGTCTTGTGCTTCTTTTAGGCGGGCTTGCACCTCTTTCATTTTGCCCATCATTTTCATCATGTCGAACATGGCTTCCTTGGGATTAATTCGGGCGCAAAATTACTGGGAAAACTTGGGTTAATGGCAATGAGAACAAATCTAAAATCTTAAGATCAACTTACTTTCGTATGAGTACCACTGTACCAGCCTTTTTGAATGCACTTCCAGCCAGGTCCGTTCCCTCAACAGTCCACACATAAGTAGCATCGGGCATGCTTATACCTTCACGCCTGCCATCCCAAGGTTCATTCTTATCTGAAAAGAATACGAGAGAGCCCCAACGATCGTAAATCTGAAGTTGCATAGTGGCAATGAAGTGACCTTTCACCGAAAAAGTTTTGTTCACTTGAGCCCTGCTATCAGGATTAAATGCGGTCGGGTAATAGAGGTTAATACTTTTCACTATTTTGATTTCGTTAGAGACTGAAACCGAAACACCTGCCTGAACAGCTGTTGCTGTGATTTTATAAAATAGTACTTGATTGACAGCATCCTGCTGATTATCCATGTATGTAGAGTCAGTTCCGTTATTTAAAGTTTGGAGAAGTTGTCCTTGCTGATTATATTTTTGCACGGTATAACTTTTCACGCCTTGCACCCAGCCCTTGTATCCGGTCCATTGCAATCTGACATCGTTCAAGTCATCCAATGAACCCTGCAAAATCATAGGACATGACGGCAAGCCCTGCGGACTATCGTTGCCGCATTTGTCGGTGTAATTGATTTTGTAGCAATAGCCTTCCTGGTAGGTGGCATCTGTAAACTGCTTTGTCTTTGTGGTGTCTAGCAAAGTATAAACTCCTTTGCCCTGAAGCCTGAAAATGTTGTAGCGTGATACAGTGAAAGCTGGATTCTGAAGCCAGACCAAATCAGCATGGGTATTGTTATAACCAACAACACTGCTGGTATTATCAATCGGGGATGGTATAATCGTTGTAAAAGAATTACCGCATTTTTGTAACGAAGTACTGGTGGCACCTCCGGCATACTTACTCACCAATTGATAGCAGTATTTGGTTTTGCATACAATAGCATTGTCGTTGTACGACGAGGTCGAGCCAGGCACGGTGGTAAGGAGGCTATTGTTGCGGTCAATCTGAATATTTGAAATGCCAAGACTTGAAGTTTGCCATGCCAGCTGATTGACTGCATTAGCAATTGTCAAAGCAAAATTGTGACTGCACACGGGTGTGGAATAAGTATTCCCATTTGTGCAAGGATCAAATGAACTAAGCCGAAAGCAGTAATAAGACTTATCGACAGTGAGATTGGAAGCCGTCATCGAATTGACGGAATACAAAGTCTTATACAATTGAAAGTTGTTTGAATTATTAAAAGCAATCTCAGCATGATATTCAATATTGGTTTGTGGAGTAAAACCAAGTTGAAGGGTATTGGCATCGGTTGCTGTTAATGTGCTTATGGAGGGAAGAGGAAGAACACTTAGTGCGGTGAAGGGCTGAATCTTAGCGGTACAGTTATTAAAGGCATTCAATCTTCTTCCTGTTACACTAATGTTGTAATTGCCAGGCGCACCATAACTAAAAGAAGCGACTTGATTATTACCGGATGGAATTGAAGTATCAATTGTTCCGCTGTTGTCGAAGTCAATATCATACGAATCGTAGGTTTTGTCAGTGATGTTGATTGATACTTTTGATCCGGCACAAGTAAAGATATCAAATGGTGGAGGGGTATTTGGATCAACTGTTACCGTTATATCATCGGCACCAATGCTTTGGTACAGTACCGAAAGTTTGTAGGTGCCTGGGGTAGAATAAGTATAGGTGAAAAGATTCTGTTGCTGGATATTATTGCCTTGATAATCCATCAGGCAAGGTTTGCCAGGAGTACATTCACCAGTAGTAATCAAGTTTGTATTGGTAATAGTTATTTTAAATGGTGCACATCCTCTTACCTGGTCCACTTGGAAACGACCTAGCCGACTCGTGTACTGTGCCTGTGCAGCCACTGTTAATGATAGAAAGAAAATAATGAGAAACTTTCTCTTCACACTTTTATAGTTGTTCGTTATTGGTTATTCGTTAATTGCCGACTTACTACTGACGAATAACGATTAACTATTAACGAAATCAAAATTAAACTCTTTCAGAAAATTCTCTGCCTTCACCAAGTCGTCATGCAATAAACGATCTGTTTCTATAAACGAAACATGCTGCCTAAAAGTATCTACAAAATTCTCCAAATAAGGTGATGTCTTCAAAGGCCTTCTGAAATGCAATGCTTGTGCAGCAGTGATCAACTCTACGGCAAGGATAGAATAAATATTATTAACCACTTTGTAAGCCTTGGTTGCCGCATTGGCCCCCATGCTTACATGATCTTCCTGTCCATTGCTGGATACAATAGAGTCTACCGATGCCGGGGTGGAAAGTTGTTTATTCTGGCTAACCAGCGAGGCGGCTGTATACTGAGGAATCATTAATCCTGAATTGATACCCGGATTTGCAACAAGGTAATTCGGTAAATCGCGAGCACCTGAAATAAGTTGGTACGTTCTTCTTTCAGAAATACTTCCCAATTCAGAAAGTGCAATGGCTAAAAAGTCGAGGGCAAGGGCGAGCGGCTGCCCATGAAAATTTCCGGCTGAAATAATTTTATCGTTTTCCGAAAAAACATTTGGGTTATCGGTGACGCTGTTTATTTCAGTGAGAAAAGTCTTTGCAACAAATTGAACGGTATCGTCACTTGCTCCATGCACTTGTGGAATGCATCGGAAGGAGTAAGGATCTTGTACGTGCTTTTTAGATTGAGCAATGATCGTGCTTCCTTTCAGTAGTTTTTTTATTTCGGCTGCTACTTTAACTTGTCCGGTGTGGGGACGAATGCGGTGGACATCTTCATCAAATGGCTCGATACGTCCATCAAATGCATCCAATGAAATTGCTCCTATGCTGTTGGCGAGTTTAAGAATTCGGTGCGAATGAACTACTGACCAAACTCCATAGGCACTCATAAACTGTGTACCGTTAAGAAGTGCTAATCCTTCTTTTGATTTCAGATGAAGTTTCTCCCAACGCATCAAACTCAGAACTCCTTCACCAGTGATTTTTTTATTTTGAAAATAGACCTCGCCCAATCCAATCAACGGAAGCGAAAGATGCGCCAGCGGTGCCAAATCTCCTGATGCCCCCAAAGAACCCATCTCGTAAATTTTAGGGAACACATTTTTGTTAAACATGGTGACCAGCCTTTCAACTGTCTCAACTTGCACACCTGAATAGCCGTATGAAAGTGATTGGATTTTTAAAAACAGAATGAGCCTCACAATTTCCTGTGGAACTTCGGCACCCATGCCACACGCATGCGACATCACTAAGTTTTCCTGAAGTTTTTCAAGTTGATCTTTTGGAATGTTTTTGTTGTAGAGCGAACCGAAGCCGGTATTAATTCCATAAATCGGTTCTGTCGTTGCTTCGAGTTTTTTGTCCAAGTATTCGCGACAACTCTTAATTTTTTTTACGGCTTCAGGCGAAAGCCTGAGTTGAGCATTCTCGTTCAGGATTTTTTGTAAATCCGAGAAGGAAAGATCTTGAGAACTAATGGTATGCAAATGATCCAAGACTAAAATTATTTATTCGATATCATATCGACAATTTCCTGAAGCGATAATTTCGACTGTTCACCCGTTTCCATTTTTTTCAACGTAAGGATTTCAGTTTTTACTTCTTCTGATCCGATCACAATTACAAAAGGTATTTTTTTCTTATCGGCATACTCCATTTGTTTTTTGATTTTAGCCTGATCGGGATAGATCTCACAGGCAATTTCCTTTTCGCGGAGTGATTGAACAATTTTTAAACCGTAAATAAAACTGTCTTCGTCAAGGTGTGCAATCAAAACAGTTGAAGAGGCCGTTGCTTCTTTTGGAAAGATTTTCAATTCTTCCATAGCATCATAAATGCGGTCGATGCCAAATGAAAATCCAACCCCTGAGCTCTTCTCTTTTGCATCGAATACAGCGGTGAGATTATCGTACCGGCCACCACCGCTTACACTTCCGATGCCAACGTTGCTGATCTTTACTTCGAAGATGCAGCCAGTGTAGTAACTTAACCCACGAGCAAGCGCAATGTCAAATTCAACATGAGCTTCATTGACTCCAAACCCTCTTAGCAACGACAATACTTCGCTAAAATCCTTAATTCCTTTTTGTCCTTTTTCTGAGGAAGAGAATTTTTGAACAAGGAAATCAATTTTCTGTTTTGTATTTCCTTTGAAGTTCAAGATTTCAAAAAGAAGAGAAAGATTTTGCTCAGTAAAATTCCTCAACCGCAATTCTTCTTTCACTTTTTCTTCACCAATCTTATCCAGCTTATCAATAGCAACAAACAAAGCACTCTCGTTTTGACCAGCACCAATAATTTCAGCAAGTCCGGATAAAATAGCACGGTGATTTATTTTTATTGCATAATCCCCAATGCCTAATGCCTTGAATGCATCTTTGATCATCAGAATTATTTCAGCTTCACAAACCAAGGAGTCTGTTCCCACCACATCTGCATCGCATTGATAAAATTCACGGTAGCGTCCTTTTTGCGGACGATCAGCTCGCCACACCGGTTGAATCTGATAACGCTTGAATGGAAACGTGATCTCATGACGGTTCATCACCACATAGCGAGCGAATGGAACAGTGAGATCGTAGCGGAGGCCTTTCTCGGAGATTAAAGGAATTACTTCTTTTGGGCTTATCAATGATGAGAGTACTATATCACTTGAGTATTTATAAAAATCTTCACAATAGGCATCAGGGTCTATCAAATTACCTTGCTTAAAAGCAACAGCAATAGCTCTCGAACTTGCTATCAGATAGTTTTTGATCAATGAAAATGGAAGGGTTTGGACTTCGCAAAACGAAATTGTTAAAATGTCTATTTGCTTATCAATGTCTGATATTTCCTGTTGAGCATTAATTGACTGACTTAATATCGCGAAGAACTCTCTGAATTTTTCAGAAAATAACTTTTTTAAGCTGCCATCATTGAACGACTTAAGATTGTCTAATATAGCTTCAGTGAAATCTCCCGAGTTTATAATTTTAAAAAGTAATTTATCTCCCTCATCCCCATACTTTCCGGTAAGTGTCGAAAGATTCTCCATAGCCGGAGTTTCTAACGGTTGGAAGCCATATTTCTGAAATACTTTTTTGATTGAGTCGATAATGAATTGCCGCTTGGCCATTTGAGCTGGGCCGAAGTCGCGGGTGCCTTTGGGCAGAGAAACTTTTTCCATGCACAAAACTAATTACTATTTGCAGATTATAGCCGGTCGAAAAGAGATTGCACAGGAAAATGAAATGTTGTAGACTCGCGCCAAAATTAAAACTTTACTTATGAAAAGAATCATTTTAGGAGTATGCCTGGTAGGAGCGCTGTCTTTTTTGTCAAACACTACCTCAGCACAATATAGAAAGGGCGACAACCTTTTGAATATTGGTCTTGGGTTAAATTCATATTACAGCGGAGGTATCCCTGTGAGTGCAATATATGAGTACGGAGTTACAGATGATATTAGCTTTGGTGGAGGTATTGATTATTTGTCATATCACTATGGTGTTGGAGGAACTGACTATAGCTATACAGCTACTTACATTGGCGTTCGCGGGTCTTACCATTTTAATAAACTTCTTAACCTCAAAAATGAAAACTGGGACATTTATGGAGGTGCAAGTTTGGGCTATCGCTCATTTTCATGGAAAGGCTATAATGGAGCCAACGTTGGCGATGCTTATGGGAGCGGTCTATTTCTAGGTATTCATGCAGGAGCTCGTTACTATTTCAGCAAGTCAGTAGCAGGTTTCTTTGAATTAGGGGCCCTTGGTTCTACCAATGCGCGCATCGGTGTTGCTTTCAAGTTCTAGATTTTGCAAGGGCGCGGCTTGTAATAACCAAAATAACCGTTATTTTTGCGGCTCGTTAAAATAATAAGCCATGTCAGTAACACGATTAAAGAGGAAAAACCGCAAGGATAAGGCAAAAGCAGCGCGCAGAAGGACAGACCTGAAAGTGCAAAACTTCAAACCCGTTGCCAAAGCGGTTGACATCGAAAAAATTAAAGAAGAATTTAAAGCGAAAGCGAAAAAATAATTTTTCTAAGCCTATTAAAGAAAGCCAGTGATGCAAATCATTGGCTTTTTTGTTTTTAGTCGATTACTCGATTGCCCCACGTTTGCCGAGTTCAATCACCTCCATTTTTTTGATTTCTTTCTTAACCAGCTCAAACCGGACCAATGTTTTAACTAAATGAAATCCATGGTTGCCAGCCGCACCTGGATTAAGGTAAAGCATGTTGTTAAAGTTGGGATCTTTCTTCACCCTTAAAATATGGGAATGCCCACAAATGAAAATATCAGGATTTTTTTCCTTCAATAACTTCTTGATTCTTGGATTGTAATTTGGAGGTGCGCCTCCGATGTGGGTCATCCAAATTTTAAACCCTTCGCAATCAAACCACAGGTCTTCAGGAAATTCGGATTGAATGGTTTTGTCATCAATGTTTCCGAAGACGGCACGAACTGGCTTGAAATTTTGAAGATCGCGAATCACCGACGGATCACCAACATCACCTGCGTGCCAGATTTCATCCACGGTTTTGAAATGATCAAAGACTTTTGGATCGAGATAGCTGTGGGTGTCTGAAATTAAGCCAATGACCATATTTGTAAAGCAATTTCAAAATTAATCACTATTAATGACTGAACTTGCCACTGGAATAAAAGTTGTTTTGCCTTTTAGCGAAAGCAGTTATCTTTAACAACTATAAAATCTAAGTCACCATGAAATGGCCATGCACAAATTCATCCAATGATGATCGTAGCGCTAGGCCATCCTATCTGACCTTAACTTAAAATTATTAACAGATGAAACGCAGACAATTCATTCAAACCGCAACGGCAGCTTCGGTTGCAGCACTCATTCCTTCCTTTGCTTTTGCAAAATCGAAAAGAAAAATAGGGATACAATTATATACGCTGCGTGACGTAATATTCAAAGACGTGCAGGGCACACTCAAACAAGTTTCAGATTTTGGTTATCAGGAATTGGAATTATTTGGTTACAGCGACGGAAAAGTATTTGGTAAACCGGTGAGTGAGTTTGCCAAAATGGTTCATGATTTAGGGATGAAAATAACCAGTGGTCATTATGCTACGGGTTTAGTAGCTCCTGCTGACAGACCAGCGATTATTGGCACATTATCAAACGGATGGGAGAAAGCGGTGAACGATGCAAAGATTTTAGGACAGGAGTATATGCTTGTTGCCTACTTGCAAAAGGACGAACGCAAAACACTTGATGACTACAAAAAAGTTTGTGCGTTGATCAACAAGAATGCTGAAATTTGTAAAAAATATGGAATTCGAATCGGGTATCACAACCATGATTTTGAATTTGAGCCGATTGACGGTCAGGTTCCCTACGAACTTATGATGAAAGAATTGGATCCTAAATCCGTAAGTATGGAGTTGGACTTGTTCTGGACAATCTATGCTAATCGCGATCCACTTAAATTATTTGCTCAATATCCAGGACGTTTTGAGCAATGGCATGTGAAAGACATGAGCAAAGATGATCGTAAACGCAATGCGGATGTTGGCACAGGAACTATTGACTTCGTGCCCATTTTTGCAAAGGCAAAGGAATCCGGCATGAAGCATTTCTATATCGAGCACGACAACTTCCCAGTTTCCTCGATCGAAAGTGTAAAGGCCGATGCCCAAAACATTAAATCTATAATCGGTTAATAGCTAGTGTAAGCAAAACATAATTGACGTTATCGCGAGCTCCAGCTAAGGTAGTGGATATAGCGAAGCGATCACAAAATTGAGAGATTGCTTCACGACACGGCACAAATCCATCGTAGACGCTCGCAAAGACGTTACATTATTTTGCATAAGTGCAGTTAATAGATTCAATTTAGTAGTTTGATTGAGTTAAAATGGCATTTCGCAATCGATTGAAATGAAATTTTTTATCTTTGCGGTCAAATTCATCGAGTATGACCGAAACGATAAACAATACTGCAACTTATCCGATAAAACATCTCGCCTTGAGAAGCTGGGTTCAGCAAATTGCTGATCACTGCAAACCCGATCAAATTCATTGGTGCGATGGCTCCTCCAATGAGTACAAAGAGCTATGCAACCGTCTTGTTGAAAAAGGAACATTCATCAGGCTGAACGAGGAAAAGCGTCCAAATAGTTTTGCGTGTTTTTCTGACCCTAGTGACGTAGCTCGCGTTGAGGACAGAACATTTATTTGCAGCCGCAAGAAAGACAATGCCGGCCCGACAAACAATTGGGTCGAACCTAAAGAGATGAAGGAGACGCTGCATAAACTTCTTCAGGGATGTATGCAAGGCCGCACGATGTATGTAATACCATTCAGCATGGGTGTAGTGGGTTCTCCACTTTCACATATCGGTATACAAATTACAGACTCGGAATATGCCGTCGTGAATATGCATATCATGACTCGTGTCGGATCGAAAGTAATTGAAGCATTGGGTAGTCATGGAGATTTTGTAAAATGTTTACATACTGTAGGTGCTCCACTCTCTATTGGTCAGAAAGATGCGAAGTGGCCGTGCAATCCTAACACAAAGTATATTGTTCATTATCCGGAAGAGCGTTCAATCGTTTCTTATGGATCGGGCTATGGAGGAAATGCATTGATGGGTAAAAAATGTTTTGCACTTCGCATTGCTTCCGCTATGGCACAAGAAGAAGGTTGGCTTGCTGAACACATGTTGATTCTCGGTATCGAAAGTCCGGAGGGAGAAAAGACTTATGTAACAGCTGCTTTTCCAAGTGCTTGCGGAAAAACAAATTTTGCTATGCTCATTCCGCCCAAAGAGATTGATGGATGGAAAGTGACTACGGTTGGCGATGACATCGCCTGGATAAAGCCAGGTAAAGATGGAAAGTTGTTTGCGATAAATCCTGAGGCTGGATATTTTGGAGTTGCTCCGGGAACAAATACCAAGACTAACCCGAATGCGATGAGGACCATTGCGAAAAATACAATCTTCACTAACGTGGCGATCACCGAAGATGGCGATGTGTGGTGGGAAGGAATGACGAAAGAGCCGCCAAAGAATTTGATTGATTGGAGAGGGCAAAAGTGGGATCCTGCATCGGGCAAACCTGCAGCTCATCCAAATTCACGTTTCACTGCACCTGCATCGCAATGCCCTAGTATTGATAGTGATTGGGAAAATCCGAATGGTGTTCCTATCAGTGCGATAATTTTTGGAGGAAGGCGAAGCAATACTATTCCATTAATTTATCAGGCACACAACTGGAACTACGGAGTTTACCTTGCTGCTACCATGGGCTCAGAGATGACTGCAGCTGCCTTCGGAGAAATTGGAAAAGTAAGACGTGATCCTTTCGCCATGCTTCCTTTTTGCGGCTATCACATGGGAGATTACTTTAATCACTGGTTGCAGTTTGGTCGCGACATTCCAAATCCTCCGCGAATTTTTGGTGTGAACTGGTTTCGCAAGGATGAAAAAGGAAATTTCCTGTGGCCTGGATTTGGCGACAACATGCGTGTGCTGAAGTGGGTTGTTGAAAAAGTTCGCGGTAAATCCAATGCAGTTGAAAGCCCAATAGGATGGATGCCGCACTATGAAGACTTGGATTGGTCGGGTATTGATTTCTCCAAGCAGCAGTTTGATCAAATCATGCACATCGACCGCGAGCAATGGAAGGTAGAGTTGCTTTCACATGCAGAACTTTTCGAACGCATGTATGACCGACTTCCCAAAGAATTTATTTTTATGCGTGAGTTACTGCTCTCTAGTTTATGGCGCTCACCAGAGAAGTGGAGTGTTGAGCCAGAGATGGAATAATGATTTAATGCAAGCCCTGATTTATCAGGGCTTTTCTTTTTTTTCTGTCATATCTCCGAGTATTGTCTAAGTGAATTAATACACCTACTTTTCCGAAAACCTGAATCTTTTTTATTGATGAACTCTACTAAAACTTTTTTTGGGCATCCTCGTGGCCTGGCAACTTTATTCTTTACAGAGATGTGGGAGCGCTTCAGCTACTATGGAATGCGTGCTCTCTTATTGCTATTTATGGTGGCGGCCATCGAAGAAGGTGGAATGGGTTTGGATGAAAAAACAAGTGGTGCAGTTTATGGTTTGTACACGATGTTTGTTTATTTATTGGCATTGCCAGGAGGATGGCTTGCTGATAAATTTTTGGGTCTAAGAAAATCCGTTTTCTACGGAGGGTGCCTGATTACACTCGGGCATTTTTGTTTAGCGTTTCCATTCATACAAACATTTTTTATTGGTTTGCTATTGATCGTGATGGGAACGGGTTTACTAAAACCGAACATCAGCAGTTTGGTCGGGGAGCTTTATCCAATCACTGATCAAGCCAGACGCGATGCGGGGTTTTCAATTTTTTATATGGGGATAAACATCGGCGCTACTATTGCTCCTGTGATTACAAGCTATCTGGGTGAAAATATCAATTGGCATTATGGGTTTGCAGCCGCGGGTATTGGAATGCTATTGGGTGTGATTCAATATAAACTCACAGAGAAAAGCCTGGGTGATGCAGGACTTGCGCCAACCAAGCTTTCTGATCCTGTTTTGCAAAGCAAAAGGGAAAGGAACTATAAAACAGGCCTTATTATTTTCGGATTGCTTCTCACTGTATTCATTACACTCCTATTGACGAGAACAATCACCATTGATCCGGTTGCCGTGGCGAGAGCTTCATTCTATGCCATGGGTGGAAGTGTGATACTTTATTTTTCTTACGTATTGCTCTTTGAAAAACTGGATAAGGAAGAGAAGAATAAAATAAAAGTAATCGCTGTTTTCTTTTTGGCTTCAGCTATGTTTTATGCAGGCTACGAGCAGCAAGGTTCGTCCTTGAATTTATTTGCTTCCCGATACACCGATCGTTTCATCGGAAGCTTTGAATTTCCTGCTGGCTGGTTTCAAACTGTTCCCGCTGGCGCGGTCATTATTTTTGTTCCCGTTTTTGCATGGCTTTGGGTGTGGCTTGCCAAGCGAAATCTAAATCCCTCAACTCCTGTAAAGCTTTCTCTTGGCTTGCTATTTATGGGTTTGGGTTTTGTGGTAATGATGGGCGGCTCGATGGTTATTGTGGCTGGTAGCAAAGCATTGCCTACATGGCTAGTTGCCACGTACGTATTCAACACGTTTGGTGAAATATGTTTGTACCCGATCGGGCTCAGTGCGGTGTCAGTACTTGCGCCAAAAAAGCTTTTAGGTCAGATGATGGGCGTGTGGTTTATGTCGCTCGCGCTCGGCAACTTATCGGCAGGAATGTTTGGTGGCGAGTTTGATGACGCAGCCATAACGGCAAACCCTCAACTGTTGGTCGATCTGTTTTGGGTGATGGTGAAATGGTTGTTCGGAGCAGCACTTATAGTTTTAATAATCAGTAAGCCTCTTAAAAAGTTAATGGGTGATAATCGTTAATCAATAATTCTATGGCATCACTTGAAAAGTTTAAACCCTACATCGCTCCTGAGCAAAACGTAGCTGAGTTTACGATTAAATCTATTTTGCTCGGTTGCTTCTTTGGGATTGTGTTTGGGTGCTCAACAACTTATTTGGCTATCAAGGCAGGCTTAACGGTAACGGCTTCGATCCCCATTGCAGTGATTGCTATTACCTTGGGCAGAAGACTTTTCAAGACTACTATTTTAGAGAACAATATTATTCAAACGACAGGCTCTGCCGGTGAGTCCATTGCAGCAGGTGTTGCATTCACCTTACCCGGATTTTTATTTTTATCAGCCGACGAAAATGGTGTGATTAACAGCGAAGCTTACTTTAATTACTTTACAATTTTCTCGTTGGCAGCTTTGGGTGGAATGCTTGGCACGATGATGATGATTCCACTTCGCAGATCATTAATTGTAAAAGAACATGACTCGCTTCCTTACCCGGAGGGAACTGCATGTGCATCCGTGTTGCAGGCAGGAGAGAAGGGCGGCGTAGTTGCGCAAACTGCATTCATTGGAATGGGAGTAGCTTTTGCCTACGCCATGCTGCAAAAATTTTTTCACGTGATCTCCGAGACACCGGCCTTTGTCACGAGACAGGCGAATAAATTCTGGCCTTCAGCAACGATCAACGGAGAAATTACGCCGGAATATCTTGGGGTAGGTTATGTCATTGGCCCGAGAATTTCAGGAGTATTAGTTGCAGGTTCTGTGTTGGCTTGGTGGGCGATTATTCCTTTGCTTGCTACGCTTGTTCCATTTGAGCAAGTGGCGCATCAGCTCGTTACTCTTGGTTATTTGAAAGACATAACTGTAGCCGGCGGCCGTGGCAATTGGGATCCTGTAACAAAAACTTTTGCCAACCCAGCGTCTGCTTTGTACTTCGCTTACATCCGACAAATAGGAGCTGGGGCAGTAGCTGCCGGTGGTTTCATCACCTTACTTAAAACTATTCCAACGATTGTGAGTTCATTCAGCGAAAGCATGGGCTCATTAAAAGAAAAAGGAGAATCCGGAATCCTTCGCACTGATCGTGACCTCTCATTTAAAGTAGTAATTATTGGAAGCCTTTTACTGGTTGTGATCATTGCTATCCTTCCAAAAATTCCAGGCGACAGCCTTATTCAAAAGTTATTAATTGGCGTTTTGATTATTGTATTTGGATTTTTCTTTGTGACTGTGTCAAGCCGAATTGTTGGATTGGTGGGAACAAGCAATAGTCCGATCAGCGGAATGACCATTGCAACCTTAATGGGCACATGTCTAATTTTCACGGCAGTGGGATGGACTGGCAAATTATACGAACCGATGGCGTTGGTAGTAGGAGGGATCATTTGTATTGCTGCAGCTAATGCAGGAGGAACATCGCAAGATTTGAAGACAGGTTTTTTAGTTGGGGCAACACCAAAGTATCAGCAGTTATCTTTATTTATTGGAGCGCTGGTTTCTTCTCTTGCCATTGGAATCATTATTAAAATATTGGATACGCCTACGCAAGACTTGATCAACCAGGGATTCACTCACGCGATCGGTAGTACAAAGTACCCCGCACCTCAGGCAACATTAATGGCTACCCTTACAAAAGGGATTTTATCTTTTAACCTCGACTGGCAATTTGTGATGGTAGGGTTGTTTATTTCTGTAACCCTTGAACTTTGTGGAGTCAAAGCACTTGCTTTTGCCATTGGCTTGTATTTGCCGCTGGCTACTACACTTCCGATTTTTGTTGGTGGTGCAATCAAAGGATTTATCGACTGGAGAGCGGAAAGAAAAAATGAACCCGTTGTTGAAGATGATCTTGGTCGCGGAAATCTATTTGCAACAGGATTAATCGCCGGAGGCGCGATTTCAGGGGTTGTTGTGGCAGTGCTCTCTGTATTTTATTACGAATCACTACAGTCTATCAGTCTTGAACATGGACTTACTGAAATGTTGAGCGAGAATGGATATGCTATTCTGGGTGTGCTTTGTTTTCTTGGGATGGCAGCAATCTTGGTAAGGACAGCAGTAAAGAAAGATTAGTTTAACGCCTGACCGATATCTGCAATTTTTTTATCTAATTCGGCGTTGACTTTTTCAAAATCTGCTGCTGAACCAAGTTTGCTTTTTATGCTCACGTAAAATTTGATTTTCGGTTCCGTGCCAGAAGGTCGAACAGAAATCTTACTTCCTTGATCTGTATAAAACTGAAGTACATCCGACTTTGGAAGGGTAATCGGTTTTGATTTCCCGGTGCTTAGCTCTTTTTCCAAACTGGTCTTGTAATCAAGTAAACGAACTATCTTTTCTCCGGCCAAAGTTTGAGGAGGATCATTTCTGAATTTCTCCATCATGGCTTTGATCTGTTGTTCGCCATCTGCTCCTTTTCGCACGAGGTTGATCAACCCTTCTTTATAAAAACCATTTTCAATATACATCTGGATAAGCCAGTCGTATAAGGTTTGACCATCGTCCTTGGCCGCGGCAGCCATCGCTGCAAAGAATGCACAGGCACTCACGGCATCTTTATCTCGAACAAAATCACCCACCATGTAGCCATAGCTTTCTTCACCAGCAGCGATGAATTTTTTCTTTCCTTCCAGTTCACCCATCAGCTCGGCAATGTATTTGAAACCCGTCAACGTGTTATAGCATTCTACGCCAAGGTTGCGGGCCATGTCATCCACCAATTCAGTGGTTACAATGGTTTTGGCGATGTAGGCGTCTTTTTTTTCTTTTAAATTCTTCAGGATAAACCACATCATTAAGCTGAATGCCTGGTTTCCATTCAAAAGAAAAAATTCGTTCTTATCATTCTTTATTCCCAGGCCAACTCGATCTGTATCCGGATCCGTAGCCATCACTAATTCTGCATTTAATTTCGTTGCCAGTGTCAATGCCAACTGCATGGCTGATTTTTCTTCAGGGTTAGGCGATTGAACGGTAGGAAAATTTCCATCGGGTGTCTTTTGCTCTTGAACAATATTGAGGTTCTCAAACCCTAAGCGCTTAAGACATTCAGGTACCATGGTTATACCAGCTCCGTGAAGGCTTGTGTATACTAACGAAATACCTTTTTGTTTTTGAATGCTTTCTTTTCTGGGAATGCGATTGATTACTTCTTTGTAATAAGCTTCTTCCACTTCAGAACTCACTGATTTTATTTTAGATGTATCCGCTGTGAATTTGATCTGATCAAAACTGGTGATTGCAGCCACTTCAGTAATTACGTTTTTATCATGAGGAGGCACTAACTGTGCACCATCATTCCAATATGCTTTATACCCATTGTATTCTTTGGGGTTGTGCGACGCCGTCACCACCACACCCGACTCACATTTTAAATGACGAATTGCAAATGACAAAAGTGGAGTGGGACGGAGGTCAGAAAATAGATGAACAATAATTCCATTGGCAGAAAAAACATTAGCGGTTACTTGAGCAAAATACTTGCTGTTGTTCCGACTATCATAAGCAATAACAACTTGAATTTGCTTTGAAGGAAAGGATTTTATTAAATAATTAGCCAACCCTTGTGTGGCTGCACCTACTGTGTATTGATTCATGCAATTAGCACCAACACCCATAATGCCCCGAAGACCGCCTGTTCCAAATTCAAGGTCCTTATAAAAACTGTCGATCAGTTCTTTTTGGTCAGGACTTGAAAGAAGTTTTTTGACCTGCTCTTTGGAGGCATCGTCAATATTGCTGTTGAGCCAATGCTGGGCCTTGGCGGTTGCTGTTTCTAAAAGTGATGTCATGTTGATTTATAAATTTCCGCGCAATTCCTGTTCGTGCTCGATCGCTTCGAATAAGGCCTTGAAATTCCCTTTACCAAAAGACTTGGCGCCGTTGCGCTCGATGATTTCAAAAAATAAGGTCGGTCGATCTTGAATTGGTTTTGAGAATATTTGAAGTAAGTATCCTTCTTCATCACGATCGATAAGAATATTGAGTTTTTGCAATTCTTTCCAGTCTTCGTTGATGTGGCCAACGCGATCTTTCACATCGTCATAATAGACTTCGGGTACATGTAAAAATTCCACTCCTCGGTTTTTTAATTCACTGACCGTGTGAATAATATCATCGGTGGCGATGGCGATATGTTGCACACCGGCTCCATGATAAAAATCTAAATACTCTTCAATTTGCGATTTCTTTTTTCCTTTAGCCGGTTCATTGATTGGAAACTTGATGTATCCATTTCCATTCGATACTACTTTGCTCATCAACGCACTGTATTCAGTGGAAATATCTTTGTCATCAAAAGTGATCAGCAGCTTAAAGCCCATCACATCCTCATAAAATTTCACCCACTTGTTCATATGACCGAGCTCGACATTGCCTACACAATGATCAACGTGCTTCAATCCGATCGGAGAAACTTTCAATTTATTTTTTACAGGCTTATATCCCGGAAGAAAAGCACCCTTGTAATTTTTTCTTTCGACGAAAGTGTGGACGGTATCCCCGTACGTTTTGATTGATGACACCACTACTTCTCCAAGTTCATCTTTCAGAGTCTTTGGTTCAGCAGCAGTTTCCGCTCCACGTAAAACGGTCTCCTGAAAAGACTTCGTTGCATCATCTACCCAAAGCGCAAGTACTTTCACACCATCACCATGTTTTTTTACGTGATTGTTGATATCAGAATCGGGGACAAGGGAAGTAGTAAGTACAAAACGGATTTTATTTTGTTGTAAGACATAAGAAGCCCGATCGCGAACTCCAGTTTCCGGGCCGGCATACGCCACCAATTCAAAACCGAAGCAATGCTGATAATACAAGGAAGCCTGCTTGGCGTTGCCTACATAAAATTCGATGTGATCAGTGCCATTGATGGGTAAGAAATCTGCTACCATACACCTTACTATTTGAGTGGTAAATTTAATCAATCTGTACTTTAAATTTTTAAAATCAAGACCTTTTGATAATCTTGGCAAAAATTGAGAATATGGACACGAAAGCGTTGGACAAAGCCATTCAGGAAATTGCCACAAGGCGTAATGAGTTGAAGAAAATAGACTATAATAACCCTAAATACGATGATCTGGAGGAAGAGCTCCACGATCTGGAAGATGCATTACATGTGAAATTTGGCGAATACCTCGAAGAAATATTACAAGAGGTGCATGATAAATTTTCCCCTGACACTGATGTTTTGTTCCCCACCGCTTACCTGGCCAAGACCTACATGATAAGTGCTAAAAATGAATTTTCGGTTTCAAACGCTGAGGGTGTTTTTGTTGAAGTGGATTCCATGCCTGGAAAGGAAACGAAGTTGGTCATTGTTCCCAATCCGCTACGAATTCTTCTGAATACAAATGACAAGCAACAGGTTGTTTGGAGTCTCTGATTTTGATTTTAGAAACCAACCTTTTTTCTAACTCGCCCAATTACTTCAGCTGCAATTAAAGTTGCTTTTTCTTCGCATCGGCTGAGCACTTTCTCTAAATGGTCGCCTTGCATATATTGATTGTATGCTTCGCGTTCGTACTTAAATTTTTCGAGGATCAGTTCGAGTAATGCTTGCTTGGCGTGACCGTAACCGAAATTACCGGCAAGATATTTCAGGCGGATTGTCTCTGTTTGTTCTGGTGTTGCGATCAGTTTGTAAATCGCGAACACATTATCCTTATCAGGATTTTTAGGCGCTTCCATCGGTGTGCTGTCAGTAACGATCGACATCACTTGTTTTTTTAATTCTTTTTCTGGTAAAAAAATGTCAATGATGTTACCGTATGATTTGCTCATCTTCTGCCCGTCCGTGCCCGGAATGGTCATGGTGTCTTCTTCAATCTTAGCTTCCGGAATAACAAAGGTATCTCCATAAAGATTATTAAAAGTCGTGGCAATATCACGCGCCATTTCCAGATGCTGCCTTTGATCTTTACCTACCGGAACAAAGTTGGCATTGTACAAGATGATGTCTGCTGTCATTAGCACAGGATATGTAAATAGCCCCGCGTTTACGTCCGAAAGTTTTCCTGATTTGTCTTTAAAGGCATGGGCATTCTCCAGCATCGGAAATGGGGTGATGCAATTCAGGTACCAGGTCAGCTCACAGACAATGGGGATGCGGCTTTGCCGGTACAGTAAATTTTTTTCGACATCAAAACCAAACGCCAGCCATGCTGCAGCCACAGCCCGCACATTTTCCTCACGTATTTTTGGATCTTTAATGTTGATCAACGAGTGAAGATCGGCAATGAAGAAAAAAGATTCGTTACCCGATTGTTTTGATAGTTTAATGGCCGGGATGATGGCTCCCAGTAAATTTCCAAGATGCGGACGACCGCTGCTTTGAATACCTGTTAAGATTCTTGACATTTTGCAAAGAAACTGAGTTTGCTTATGATTTGCTACCTAAATATTATCTTTGTCGATATTTTAAATCGATATGGAAATTTCTCAAATGAAAAGTAAAATCCACCAATACATCGATAAAGCTGATGAAGATTTTCTGACACTTATTTATGGAATGATCGAATCTAATGACCAAGAAAAAACTTACCGAATTAATGCGGAGGAACTCACTTTGATAGAGGAACGGTTACTTGACTATGAGCGCAATCCATTAACCGGTTCATCATGGGAAGAGGTGAAGAATCGGCTTTTGGCTAAGTGATGAAATACAAATTGATTGTTAGACCTTTAGCAGAAGAGGATTTGAAGGAGGCGATGGAATGGTACAATTTGCAATTGGATGGATTGGGAAACAAATTCATTCAATATGTTGACAAGAAACTAAATGAGATTGCTTTAAATCCACTTCAGTATCAGGTCAGGCATAAAAGAGTTCGAACTTCATTGCTTGAAAAATTTCCTTACAATATTCATTTTACCATATCTGATACTACCATAACTGTACACTCGTTTTATCATACGAGCAGAAACCCCAAACGAGCGATAAAAAGATTGAAATGAAGAAAGTGCTTAATATTTTGTTGGTATGCGTTTCGTTTGAGAGTGCCGGTCAGCTGGCAGAACCTTTGTATTTCCGGGAGAAGACTCACGACTTCGGCGATATCAAAGAAGACGACGGGCCTGCTGTTGTTGAATTCAACGTAATAAACAAGACAACAAGACCGGTATCAATTCTTTCGGTGAAGCCTTCGTGTGGATGTACCACTCCTGACTGGACGAAAGATCCGATAGCCGCGGGTGGAACCGGATTTATAAAAGCAAGCTACGATCCGAGAGGGAGACCAGGTTATTTCAATAAAAGTCTCACCGTGACCACCGACTGGGACGGAACACCTGTTGTTCTTCAGATAAAAGGCAATGTATTAAATCCTGCTAAGGCCAATGACCCCTCATCGTTTACGGTAGTGAACGGAGGATTGCATTTGAAAAGCAATTCATTCAACCTTGATAAAGTTTTCATTAACAAAGAACCTGTTCCGGTTTCATTTTCGGCATTCAATGCGTCAAAAGATACCATTCATTTTTTGGGATCAGTAAATCCAAGTTATATACGAGTTATCATGCCAAAAGCAATTCCTCCCAAGGCAATTGGAGCTATCAAAATTGTCTTCGATGCAAAGTTGAAGGCGCAGTATGGTTTTGTTAATGAAAATGTGGAGTTAAAAACCGATGATAAGGAGATGCCTGATAAATCCTTTTCAGTTTATGCCACGGTTGAGGAATTTTTTCCCAAACTTTCTAATGATGAATTAACGAAGGCACCTGTTCTTACCGTATCAGCCAATGTGATCAAGTTTGGGAATGTAAAAGCCGGAACAATTCTGGATCGTGAAATAAAAATCTCCAATACAGGAAAAAAAGAATTAACAATTCGTCATGCACAGTCCAATTGTTCTTGCCTAGTGGTAACTCCAGGTTTACGCGTACTAAAACCAGGTCAAGAAACTTCCATGAAAATTACCCTCGATACGAAAGGTCGCACTGGACCACAAAACAAATCGGTGACTATTTACTCAACCGATCCACAAAATCCGGTGCAGCGGATAACTTTCACAACTGCTGTGTTGAATTAGAGCTACAAGTCTTTCTTTGCCAACGGAGGAAGAATACCCATATTGTACCACGTGAAAGCAAATTGATCAGCTGTTACATCCAATGCTTTTGAAAGATTCGATGAGCCGTGTCCTGATTTTGTATCAATCCTAATCAAAACTGGATTAGTCCCTTTCTGCGACGCTTGCAGTGTGGCAGCAAACTTGAAGGAATGAGCTGGCACTACTCGATCATCATGATCTGCAGTCGTTATTAATGTTGCCGGATAACTTATTCCAGCTTTCAATGCATGAACCGGAGAATACTTCCGCAAATATTCAAACATTTCTTTTGAATCTTCTGCAGTGCCATAATCATAAGCCCAGCCGGCACCAGCAGTAAATTTATTGTAGCGAAGCATATCCATTACCCCGACTGCTGGCAGCGCCACTTTTGCAAGGTCAGGTCGCTGTGTCATCGTTGCGCCAATCAGCAAGCCACCATTCGATCCGCCTTGAATCGCCAAGTATTGATTGGCTGTATATTTTTCCTTAATGAGGTATTCGCCAGCGGCAATAAAATCATCGAACACATTTTGCTTGTTCATTTTTGTTCCGGCCAAATGCCATTTCTCTCCATACTCACCGCCACCGCGTAAATTGGGTTGGGCGTAAACCCCACCGTTTTCCAGCCACACAATTCGTGAGGTGCTGAAACTTGGTGTGAGACTAATATTGAATCCACCATACGCATAGAGCAAGGTTGGATTCGTGCCATTTAACTCCAGTCCTTTTTTGTAGGTGATGAACATTGGGATTTTTGTGCCGTCTTTGCTATTGTAAAAAACTTGTTTGGTTTCATAATCCTCAGGATTGAAATCCACTTTTGGCTTTTCGTACAACCTTGACTTGCCGCTGGCAATATCGTATTTGAAAATAGTAGGGGGGTAAGTAAAAGATGTAAACGAGTAGTAAATTTCTTTGTCAGTTTCTTTACCTCCAAAGCCATTGGCAGTGCCAATGCCTGGAAGTTCAACTTCACGTTCCAGTTTTCCTTTTAAATCGAATTGTTTCACCTGAGTTTTTACGTCCACCAGGTAGCTGGCAAATATTTTATTGCCGGCAGTACCTGCGTTGAGTACGTTTTCAGTTTCAGGAATAATGTCTTTCCAATTTTCAGGTGTAGGTTTTGAAAAACTGGCTTCCACTACTTTGGTATTTGGCGCATTGAGATTGGTTTCAATGATCAAGCGATCGCCTTCGTTTCCAATCACATTGTGGTTATTGTCAAAATTATTGACGGCAGTGACCAACTTTGCACTAGGGTTTTTCAAATCGTGAATGTATAATTCATTGCCCGTGGTGCTGTTGGCTGCCGTGATAATGAGGAAGCGCTCATCTTCGGTAAGGTTACCGCCCACATATCTCCGTGGATTCTTGTCATCTCCAAAGATCAGCTTGTCTTGACTTCGTGGGGTTCCAACTTTATGATAATACAGTTTATGATTCTGTGTCTTTGCAGAAAGCTGACTGCCTTTTGGTTTTTCGTAGGTGCTGAAATAAAAACCGTCATTGCCTTTCCAGGAGATTCCGCTGAACTTGATGTTGCGAATGGTATCTTCTAGAATTTTTTTGTCGGAGGCATTTATAATAATTGCTTCTGTCCAGTCGGCACCGCCTTTGGAAATTTGAAATCCAACTCTTGATCCATCTTTAGAAAATGAAACTCCGGCTAGCCGTGTTGTTCCATCTTTTGAAAACGAGTTTGGATCAAGAAAAACCTCTGGGGTTCCAGTCTCACTTTTTTTTCGATAGAGTACGCTGTGATTTTGAAGTCCGTCATTCTTGTAATGGTAATAATAATCTCCTTCTTTGAATGGAGCCGTGAGGCGTTCGTAATTATAAAGTGCCTCTAATCTTTTCTTGATAGAATTCCGATAAGGAATTTTATTCAGGAACCCGAAGGTGATTTCATTTTCACTTTTAACCCAATCGGCTGTAGCCTTAACGGTATCGTTTTCCATCCATCTGTACGGATCAGAAACTTTCACACCAAAGTATTCATCTACAGAATCTACTTTTTGTGAAACCGGGTACTGAAAAGTTTGCTCAACCTTTGGAGTTGAAGTGCAAGCGTACAATACTAAACCTAAAACAGACAGTGATGAAATTGGCTTCATGATGCTTGAGTTATTTATGAGAAGAAAATTAACAATTTTACCCAGATTCCTTGATGTCTTTTACATTGACGGAAGAATAAATCAATCAGATCTATACCTATTAAAGTAACGAGCTTTTCTTTGGAGCTTAATGCTTGAGAATTGCTAAACAAACGCCGGAATTCCTGTAATCTCATTTCCAAGAATCAGCAAATGAATATCGTGCGTTCCTTCATACGTCACAACGGATTCCAAGTTCATCATGTGTCGCATGATCGGATACTCGCCTGTGATGCCCATACCGCCATGAATTTGCCTTGCTTCGCGAGCAATCTCCAACGCAACATTCACATTGTTTCTTTTTGCTAATGAAATCTGAGGGGTAGTCGCTTTGCCTTCGTTCATCAACATTCCTAATCGCCAGTTGAGTAATTGTGCTTTGGTAATTTCGCTGAGCATCTCGGCTAATTTTTTCTGAATCAATTGAAAGGAACCAATCGGTTTCCCGAATTGAATTCTTTCGATCGAATATCTTCTGGCTGAATCGTAACAGTCCATCGCAGCGCCAATCGCGCCCCATGCAATTCCGTAACGAGCGGAATCAAGACACATCATCGGTGCACCTAATCCATTCTTGCCGGGCAGGAGATTTGCTTTTGGAACTTTTACATCGTGAAAAACTAATTCGCCAGTTGCGCTCGCGCGCAAACTCCACTTGCCGTGTGTTTCAGGAGTTGTAAAGCCAGGCATTCCGCGTTCAACAATTAATCCGTGAATTCTTCCTGCTTCATTCTTCGCCCACACCACGGCTACATCTGCTTTGGGAGAATTTGAAATCCACATCTTGGCGCCATTCAATAAATAATGGTCACCCATATCTTTGAAGTTGGTGACCATGCCAGATGGATTTGAACCGTGATCAGGTTCCGTCAAACCAAAACAGCCGAGCCATTCGCCACTCGCGAGTTTCGGTAAATATTTTTTGCGTTGTTCTTCACTTCCGAATTTGTAAATCGGATACATCACCAATGAGCCTTGCACCGAAGCAGTCGAGCGCATACCTGAATCGCCACGCTCAATCTCTTGCATCAAGATTCCGTACGAAATATAATCGAGGCCGCCACCACCATATTGCTGAGGAACGGTTGGACCAAAAGCACCAATCTCACCAAACTTGCGCACAATCTCATAAGGAAAGTGAGCGCGCTGCGCCCAATCTTCGATGTAAGGCGAAATCTCTTTCTTCACGAACTCGCGTATCGAACTGCGGATGAGTTTGTGCTCTTCGGTGAGCAAATCATCAACTGCGTAAAAATCGGGTTGTTCGTAGCGATCTTGCTTCAGCGATTTTTTTGTTGAAGCCTCGGCCGTATGTGCTGCCATAAAAGTTTGGGTTATTCTTATTAAAGCTTCAAATTTACGCAACTAAGCACGAAGCACAAACCAAAAACACTAACTGGAATTTAATGTCAAACGATCCGATCCTTCAGGAACAAATTCAAAAACTACGACAAAAGTATGCCGCCATGGGGCAAGACCTTTCGTCTTACCTTGACGGTCTTTTATATTCTGATTATCTCACGTATTGGGATTATATTCACCTCGACACGTTGTTGAGTTTACAAACTCCGAAGACACATTTTCCTGACGAAAAAGTATTTATCGTTTATCATCAGATCACCGAATTGTATTTTAATCTCGTTCTGTGGGAGATTCACCAAATTGTAGATCATCCACAATTAGATGAAAAGTTTTTCAGCGCGAGATTGGATCGCATGATTCGCTACTTTCAGCAATTGGTGGGATCGTTTGAGATTATGGTGGTGGGCTTGGAGAAAGAACAGTTTCTGAAATTCAGAATGTCATTGTTGCCGTCATCGGGATTTCAGTCGGGACAATACCGGATGATTGAAATCTGTTCAACGGATTTGATCAATTTAGTTAGCACTAAAGACCGCGAGACATTAACGGAACAGAGTTCCATCGATCAGCAAATAGAAAAAATGTATTGGCGAAGCGGAGCAACAGAATTGGCAACGGGAAAGAAAACTTTGACGCTCCAGCAATTCGAGGAAAAATACCTGAGCCAGTTTAAAGAGATGGGCGACAAGCATCGGGAAAAGAATTTGAGAAAAATTTATTTGAAACATTTCCCTGATTCCGCAGAAGTAAAATCTCGTCTTCGTGAATTTGATGAGTTGGCCAATGTGCGCTGGCCGCTGGCCCACATGAAGTCTGCTGCGAAGTATTTACAAAAAGACCCCGAAGACATCAAAGCTACAGGCGGCACTAACTGGCAGAAATATCTACCTCCGCGTTTTCAGAAAATCATTTTCTTTCCAGAATTGTGGAGTGAAACTGAAAGGAGTGAGTGGGGAAGAGTGGGGTTGGGTTGAATGCGCCTTAGATCTTTGTCTGTTCGACAATGCTTTTATATCTTTGGGTAATTTAAGATTAGCGAAATGGAAACTGTCATAAAATCTCGCCCCTCCGAAAAAGAGTTGAAGAAGATTTTTTCGAAAGTGAGGTCAAAGAAAGAAGGTGTTGATGTAAGCAAATACGTTGGCAAAGTAAAGGCTAAAGGAAGCCCGGTGGCACTTCAGCGAAAATTGAGGAATGAGTGGGAATAACATCCTGTTAGATACTAATGCAATCATTGCGATTTTGGATGGACACTCTATTGCAACGAGTATTGTAAATCACAATGCCCTGCATATCTCTTTCATTACTGAACTAGAATCACTATCCTATCAGAAACTATCAACTAAAGAAAGGAGCACAGTAAGAAATTTCCTTGATGAGTGTATTTTGTTGGATATTAATATGGAAATTAAAAAAGTAACAATCGATTTTCGTATTAATTATCGTCTAAAGTTACCTGATGCCATTATTGCAGCAACTGCCTTTTATTATAAACTTCCATTAGTTTCTGCAGATAAAACCTTCAGTAAGATAAAGGAGATTGAAGTGATTCGATTTGTGTAGGAGCTACTATTTCCTTCAAACCGTCTCCTCATTTATCCATTTCCCAACCACCGGAGGAACATAGCTTCTCATTTTATTCAACAAGTCATTTATGTTGTCGCTGACCAAAAACATTTTTTGATTTACTTCTTTTAGCAGTCCTTTGTCAACCATAGTTTGTACTAGAGAAATCAACGAATCGTAAAAGCCATTGATATTTAAAACGGCAACCGGTTTTTGGTGAAGTCCAAGTTGGCCCCAGGTAAGCATTTCAAAAAATTCTTCCAACGTTCCGAAGCCCCCGGGTAGAGCGACAACACCATCGCACAACTCGTTCATCTTTGTTTTTCGCTCGTGCATGCTGTCGACCAAAATCAATTCGGTGAGTCCCTCGTGTGCAATTTCTTTTGATCGCAAAAATTTAGGAAGTACACCAATCACTTTGCCTCCTTCGCTTAACGCTCCATCTGCAACAGCGCCCATGAGGCCGATCTTAGCTCCACCATAAACTAATTCAATGTTTTGTTTTGCTAGCGTTTTCCCAAGTTGATTTGCTTGTAAAGCATAGACATTTTCATTGCCGAGACTTGATCCACAGAAAACAGTAATTCTCTTTATCATTGAATTCTAAAACTAAAAGATAATATTTTGATTTTCGATTAACGAACAACTAATAACGATTTTTCAATCCTGCAACACGTTTGTCAAGAAGCTCGACTTCGATGCCAGCCACAATAAAAAGAAAACCATTGCCCATTGCAAGTAGATAAAATAAAAATCCGTGGTGTCTTTGAAACGGCTTTCCTTGATTTCAGCTTTCTCGTATTTATCGATTCGTTGAAAAACATTTTTTAACGCTTCGTTGTCCGTCACACGAAAAAATTCTCCGGAACCTAAGTCAGCAATCTTTCTCATGGTAGTTTCATCCACGGTATTCTCCACCATTTGTGGCCGACCGAAATAATCTTTCCCGTAAGGCACCAGCCCTTCCTTGCCAACAACAATGGTATATATTTTAATGTTGTGAGCGGCAGCTAATTCTGCGGATGTGATTGGATCAATATTTCCTGCGGTGTTATCGCCATCACTGATAAGAATGCACACTTTTGATTTTGACTCTGACTCACTCATGCGGTTTGTGACCACTGCTAAGGCACTGCCAATAGCTGTTCCACGTGACTCAATCATGTCAAACGAGATGTCGTTGAGATAAGAGTAGAGCAACTCATAATCGGTAGTAAGCGGAGCCAATGAAAATGCATCACCCGAAAACACAACCAGGCCGATGCGATCTTGCAACCTTCCTTTAATGAAATCTCTCGCTACTTGCTTGGCCGCCTGTAACCGGTTGGGTTGAAAGTCTTCAATCTGCATCGACTGTGAAATGTCCAGAGCGATCATGATGTCAATACCTTCTGTCCATTGCTCTACCTTCTCGTTGGTTTTCTGTGGCCTTGCCAACGCAATGAGCAAAAGGGCAAATACAAACATCAAGATGATTTCAGGAATGAAACGTAACCAGTTGAGCGGTGAGCTTTTTAGATCGCTTTTGATCAAGGCTACCGGAAGTTTCTGATTAATGAAATAACGGATGAACCATCGGAGCACAAACAAAAACGGAATAGCAATGATGAGGTAAAGGAAAAATTCATTCTCCCACGTAAACGCCTTAAAGGTCGACAGCACGAACCAATCCAATGAATACCAAGGTGACGATAAACTATCCATGGGCTACTTCCTCCTTCTTCTTTTCAAATTGTTGACGAACGTAGTTTTTCAAACCGGCAAATGGTGCATGCACATTTCCTTTAGTATTGCCATAAATCATCCGGTCGATTTCGCTAAGCGCGTAACCGAGCTCTTCACTGTTTTCGATAGTCCTGATTTCTTTGGAAGTGTATTTGGTATACGGCTTTGATAGCAATGTCTCTAAATAATTTTTCCAAATCACCAATGAGGTCTCAACGCTCTGTGGTGAGAAGTCTCGATCCAGTTTTTCAACAGAGCTTTCAAACTTGATCCGGAAGGTCTCATAGCTTTTTGCCATCCTTTTTAATTTGAAATATTTTCTAATTCGTTTGCCAAAGAATACCCAAACCAAAACCAATGCAATCAATAATATCCCTCCGCCAATCGCGAATAAAATGTAATTGAGTTGCCACCGCACGCTTAGGTAATTTGTGTTGACCTTGAGCGGTAATTTTTCGGTAGTCAATGAATCAGGAATGGCTTTAACTAAATTTTGAAAGTAAACGGAGTCGGTGTTGGAAAATACCTGCGTGCAGTCCATCTTGTTGACTACAAACACAGGAAGCTTTAGCGTTTGAATACTATCCACTTCATAGGTGGCGAGCATGTAAACAACACTGTCTTTACTGATTCCATTTTCTGTTTTAGTTGGAAAGTATATTTTCTTTTGCAGTTCAAATGGAGCAAATGAAAAAGTAGAATCTGGAAAAAGCAAATTTAAGCTCTCAGGATAATGAGCAGAAAGATAAAACTCAATGGGCTTCCCGATTTTTACGCTATCTCCACTGAATTTAGCTTGAACTTTTATTTCTTGGGCGTGAACTGAAGATAAGAAAATAATATAGAATATAGGAGTTAGAATATAGGAAAGCTTTGGCGAATGGCTCCAGCCTGTGACCGCCCTCAATTCGTAATTTTTGATTTTTAATTTGCAATTTTTCAAAATCATACCAGCTTCATCGACTTATTCCTCACTTTAAACAACTTCAACAATTTTGGCACATAGTCCTCATCGGTATCGATCGATAGAAAATTGATTTGGTGCTTGCGACTGAAATCGGCTAACTCCTGGTGGCGCGTAGTATTGTGTTCCGCAATTTTTTCGCGGAAGCCGCCAAAAGAAGTATTCACCCACAGCGTCTTTTGAGTTTCTTTGTCGAATACCGGAATGATGCCCAGCTTTGGTAATTGCGTTTCACGCTTATCGGTAATACGAATAATCACCAAATCGTGTCGTCGAGCCAATGATTTCAACCCCTGAAAATAATTTTCGTCTATAAAATCAGAGATCATAATGATCACGCTCCTCCGCTTTATAAAGTTGAGGGCAAAAGCAATTGCTTTGTTGAGATTAGTTTTGAGCGAATGCGTCTTTAGGTTAATGATCCTTGAAATAATCTCGTAGGCTTGTGCCGGACCCTTGCGTGGCTTAACGGCCGCTTCACGTTCATCGGAATAACAGATCAAGCCAAGCTGGCTCGATTCTTTTGCTCCGGATAAAGCTAATACTCCGCATACTTCTTTGGCAATATCCACCTTGGTTTTTCCTGGTGTGCCTATATTTTGAGAAGCACTCACATCCAAAATAAAAAAGATCGTTTGCTCTTTCTCTTCCCGAAAAGTCTTTACAAAGGTGCCGTGCCCCTTGGCCGTAACGTTCCAGTCAATCGTTCGGATGTCATCACCATATTGATAGGGGCGCACATCGTCAAATTCCAGGCCGGTGCCTTTGAATATGGAATGGAAATCGCCCTGCATCTGGCTATTGATGGCCTTGCGAATCTGGATTTCGTACCTGCGCAATTTTTTGAGAAGTTCCTTCATTAATTTTTCGGGCTTAAAAATAAGAAATCTCCTTGCACTTCACACCAAAGTATTGATAATGAGTGGGAGATTTCCTGGCAGCTGGCATGTGGCAATTAAAAAATAATTATTAACATACTAAATAGGATTAAATTTAAGGCCTGATTCTTGTGTTAATGTTTGTTTATTAATTGTCACAAGGAATCGCTTGCCAAATTCATGCATGAACTTTGTGGATATGTAAATGGCGATTTCTTGTTTTAAAACCGGATTAATCATGCAAAAGTTGTTGGTTATTTTTCTTTTCCTTGTGTGGAGTGCTTGCAGTTCTGCGAAAAAGCCCGAAGGTGTGCTTACACAGCCTCAGCTTGCGGCTTTGCTTATAGACATTTATCTCGCCGAAGCGAGATTGGAAGTAATGCCCGTCGCTAAGGATTCTTCTGTCCGGTATTTTGTTCCGTTTGAAGAAAAACTGCTTAAGACAAAAGGTATTTCTGACTCCACTTTGAAGCAAACCTATTCGTACTATTTCGCACATCCAAAAGAATTGGAACAGGTGTATGATGCCGTCATTGATACGCTGATGGTTCGCGACAAGCAAATTGCTCATGGACCTACTCCGAACCGAAAGCCTCCTATTAAAAATCCGCAATAGTTTACTGTGAAGATATATCCTTCTGATTTTGAACTTAAACTTGGCTTCGATCAGATTCGCGTCAAACTAGAAAATTATTGCCTCGGTAAATTGGGGACTAAAGAAGTGGAAAAGATCGTCTTCTATTCCGACTCGCAATCCATCAAAACATTATTGAAGCGATGCCAGGAATTAAAGCAAATTCTTGAAAAAGGAGATGCATTTCCATTAACAAACTATTCCGATCCTTCTGTTTATTTTGATACGATAAGGATTGAGGAGAGTTTCCTGGAAGAGGAAAATTTTCAGGAGATCACTCAGGCACTTCAAGCGATTCTTGGTATTCGCAAATTATTGAAGTCATCAATGGAAGAATACCCGGAATTATTCAAGTTAACGGAGCTAGTAGTTTTGCCCAACCAGTTGGTTGCATCGATCGAAGATAAATTCAACGAAAAAGGAAAAATAAAAGACAACGCAAGCCCCGAGCTGTCGCGAATTAGAAAGCGGCTTCGCGAAGAAGAAATCCGGGTACGCAAATTAACAGATCAGATTTTTCGCGATTCGATTAGGCAAAGTTGGGTGCCTGAGGGTGCAACGCTCACCATCCGTGAAGGGCGAGTAGTAATCCCTATTCTTGCGGAACATAAAAGAAAACTTCGTGGGTTTATCATGGACGAATCGGCCACGGGCCAGACCGTTTACATCGAGCCGGCCGAGTCAATGGAAGCCAACAATGAAATTCGCGATTTGCTTCATGCGGATAGGAGAGAAGTGGTAAAAATTTTAAAAGAACTGACATCGTTGCTTCGCGATAACCTGGAAGGAATAAAAACAGGTTGTCAGTTTTTAGGACTGATTGATTTCAATCGAGCAAAAGCAAAGTTGGCTTTAGATATGGAGGCTAATATGCCGATGATCAGCGATCATCCTTCAATGAATTGGATATTAGCAAGGCATCCGTTGTTGCATTTAAGTTTGAAAGGAAAGCGTCAATTGATTCCATTAACAGTTGATCTTCCTGAAGACGAAAGATTCCTTTTGGTCTCCGGACCAAACGCAGGAGGGAAATCTGTTTGCTTGAAAACCGTTGGCCTTATTCAATACATGGCGCAGTGCGGGTTGTTGGTTCCGCTTTATGAGAAGTCAAGTGTAGGAATATTCAAAAGCATTTTTCTTGATATTGGTGATCAGCAGTCGATCGAGAATGACTTGAGTACCTATAGTTCTCATTTAAAGAACATGAGTTTCTTTTTGGAGAATGCGAAGGAAGATACCTTGGTGTTGATGGATGAGTTGGGTGCTGGCACCGATCCGAACTTTGGTGGCGGAATTGCCGAAGCGATTTTGAGCTCACTGCTTCAAAAGAAAGTGTGGGGTGTTGCCACAACTCATTATTATAATTTGAAATTGTTTGCCTCCAATCGTGCCGACATTCGAAATGGTTCGATGCAGTTCGACGCAAAGAAATTACAACCGTTGTTTCAATTGGAGATAGGCAAACCAGGAAGTTCATTCGCGTTGGAGATAGCTCGAAAAACCGGATTGCCACAAGCAACTATCGAACGAGCAGAACAAATCATCGGCAAAGAGTTGACAGGACTGGAGACCTTAATGAAAACGGTTGCTGAAGAAAAGCAACAGCTTGCCAAGAATCAGCGAGAGATTTCGGAGAAAGAAAGAAAACTAACCGAAGAACGTGACCGCTATCAAAAATTAAATTCCGAACTCGAAGCCACGAAGAAGGAGATTATCGACAGAGCGAAGACGGAGGCCTCTACTTTATTGAAAGAAACAAACCGCGAGATCGAAAAAACAATCCGCCACATACGTGAAAACAAAGCAGAGAAAAAGGAAACGCGTAAAGTGCGGCAGGGATTGGAAGAATTGGCGGACAAAGTTCAACCTCAAACAATAAAAGTTAATTTGCCACCACAGCTCCTGAAAGAAGGCGATAAAGTACGATTAATCGGACAGGAAGTGACGGGCACACTGGTAGCTATCAAAGGAAAACAGGCCGATGTGGAGTTTGGAAGTGCGAGAACTACTGTAAAACTAAATCAACTCGTGCGCAGCGACCTGATCGAGCCAACATCCGTCAGCAAAGCAAGATCATTGGGTGTGGATGTGATGCGCAAGCAATCTTCATTTGTTTCTACGCTTGACTTGCGCGGGAAGCGCGCGGAAGAAGTGGTACCTGAGCTTGATCGTTTTTTAGACGATGCCATTTTGCTAAGCCAGGGTGAATTAAAAATCCTTCATGGCAAAGGCGAAGGTGTGCTCCGCAAGATTGTGCGCGAGCGGTTAAAGACGGTGAAGCAAGTTGCCTCCTTTGCCGATGAACATGTCGAAAGAGGCGGAGCGGGGATTACAGTGGTGGTGTTGAAGTGAGTTTTGAGAATAAGAAGATATAAGCAATATTACTTGTATAGAAATGGCGGCTATTAGGTGGATCACTAATAAATCAATTAAAAATGTGACAACTAAAATCAACCCTTTAAAATGACGACTCTATTTTTGAAAACATTGACTGGGGCGGAAATTAAGTTCAAGCTTTATACTGATGATGCACCGGTAACTTGTGATGCATTCGCTAAGATATTGCCACTTGAGGTTGATTTACTCCACGCAAGAACATCAGGTGAAGAACTATGGACGCCTGAAGGCCCTGAACTAAAAATAGCATTAGAAAATGCCACGGTTAACATTGAGTCGGGAGAAATTGGAATTGCCCCCATTCACCCGCGCAACAAAATCTCAAAATGTCTGGTTGTCTCTTACGGGCAAGCTAAACTATTCGACTGTGCGAATATTTTTGGACAAGTTTTTAAAGAGGATGAAAGCAAACTCAAAGACCTTGGAAATAAAATTTGGACTGAGGGTAAGCAGAGAGTCGAACTGACAATAAAATAACTTCCACTTCCTTCGCAGATATCTCCCGTCTCGAACGTCGCGAAATATATTAGCTCCAAAGTCCGAGTCGTATCGAGAAAGACTATCTTTAGTTCGATATGCAGATTGCTTACATGTTCCTAGTAAAAACCCTCAATCCGATAGAAGCATCTCAATATGATTGATCAACTGCATGCTTCTAAAAGTTTTTTCCGAACAAGCAGATACATTCTGTTTTGGATATCAAGCTTGTTCTCGAACATCGGCACGTGGATGCAGCAGGTTGCCCAACCGTGGGTGGTGCTTAGTCTTACCAATTCTCCTTTTTGGGTAGGGCTTGATAGCTTCGCGCTGAATGCACCAGGCTGGCTCTTTACACTTTGGGGTGGAGTGTTGGCTGATCGGTACGATCGAAAGAAAATTGTTTCATTCTTTCAATCCATTCAGTTTCTGTGTGTGTTGGTGATGGTAGTCTTATTGGTGGAGGGTGGGCTGAAGGTTTGGATGCTTGTTCTTATTTCCTTTTTGGTGGGGCTTACCGATTCGCTTTCTATGCCGGCCTTTCAGTCGATCATACCTTCGTTGGTAGAAGAGAAAGATATTCACAAGGCTATCTCTCTCAACTCCACACAATTCAATCTTTCCCGGATTCTTGGTCCTGCCATTGCAGGTGTTGTGATTGTTCGTTTCGGTGCAATAGTTTGTTTCAGCGCCAATGCGGCTTCTTATATTCCATTTTTTCTTTCACTCTATTTTATTTATCCACGCGGAGGGTTGAAATTAAAACGGAAGCAAATCGAGGAGAGGCCAATTCAACAAGTCAAAGAATTTCGGGATCTGCTTCTCAATCCAGAAGTGCGACTACCCTTGTTGATCACGTTAGTGAACGGCCTGTTTTGTGCCCCGATTATCGCGTTCAGCGCTGTGCTCATCAAAAATGTTTTTCATGCTGAAGTAGGAACTTATGGCGGAGCGATGACTGCATTTGGAATTGGGGGGCTACTCGGTGCGGCAACTTCGTTTATTTCTTTACCGCCATCGTTTAAGGGAAACAAACTGGCATCGGTGATTGCTGTCGTGTTGGGTTTTGTAATGCTATCCGTTGGCCTAACACATTCTTTTTTATTTTTGATAATTCTGTTGGTGATTTCAGGTGCTGCCCTGACGGCAAGTAATATTGCTGTCAATATTTTTTTGCAAGAGAATATACTTAACACTATCCGTGGTCGGGTAGTGAGCCTATATCAGTTGGCTTTATCCGGAGGAATTTCAATCGGTGCACTGCTCACCGGTTTCGTAGTTACTCAATTGAATATCTCAACAGCACTGATCATTAACGGAACGTTAGCTATTGTTTTTCAGGTCTGGCTTTTTTGGAAACAAGTCAAAACTCTGAAGACCTAACTAAATGCCGTCAACTTTGTAAGGATATCCTTACGAAAAATCAGGATATCCTGATTGCATAACTCGAGAAAATTACACGTTTCCTATGGTTGAGTAGATTTCCATCAGCACTGTTGGATGTTATTGGCCCTTGCGCGATCTTTCGTAGCCGTTAAGAACATGGGTCGTTAATTTTCTTTCTTTAGTAGTAATCATCAACAATACAACTGTCACCCAAGTCAAATTCCAGTTAAATGATTTAATTAAATATTTTGAAGTTGAAAATAAAGTACCATTTCGCCCTTGCTCTTTTTCTTTTGTCTTTGAGTTCTTTTGCTCAGGTGAAATTAAGCAATGGTGCTACTTATAAAATCCAGTCAGCGCCAGGTAAGCAGGTGAATTATTATATACAGGATGCAGGCATGAAGACAAATGATACTACCTATGGTCGTTTCATTATTAAGTTCAAATCTGATCCCGAAATACAAACAAAAGCCGGAAGGAGAAAATCATATTTGGATACTGAGCACAGTCAATTCGCTAACGACCTTGTGCGAATTGAGAACACCCATCGACAAAGAAATTTGAATGGGTTTCGTGATACCGAAGTCCATCATCACTTCAAAATGGCATTCAATGGAAAGGCGATCAGTGCATCAAAGGTGGTGATCGATGAAATTCGAAAACTATCTTATGTAAACTATGTTATCGAAGACAAAAAAATAAAAATCTCTGACGAAATTTCTAACTCGATAATTGAGGCTGACAAAGTTTGGAGTCAACTAAACATTACCGGAAAAGGTGTGGTCATTGGAATCATTGATACGGGTATTGATTACAACCATCCGGATATCAGTGACGGCATTGGTCCCGGCCATAAAGTGTTGGGGGGGTATGATTTTGTGAATAACGATAATGACCCAATGGATGATCACGGGCACGGCACTCACGTGTCTGGAATTGCCGCTGCTAATGGACCAAACCTTCGAGGTGTAGCACCCGATGCGAACCTCATGGGCTTTAAAGTTTTGACAGCCGCTGGATGGGGATATAACAGCTGGATCATAGCTGGAATTGAACGTTGCCTTGATCCAGACCAAAATCCGGCTACTGATGACAAGGTAGACGTTGTGAACATGAGCCTTGGCGGATCAACGGACGGTCCTGATCCAATAAGTGAAGCAGTTGACAATGCCGTGAGCGCGGGAATTGTATTTGCTATAGCGGCAGGAAATGACGGGCAAAGTGGCTATGGAACCATCGGTACGCCGGGCATTTCACAAAGTGCGATTACAGTTGGCGCCACCGATTCAAATGATCTTCTTGCCTACTTCAGTTCAATGGGACCTGCCCCAGGTAGTTTTGCTTTAAAACCTGATCTTGTTGCGCCTGGTGTAAACATACTTTCCTCTCTTCCGAATGGAAAATATGATTCATGGAGTGGTACATCAATGGCAACACCTCATGTGACAGGCGCAATTGCTCTAATGCTTCAACTTCACCCAGATTGGAAACCTGAACAAATCAAATCGGTTTTAATGCAAAATTCTACTCCGGTGAATGGTGGAGTCTTTGACGTTGGCGCAGGAAGATTGGATATCCTTAAAGCTGCCAAAGCATCGTTTAGCATCTCACCGGGTTCGGTAAGTCTTGGTTCTCTTGATAGAACCCAGCCCACTTATACCACAAGCATTTCATTGACGGTCACAAATTTTTCGGGGATTGGAAAGAACTTTACACTCACCAAATCAGGTGATTTGAATCTTCCCGGAGTCACAGCAATTATAGATCAACCAACTTTCGCTTTGGACCGAAATGAAAGCCGAGTTGTACATGTGGCCGTGTCTATTCAAACGTCTCAGATACCGTCCAGAGACCTCCCAGGCTTATACCTTGGTGCTATTAACATTACAGATAACGTAACCTCCTATAAAGTGCCTGTGGGATTTGTAAATCCGGAGCATATCGCGATTCATTTTGACCAACCTTTCCCGGATGTTGTTGCCGTATTTGGTACGCATAGTTACTTCTTCAAGTTTTACTTTCCGACATCCGGAAATTACAATATTGTTTTACCAACTGGTGAATATAATTTTGTGGCGATTTATCAAAATAGTCATGTTATAAAAGAAAACATTTCCATTCCTGACGTTTCGAACTTGTCCATGAGTAAGTCAGATGCGACCAATCTGCTTGCCTTCCAGCCAGTGGATGAGATTGGAAAAAAAATAGTTTTGAATGATAACATATTGAGTCAAGCGGGCATGGTTTATCTGCAACCTGGTTCTGCAGGCTTTTTCACCCTTATCCTTGGTGGGGCAGATACACTTTACACATCTAACATGAGCACAAAGTGGAACGTTGGATTTAGGCTGTACGATAACATTACAAGCGGCTCATCTAAATTCTATAACCTAGGTGCAACTGAAAGTGGAGTGACACAAAGTAAGTCATTCACAAATAGCCCGTCGGATCTTGTTACAGTCAAATATCAATATGACCATGACCCTACTTCAACAGTCGGCTTATTAAGCACGATCAATACAGCAGTTGGTGGATTAAGTTTTCATTTGTCTAAAAGCAACCCATACTTTCCTTCTGACTTTGTGGAATTTCACCAAAGGAAAGGAACGAATGATTTGGTGACTTCAACACAGCAACAAATTTTGGCAACAGCCAACTCGGGTCACAGTTATCAAGCTCCGGCTATTTCAATTTACAAAAATGATTCGGTCGCTTTTTCTAAGACTTTTTTCTCGGAACTCACTGAAAGCATCAAACTGGTTACCCCTTCATTAAGCGTAAAATTGAGCGAGACCTTATTGCAGTGGAGTGCGGGAATGGCAAATACTGACTCAACAATTCTTGCTAACCCCTCTGCTTATGATGGTTATTTTATAAATAATCTTGGTGACAAAGTTTTAGGAAAAATAAATTACGTCCTCTCAAATACTTCAGGGATAGTGAAGAGTCATTCAGTATTCAATCCTGCTCTCGGTCAGGTTTACCCGTGGGACAACAATGAATACATTCTGGTCCATAAACTTAATCCGGATAATTACACTTTAAAAATTGACTTTGGGGATTACCAGGTACAAGGTCAGTATGGAAAAGCAAGTACGGAGCTGCACTTTAATACTGGCCTAGATGATAAGAACCCACCGATTCTCACTCGCTTTGAGTTGACCAACGATGGGAAACTGGCTAATCATTTTTTGCAAGGTGATCCGGTCTCCCTTATCGTGCAAGTTTCGGATGATTGTTTACCATTCAACTATCCGTGTGTCGGATCGAATAGCGGTATCTCAAGCTATCAGGTCGAGTATAAAAAATCAGGTGACACCAATTGGTCAAATCTTCCATCCGGTTCTAATACCAACATACTTTCTAATTTGGATATAGGCTTTTACTCTCTCCGTGTAAGCGCTATAGATAATGCGGGAAACGATTTCATTTACACACTGGATCCGGCTTTTCTGGTTGGAGGAAACTCACAGAGCGAACTTACCATAGCATTAGTTTCTCCGATTGATAAAGCTATAGACCAAGATCTCAATCTTACATTTAAATGGCAACCGATACCGTTTGAAGCGGACTATAAATTTGTCTTATCCTCGAATCAGGATTTTTCAAATGCAACCACTTCAACGATAAAAGCAACAAATTTTTCTGCCACTACTCTCCTGCCATCAACCGAATATTTCTGGAAGGTAGGTGTCAATTATCTCGGCATTGACTATTGGTCGAGCCAATATTCGTTCAGAACAACACATATTCTGGGAGTAGAAGAGGACAAGAGCTCCAAGCTTTATCCTAACCCTGCATCGACAACGGTGAATTTTGAATTAGCATCACCCAATCACGATGTCACTGTCACTAATTCATTAGGACAACCAATTTGGACACACAAGGGAAGTGAGACCTCTTTTGAATGGAATATCACAAATATTGAAAGTGGAATTTATATTGCTCAAATCAACAATGGCGAAAGAACATTAAATAAGAAGATCGTTGTTTGCCGATGATTTAGTCTGAAACTTGCTAATGTGACATTTCCGGTATTGTAATTTCGAATGTCGAGCCCAACCCAATCGTTGATTCTACTGAAACTTTTCCTCCGATCTTGTTAATGGTCTCCTTAACAATAAATAAACCCAGGCCGGAACCTTTCGATATTTCAGTAGCCCGGAAATACATATTGAAAATCTTATCCAAATATTCCGCCCTAACACCAATACCATTATCTGAAACCTTTACAAAGGTATTGCTTCCTTTCCTATGACTTTCAATTTTAATGAAGCCTACGGTCTTATTCTTGTCCGCGTATTTTATTCCATTCGTTATAAGGTTGTTAAAAATTACTTTTACACGAGTGCGGTCGCTTTGAACTTGAAGCTCTTCTGGAATCAGATTGTCGAAGGTGAGTTTGATTGCCTCTGGTAGATAGGCGAGTTCAGTGTAGACCTCGTCAACTAACTCACGAAGATTGAACTTCTCTGTTTTGACTTGTACATGAGAGTTTCGTGCATAATCAACCATGCTTTTAATGACTGCTTCCAGTTTTAAAACGGTGTCCTTAATAAGACTTACATATTCCGTTACTTTCGTTTGGTCTTTCTCAAAATTAATTATCTGAACTAACCCCAGAATAGATTTTAATGGAGCGCTAAGATCATGGGATGCACTATAGACAAATCGATCTAATTCAAATACTATTTTATTGAGATGGTCGATGGTTTCTTGCAAAGTCTGTGTGCGCTCGTCAACAGTTTTCTCCAATTTTGAATTTATAACCTGAAGGTTGTGTTGCGCCGCGACTAGTTTTTCATGTTGCTCAGCAATGTGTTCATTTTGAGACATCAGTTCTTCGTTCTGTGTTTGAATTTCATTGTTCTTTTCAATGATTTCATCCTGTTGCTGATTCAGAGTCGTGTTAATGGTGTTGATCTCACCCAATTTTGTTTTAAGTAAATCATTGGTTGCATTCAATCGCCGTGTTCTTTGGTTAACTTGTTGCTCGAGATTTTCCTTTTGCTTTAGCAGATAACGTATTCGTAAACGGTGAACGGTGAATGCAATGAACAGGGTCACAAGTACTATTGCAATTTTAAAAGCGGTGGTTTGCCACCATGCTGGATGTATAATGATATCGATGCTGGCAATAGACCTACTGAGATCAGGTGTTTGTGAAGTGGTTACTTTAAGTTGATAGGTTCCGGGATTTAGTTTCGTATATTGAATTAGACGCTGCACACCAGCGTATTGCCACGTATCATCAAATCCTTCTAGTTTGTAGTAGTAATCGGATTGATGCGAGAAGTCATAGTCCAATGATGCAACTTCAAATGAAAATGAATTTTGATTATAGCCAAGGTTAATTTCATTGGCGATGGAAATGTTTTCTTTCAGAACAGAACCAGGTCGATCAACCTGCTGTTCTTTATTGTTAATAAGAAGTCTTGTAAACTCAATTGGGCTATTGTGATGGTGTATTTGGAATAAGTTAGGATTAATGTAACTGATTCCTTTAATGCTTCCGAAAGCAAAGTAACCATTGTATGTAGAAAGAATACTTGATCTGTTGAACTGGTTAGAAAGAAGTCCATTCGACTTTCCCAAGTTGACAAACTTTTTATTCTTTTTGTCAAAGACACTTATTCCAGCATCGGTGCTAATCCATAATCTACCTAAGTCGTCTTCCAATATTCCATAAGTAACGCTATTCCCAAGCCCATCTTGTTCCGTGTAGAGGACGGAAGTATTTCTCCTTGCATCGTATCGCACTAGCCCTTTGCTTGGGCAACCGATCCAAAGCACATCTTCTTTGTCAACATAAATAGATGACACGGAGGTCGATGTTTGTATGTGATTGGTTTCAATGACCTCATACTTGTCGCTTCCTAAGGTTGCTCGATTGAGCCCGCCAGCTTCTTTGCCAATCCATATTGTATTATCATTGCCACTCCGGATTGCATTTACACGATCAATGAAATCGGATGACTTTTTTAAGCGCTCAACATGTAGTGCAGTTTTGGTCTTGGGGTTGAACCGAAAAAAACCTTTATCAAAAGTTCCGATCCAAACGTCTCCTACCGGATCGACTTCAAGCGATAATATCTCTTTCCCGATATCAACTCCGGTTTTGAAACTATCAAAATTCTGGCATGTCCGTGTCTGGGTATTGAAAGTATAAAGCCCTTGACCCCATGTTCCGATCCATAGACTTTCATTTCCATCCAATTTCATTGATTTAATTTTTTCAATGCCTTTACATGAAGTGATCCTCTCAAAAACCTTTGATGCCTTGCCAATAGAATCCCTTGAGAAAAAAAGTCCGGAACCATCCGTCCCTATCCACAGGTGATGTGCCCCGTTCTCGACAAGAGCAGTTACACTTCTGGAATCGGGGGCTGATTGATTTTCTTCTGGAAGAACGATTGTTCCAAAATGTGTGGAGTGTTTATAGTATAGGTTCAAGCCATCGTAATACGCACCAACCCAAAGATTATCATCGGAGTCCACATACACCGACTTTATGATGCTTCCCTGAATGCTAGAATGATTTTTAGAATCGGGAAGATAAGTCTCAACTAGTGGCTCGATCAAAGGGTCGCACTTGTATGTAATCATACTTAACCCATAATCTGTTGCCATCCATAAATTTCCTAATGAATCGGCTGCTAATGCAGGAACATAATCATTTCGGAGGCTGTGCACATCATCACCCTTCTTGATACGTTTATATTTTTCTCCTGAATAGTCACTGACGATGAGCCCGTTTTTCCATGTGCCCAACCAAATCAATCCCCTTTTTTTGTCGAGGTATATACTTTGAACAGTCTTTTCAAACTGACTAATCTTATGGGGTGAAAATTTATTTGTATTCTTATCGAATATAAAAAGGCCCACGTTGTTGATGCTTACAAGAAGCAGATTGTCTCTGTATTCTGAAATACCCATAACTCTGATACCCGCATTGTTTAAGGTATCGATGGGAAGCCCAACTTGATTAAATCGAATAGAATCTATATTGTTGGTTAGCGTACTTCGAAGAAGCCTACCCGATCCGATAAACAATTGCTTGTTATCATCTTCATAGATCGCTCGAATGGCTTCATCAATCCTTGAATCATTTTTGGACAACTGTTTCTTGAAACGTATGAAGTTATCTTTTTTTCTATTGTACAGGCACAGGCTTCCGTCCAGTGTTCCTATCCATAAGTTTTTATTGGAGTCCTCAAATAAACGCAAGATGAAGTTACTGCTCATGCTTGTGCTATCGTTTTCAACCTTCCTGTAGATTTTCATGGAATACCCATCATAGCGATGCAGACCGTCTTCCGTTCCGATCCACACAAACCCTTGGTAGTCCCTGACGATGGCCCTTACATTCCCGTTTCGCAATCCATATTCTTGTGTGATGTGATTGAATGAAACAATCTGTGCGTTAGCTTTTGTGGCGATAATTAGTTGTGCACATACCGCATAAGCAAAGAATAGCCTCGCACAGGTGATTAACATATTTTGAAACCTTAAAAGCATTGATTAGCAAAGTTGAGTAAGTGATGAATAATTAACCTGATAGTAAGTTTTCTCATCCAATATGTTAATAAATTGACTAATGACCAACCGATTTCTCCATTCATCTTTCAAATTATCGGCTTGGCAACGAAATTCAACAACTCAGTATAACTGATTTAGAAAATTCTTTACCCAACTGTTTTTTTGAATAGACGTTTAAGGAATGATCTGTAAACACAAGATTTATTAACCGTGAAATTTTTTGTACCCCTAACAATTTTCTTTTGGACTGGCGCAAACCTCACATTTGCACAAGGCCAGCAATCCATACGCGGCGCCGTAATTGATCAGGACTCAAAAGCTCCGATTCCAGGGACTAACATCGTTATCCTTGGTTCTGATCCAATCCTTGGCGCAACTACTGATCTGAATGGCCAATATGTAATTAAGGGAGTTGCCACCGGCAGGCATACCTTGAAAGTGACATCGGTTGGTTACGAAGAAATCATGAGTACCAACGTTTTGGTTTTATCCGGGAAACAATTGGAATTGAATTTCGAAATGAAAGAGAGTTTAGTGGTCTTGAAAGAAGTGGTTGTATCATCCGATCACGATAAAACAGAATTGAACAATGATCTCACCACAGTAAGTGGTCGCACTTTTAACTTTGAAGAAACTTCGCGCTTTGCAGGAAGCAGAAATGATGTGAGCCGTATGGCACAGAATTTTGCCGGTGTTAGCAATGTGAGTGACGCGCGCAACGACATCGTTATTCGGGGTAATTCGCCTGCTGGTTTGCTATGGCGATTGAACGGCATTGATATTCCAAGTCCCAACCATTTTTCTTCTTTTGGAAGCACGGGTGGGCCAGTGAGCATGCTCAATAATAATACACTCACAAAATCTGATTTCATTACGGCTGCTTTTCCAGCAACGTATGGAAATGCCATTGGTGGTGTATTTGATCTTCAGATGAGAAACGGAAACAACCTCAAGCGTGAGTACCTCGGACAGATTGGTTTTAATGGGCTTGAGTTTGGCGCTGAAGGCCCGATTAAAAAAGGAACGCAAGCTTCCTTCATGATCAACTATCGGTATTCAACACTTGGGATCTTTAAGGCCATGGGATTGAATTTTGGCACTGGCAGCGCCGTACCGAATTACCAGGATTTGAGTTTTAAGTTTAATCTACCTACAGCCAAAGCGGGTAAGTTCAGCATTTTTGGTTTAGGTGGAAAAAGCGACATCAGTTTCCTTGGAAGCGAAACGGATTTCAGTAAAAGCAACAGTAATTTTTATGGGGACGAGAACGCTGATCTTTACGACAAAACAAAAACCGGTGTGATCGGGCTTTCGCACTCGTATGTCTTTTCTCCTAACACTTCTTACAAACTTACACTTGCCGCTTCGGGCACACAGACACTCGTCAATATTGATTCATTGAATTGGAGCAACGACTCACCACCGAAACTAAACAGCCTGACCAACTACTTCAATCAATCGTTCACTCAAATGCAGAACAGCGCACATCTTGTTGTGAACCATAAATTCAGTGCGTCGGATATGTTGGTGGCCGGTGTGATTGTAAATGCCTACCACGTTGACTTTGCGGATAGTATTATTCGATTGACATCATCCAACACGAATTACTGGAGATTAATCACAAAAGGGAATGGGAGCAGCGCACTTACTCAAGGATATGCGAACTGGCAGCATCGCTTCTCCGAAAATCTCACGTTAAACCTAGGTGCGCATGCGCAATATTTTTCGTTGGGAAAGGCAATGGCAGTTGAACCTCGAGGTGGAGTGAAATATCAATTTACTCCAAGGCAATCCCTTAGCCTTGGTGCAGGCATTCATAACCAGATTCAACCCGTGCCCGTGTATTATATCAAAACGTATGACGGCCTTGTAAACTCAAATCAGAATTTGGGTTTTACACGCAGCAAGCATTTGGCAGTGGCCTATGATTTTAATTTCAGTCGCGACTTTAGATTGAAATTAGAAACGTATTATCAATCCATTGACAAAGCACCTGTCGAGCAAACACCAAGTACATTCAGCATGCTCAATGCGGGAGCAGATTTTGCGATCCCTGACAAATTCAACCTGGTGAACAAAGGGATTGGCAGAAACTATGGTGTTGAGTTTACACTGGAAAAATTCTATTCACAGCAATATTATTTCTTGTTGACTTCCTCTTTGTTTAAATCAGAATATCAAGGCAGTGATCAAATCTGGAGAAGCACGGCGTTTAATGGAGGATACATTGTCAACCTCCTTGGCGGTAAAGAGTGGAGTTTGAAAAGTAAAGACAGAACACTTGGCTTTAGCTTAAAATTCACTACGGCTGGCGGAAGAAGGTACACACCTATTGATGTACAAGGTTCAATGGATGCGGGTCAAACCATCTATTTAAATGATCAGGCTTTTTCTCAACAGTACCCTGCTTACTTTCGCGCCGATGTGAGGATTTCTTACCGCGTAAACAAAAACAAGATCACCATGGAATGGGTGCTGGATGTACAGAATGTGACTAATCATCAAAATATTTTTGTTCAGAGTTTTGATCCACGTACGGGAACCGTTAGCAATCAATATCAACTGGGAATATTTCCCGTTCCTCAATTTCGCATTTTATTTTAAAATACAACCCCAATGATGAGGGGAAGGTATGATATGAGCTAACCCCTTATCTTCACAGTTGCCCTCGTAAACCACCTTGATGATGTACAAGCCAATAGTTTCTCAACGTATAAAAACTCATTTGACAATTGTAAAAAATGTACAACCTTACGTCTGCGAACTCATTTAGACATGGATATCAAGATCACGAAAACGGTAAACTCAAAATTGAAGGACATTGACTTCAACAACATTCCTTTTGGGAAATATACTTCTGACCATATGTTCGTGATGGACTACGCCAACGGGCAGTGGGGCAATTTCAGAATTATCCCTTACCAGGGATTTGTACTCGATCCGCAATCCAAAGCATTGCAATATTGTCAGTGCATTTTTGAAGGGATGAAAGCTACGATGGGTGAGGATGGAATTCCTATGTTGTTGCGCCCCGATTTGAATATCGATCGCTTTAATCTTTCAGCAGAACGAATGTGCATGCCGGCTGTTCCACAAGATATTTTTTTACAAGCCTTAAAAGTACTCATCGCTTTGGAAATAAACTGGATTCCGAAAGCAGAGGGAAGTGCTTTATATGTTCGACCTACAATGTTTGCAACGGAGAGCTCGCTGGCGGTTACTCCTTCTGATACCTACACCTTTTACATTTATACAGGTCCTGTTCAACCTTATTTTACCACGCCGATTAAATTAGTTACGGAACAAAAATTAATCAGAGCCGTGCCGGGGGGAACTGGGGAAGCGAAAACCGGTGGCAATTATGCAGGCTCTTTAATGGCAAGCCAGTTGGCAAAGCAAAAAGGGTATGACCAGATTATCTGGTTAGAGAGTCCGGACTTTAGAAAAGTGCAGGAAGCCGGGATGATGAATTTGTTTTTTGTGATTGGCGATTCTGTATTAACACCCAAACTCACAGGAGCAGTTTTAAAAGGAACAACCCGAAATTATTTTCTTGATATTTTGAAAGAGAAAAATATCAAGGTCGAGGTTAGGGATATTTATATCGATGAAATTCTCAAAGCTTTTGAAAGTGGTAATTTAAACGAAGCCTTTGGTTCAGGAACAGCAGCGGTTGTTTCTCACATTTCTGAAATGACCCACGGCAATACAAAAATGGTTTTGCCAACGGATCATAAAATTAGCAACATGCTCCGCAATGAAATCAATGGCTTGCGATCAGGTCGGATTGAAGACAAACGCAAGTGGTTAGTACCGATAGAAGTGAACATTAAACAACATGCACTATGAGTAAAGTTAACTGGGAAAGCGTCAAGGCTGAACAGGTGAATCCAAAGATGAAAAGAAAATTCATTTACGGTGATAAGATCATGATTGCCCGTATGGAATTTGAGGACGGGTTTGTGGTGCCCTGGCACACACACGAGAACGAACAGATCACCGAAGTGCAGGAGGGCACGCTCCGGTTTTGGTTTGATAACGATGAGCAAAATTACATGGACCTCAAGGCGGGTGACTCCGTCATCATCAAGGGAAACCGACCTCACAAGGCGTTAATGATTGGTAAAGTGGTGGAGACCGATACCTTTTCACCACCAAGAAAAGATTGGATTGATGGCACCGATAGTTATTTGAGAAAATGATTGGAGTTTTGAAATTGGAATTTGGAGCTTAAAATAAGGTGGATTTAGGAATTAAAAATAAAGTCGCATTGGTATTAGCTTCAAGCAAAGGTTTGGGTAAAGCCGTTGCTATTGAATTGGCAAGGGAAGGAGCTAAAGTTATTATTTGCGGTACGGATGCGAAGGCGCTTGCAACCACCGTGGCAGAGATTGAATCCATTTCGCCAGGCAACGCTAAATCATTTGTATGTGACATTACCGATGAGGCCCAGCGTAAACGACTGGTTGAACAAAGCGTAAATACTTTTGGGGATATTGAAATCCTGGTGACGAACACAGGCGGCCCGGCAGCAGGTGGTTTTGAGCAATTCAACTTGGAAGATTGGAAGCACCTCTACAATTTGTTGTTCTTAAGTGCAGTCGATATTATTAAACAAGTTTTGCCCGGGATGAAGAAAAAAGGGTGGGGGCGAATTCTCACCATTACTTCAATTACTGTAAAGCAACCAGTTGACAATCTGATGTCCTCCAATGCAGTGCGAACAAGTTTAGTTGGATTAGTTAAAAGCTTGTCGAATGAAGTTGCTGCGAAGGGGATTACTGTCAACAATTTACTTCCAGGATATACAAACACCAATCGTCTGGCAAGCCTCATGGAGAAAAACCCGAGAGTCAATGAGGTGAAAGAAACAATCCCGATGAAACGCTTTGGTACACCGGAAGAATTTGCAGCAGCAGCTGCCTTCCTTGTAAGCGCGCGTGCAAGTTATATTACGGGCCAGTCTCTAGCGGTGGATGGTGGCTGGATTAAAGGACACTGATTTCAAGATTAACGCTGAATAGCTAAATAAACCCCAATGCAATTGAAAAAGATAATTATTTTATGGATCGTATTAATCGAAGTTGCACAGGCCCAGAACGGATCATCCGAAAGAATTCGTCTCAATCAAATTGGGTTTTATCCTCAAGAACAAAAGACAGCAGTCATTCTGACGGAAACCGCTTCGTCATTTTATATCACTGTACCCAATCGCAATGAAAAACTATTTCAAGGTAAATTGAGCGAGGCACGAAAGTCTCCTTACTCACCAGCAGTTGTAAGAATTGCTGACTTTACTTTGTTTAGAATCGTTGGAACATTTGTGCTGCACGTGGATAACGTAGGCGATTCATATCCATTCGAAATTAAAGACAAGGTATGTGAACCTGTAGTGAAAGGTTCGTTGAAGGCCTTTTATTTTCAACGGTTCTCCATGCCACTCACCAAAGAGTTTGCAGGAAAATGGAGCCGCCCGGCAAGTCCTTCTCATAACGAAATAATTATTCACCCATCGGCAGCAACCGACAAGAGGCCTGCGGGAACAGTGGTGTCGTCACCGCGTGGGTGGATTGATGCAGGGGATTACAACAAATATGTGGTGAATAGTGGCATCACAACATCTACACTTCTTTCCGCTTACGAGGATTTTCCTTCCTATTACGACACACTGCACACGAATATTCCAGAAAGCAAAAATTTGTTGCCCGATATTTTGGATGAAGTACTTTGGAATCTTCGCTGGATGCTCACCATGCAAGACCCAAACGATGGCGGTGTTTATCATAAGTGCACCAATGCCAATTTTGATCCGATGGTCATGCCAGATAAAGCCACCGCACCTCGTTACATGGTGAAGAAAAGCACAGCAGCTGCGCTCAATCTGGTCGCGGTAATGGCGCAAGCCTCCATCGTGTTCGAGAAATTTTCGAAGCAGCTCCCCGGCCTTACTGATTCCTGTCAGAAAGCGGCCATCAATGCATGGCGTTGGGCAAGCGAAAACCCATCCGAATTTTATGATCAGGAAAAAATGAATCAACAATTTGATCCGGATATAAAAACAGGGGGCTACGGTGACAACGACTTGTCTGATGAATTAAGCTGGGCTGCTGTCGAGCTTGCCCTGGCTACTGGTAATCCTTCCTATATGAATGGAATTAATTTACTTTCTGATCAAAGCATCCAAGTGCCGTCGTGGAATCAAGTTAGATGGTTGGGTTATTATGCTATTGTGAATCATCCTACACAATTTGGTTCGCTGGACAGGAGTCTCATTGAGTCATTGAAAGAAAGAATAATTAAATCAGCGAATCAATTTGCCAAGGCTCGTGAACAAAATGCGTATCAAACCATAATGGGTATGTCAGAAAAAGATTTTGTTTGGGGAAGCAATGCGGTTGCAGCGAATCAGGGAATTTTAATGTTGCAGGCATTTCGAATGACCAAAGACAAAAAGTATTTTGAGGGTGCTCTTTCCAACCTTGATTACATTCTCGGAAGAAATGCAACCGGCTACTCCTTCGTTACAGGCTTGGGCGACAAAACTCCAATGCACATCCATCATCGCCCCTCAGAAGCAGATGGAGTAGTGGAGCCGGTGCCAGGACTACTTGCTGGTGGCCCTAATCCTGGCATGCAAGACAAGTGCAACTATTCTTCCTCGGTTGCCGATGAAGCGTATGTAGATGACGTATGCTCCTATGCCTCCAATGAAGTTGCCATCAATTGGAATGCACCACTTGTGTATTTGAGTGGAGCCATTGAGGCATTGCAGCTGAAGAAGTAAGAATTGAATTTTATGAAAGCGATGAACTTATCGCTTTAGCCGCCACATAAGCGGTAGTCCAGGCAGATTGAAAATTGAATCCTCCGGTTTCGCCATCGATGTTGAGCACTTCGCCTGCGAAGTAAATTCCTTTCGTTTGTTTGCTCTCCATCGTCTCAAGTTCAATTGATTTTAAATCAACGCCACCACAGGTAACAAATTCTTCTTTGAAAGTGGTCTTACCTTTAATTTCAAATGGACATCGAATAATAAACTCGATCAACCGGTTCAAGTTCTTCCGTGGAAGTTCAGCCCACGTTTTGTTGTTTTCTATCTCCGCTAATTCACAAAGTCGTATCCACAATCGAGAAGGAATTTTGTGGAGAGGATTGCTAAGAATTTTTTGTTTTCCGTGATTGATGTTTATGTCTTGCAAATCTTTACGAATTCCTTCTTCAGTGACAGTGCCTGTCCAGTTGACCAGCGCGGTGAACGAGTAATGCTTTTCGTGTAAATATTCCGCAGCCCAGGCAGAGAGTTTAATTACTGCCGGCCCACTTAAGCCCCAGTGCGTGATTAGCAATGGACCAGTTCCTGAAAATTTTGTCGAGGCAATTTTTACTTCAGCCAGTTGCACAGCAACGCCCATTAAATCTTTGAATTTTTTATCAGAATCATTGAAAGTAAACAAAGATGGAATAGGATTGATGATGGGTGTTGGCTTCAGCCAATCATAACTTTGTAAGTTGTTGTAACCTCCGGTTGCTATTAGAATTTTACGCGCAGCGATTTTCTCCTCATTTAGATCAATAGTAAAACCGTTTTCATGTTGACTAATCTTCTTTACTTCCGCTTGTGTTTTAATTTTTATTTGATGCTTCGCTGTTTCATTTAAGAAACAATCGATGATCGTCTGTGAATTATTGCTCACCGGAAATATTCGGCCATCATTTTCTGTTTTTAATTTCACTCCTTTTGACTCAAACCATTCCACAATATCTTTGGCTTGGAATTTTCTAAAGAGCGATTTCAATTCTTTGCTTCCACGAGGATAATGTTTGGAAAGAGGAGTGGACTCGAAACAATTATGAGTAACATTGCAGCGGCCGCCACCCGATACTCTCACTTTTGAAAGGAGCTTCGTTGTTTTCTCAAGAATGACAATGGATAGATCGGGATTCATTTCCGCAGCGGCGATGGCACCAAAGAATCCGGCTGCACCGCCGCCAATGACTGCCAAATCAAAGGAAGTATTTTCTCTTATCTCTTTCATTCAGTTCATCGGAAGATTTCTAATCAATATATTTAACTTCGACATAGATTTTCTTTAATTTTAACCATCAATTTTTTAAACTTTTCTTAAATAACACAACCACATTCAATCATGAAAATACTATTGTTCACGATTTTCGTCTTGGTGTCCACTTCCGTTTGCGCGCAAAAGATACTTAACTATCACGATTATCAGGAATTGGCAAAGTATAATCTGTCATACCTGGACAAGACCGGGGCGTTGAAAGCACAAAGGGTAAAATTCAAACAGCATACCCTTGAACTCTTTGACGAAAAAGGAGTTAATGAATTTACAACGAGTTGGCCGCAGGTTCCTCAATTGGTAAGAAGACTCGAAACCGGTGATCACAAGGATTTATATGGCGGCATGCACAAGAATTTGAAAGAACTTAGCAATGGTCTAATCAACCAAGGCAACGAGTACCGTCCTGTGCCCACAGAAATGTCACAGATTTTGGTTGCTATTGATCCCGGTCACTTTGCAAAAAATTTCACGGAAGCCATTCGTGAAGATAAATATGTGAAGATGCACGGATCGGATCTCGGTTTATCTAAAGACATAAGCTTTTATGAAGCTGATCTGGCAGACATCACCGGTGCGATTGTTAAAATAGAACTTGAGAAATTGGGCGCGAAGGCTTTTCTTACCAAGGGAATGGGGGAGAACTCTCTGGGTAAATCATTTCATGACTGGTATGCGAAAGATTATAAAGGGGATTTGCAGAAGTATTATAACGATGGTGATGTCCCCAAGGCTGATTATGAAACCTATCTAAAATCGGATTCGAATACTATCTTCAATACCTTCTACCGATTTGTTGAATTCAGAAAGCGAATTGATTTGATCAACAATTCTAATCCTACGGTAAGCATAATCATTCATTACAATGCCGTGGAAGGAGGGAAGCGTGATGCAGAGGGTTTTTTAAAACCAGTACAGACCAACTATTCGATGGCGTTCGTTCCAGGTGCACTTAATAATTCTGAAGTAAAGAGGTATTCAGAAAAACTTGATTTCCTTCGGTTGTTAATGTCATCCGATCTTAACAAATCAATGCGATTGGCACACCTTATCCTTACAGAAGAAAATCTCATCGGAGTACCTCCTGTTCAAAACGATCAGCACGTTTTGGATGAGCGATACTGCTCTCGCACGGATTATGATGGTGTCTACTGCCGCAATCTGGCGATGACTCGCACCGTTCGCGGTCCGCTGGTATACCTTGAAGCCCTTCTGCAAGACAACGCAAAAGAAGCTATTGAACTATCCAAGCGAGATTATCCCTTAGATCATCCTCAATATGGTAAAATAATGGTGCCGAAACGGTGTTATGAAGTAGCAATGTGCGTAGTGAAGGGAATTGCAAACTGGCTTGAGGAAAATAAAAGCTATTCAGAAGCTTCCACGAATGACGCTGATCCAAATAAGAAATAAGGTTGTTTCGCACCATGACTCAAGAGAAAGGTTAAGCATTCTCAACAAAGAATGAAGCAGGAATCAACTAGCGAATCAACTCCGGCTGCTTTACGGTTTTTGTTTATCATGAGTCTGTGGTTGATAACCGGTGCCGTTATTGTTTTCTTATTTATTCTGCCGCAACGCCTCAGTGGTGCCTTGGATACTCTTCATGAGGCGAAAGGAAGCATCACCTCATTATTTCGATTCTGTGATGATTGGAATTATTTGCTCTTAACTACTCTGTTCTCCATTTCGGTGATTGTCTACACCTTGAATGACAAGGTGCTGCAAAAGTATTTGCCTAACGGACAGAGAGGTTTTTATTCGGAAGGCATGATCTGGACTTTTAGAAATCTAGCTAACCTGATTGTATTTTTTTTTGAAGTGGGTCTATTTTGCCTTATCCTAACTCATTCGGTTACTACACCTTCCATCTATTCTTCTATCGATGAGCTGCCTAAAACGAAGTACCATATTTTACTATTGGGTACTTCTAAATTTATTGATCCGCTGGGTAAAAAGCAGCATGAGAACTTATATTATAAAGCTCGAATTGCATCGGTGATTGAACTTTACAAAAGCGGGAGAGTGAAGTCTATTTTAATTTCAGGCGATCGCACAGGTGAATACAATGAACCTGAGGATATGAAAAAAGATTTGATTAAGGCGGGTATAAAAGCTAAACTGATATCCGAAGACTTTGATGGATTTAGAACCTTCGATAGTATCATCCGAATGCGACAGGAATTGCAGGGCAATGAAACCATCCTTATTGTTTCACAATATTTTCATTTAGAGAGGGCTATTTATTTAGCTCGACAAAAAGGAATGGATGCCGAGGGCTATGCAGCAAAGGGCTCTATGACGCTGTCCATGATACAGCGAGAATTTCTGGCTAAGCCACGGATTATCCTCGACATCTATTTATTAAATACACAAGTTAGTGGAGTGGCTGCTCACCCGAGACGTAAGGTATCATTCACAAAGGCGGGTGATCTTTTTATATTATTTGTTGTGGCCGGATCAATTATTGGAGCGGGGAGAATGACAAGGAATTTGTTGGAGTTTTGAGAAAAAAAATAGCATGAGCAAGATAGAATGGACTCTATAAAACATTTGTTTCGGCAAATCTCCGGAGGTGATTATTTCTTGATCATTCTGTTAGGAGCTGGAGTTTATTTCCTGGCAACGAATTTGGAAAGCCGCCAGCGTTTTCAGCTTACTGCATTTATTGTATTCCTCGCTTTCTGCATTCGGTTGATTATTGGAGTTTCTTTTACTGGCGTAATTATTAGTCTCATTAATAAGATTCACTTCATTTATATCTGGGCTCCATTATCGCTTTCCATTTTTATAGTTAGTATGCTTTATGAGAAGGGAAATCTGAAAACCATCATTGTTCGCTCCATCATTGCATCCATCTGCATTTGTGCATCCTTGTATTTTATCTTTGATTAAGATCGTTGGGCTACCTGAGCTAAGTTTCGTTCATGTTGAAATAATTTTTTAAGCATAAAAAAAACCCTCTCTTTAGGAGAAGGTTTTGTCGGGGCGAGTAGTAAAATTTCGAACCATCTGTATCAAGATTTTAAGCTGTTATATAGGTTAAAAGGGCATTTTAAAGGAATTTGACTGATTTTCGGTCGTCATTGCTTGGGATCGAACATTTTAGAAAGTATGAATAAATGCCTATCCCAATATTCCTGACCAAATAATACTGGATGATCCCGGTTATCTTAAAATGCCAGGGAATATCGACTATTTTAGTATGGGAAGTTGGCGTATTGAACCCTCGGGGATACCCAAATGACCCGGGAGCTGAGTTGAATGGTAGCCAAGACGTTATCAAATTAAGCTCAATAAGCAAATCGATTTGCCGGCCAAATAAGCCCTGTTTGGGTCAAATTGCCACCAAAACGCTTAAGGGGCTAATTCCTGGTGTCACAAGTTGTCAAGAGAATTTCAGTAATTTAACTTCAAAGGCTTGAAGGGGAGATTTATTGTGTAGCTCGAAAGACTTAAACAAAATTGGGTTATGATTGAAATCTCCAAAATAGCCGAAATACTAAGTACTTCACCCAGCGTTGAACTACTCAGACTGAGAAACAGAGAAGCAATTATTGTTTTTCTTGCCACTACTTTTGCCAACCTTCAAGGCAGTATTTCATCCGAGAATATCCATAGTCAACTTGCTGACTATTTAGAGTATAAGCAAATTGAAAATGATGATGAAAATGAGATTGAACTAATTGACACCTATGAGGTAAAAGCCAAAAAGTATATCCAAAACTGGACGAACAAAGGCTTTCTCACAAACTATCAGGATGAGAGAGGCGAAATATTTTACGAATTGTCGTCACATTCCAGTAAAACTATTGACTGGTTATCAAGCCTGAAAAAGGAGGAGTATGTGGGAGCCGAATCCAAATTCAAAAACATATTTAGCCAGCTAAAAGAGTTAGTTGAATTTACAAACGATGATGCTGGAAAGAGAATTCAATTACTGGAAGACAAGAAGCTGGAAATTGAGCAACAGATTCAGCGAATAAGAATTGGCGAGGACGTCAAAGTATTTGAAGAGTTTGAAATAGTGCCTCGCTTTAATCAATTAAATCAATCCGCCAAGGAATTACTATCAGACTTTAAAGAGGTTGAGGATAACTTCAAAGAGATTACAAAAGCAATTTACCAAAAGCACGCTGATGGAAGCCTGACAAAAAGCGACATTCTTGAGTTTACTTTTGAAGCACTGGATGAGCTAAAAGAAAGTCAACAGGGAAAAAGCTTTTATGCCTTTTGGTCATTTCTACTTAATCCCGGATTACAATTGGAATGGGAAACTCTGATTAAAGAACTGTATGTGACTCTGGAAAGTAAAGGGCTTCCGGTTAATGACATTTTCCTAAAGGGAATGAAAAAGCACTTGCATAATTCAGGTCAAAAGGTTTACAAGGCCAATGATAAGATGGCGGAAAAACTTAGCCGTATCATCCGGGAAAATGAGGCATCTAAATCAGAAGTAACAAAGAACATTATTCAGGAAATCAAGAAGTCGCTAATTGAAATAAGCAAGGCAAAGAAAAAACCTGAAATCTCCTTTGAACTTGAAACAGAATTTGACATACATATTCCGTTTGAAAGAAAATTAACATTTGAGCCATCGGAAGAACTTGTCTATAATGAAAGACCGAAATTAGCTGATGAAGATATTACTCACTCCAATCACTTAGGCAAGTTGTTTTCTCATTCCAATATCGATAAGGACTTATTACGGAAGCGAATCAAAGACGTTTTGAAGACTAAATCTCAAACAACGATCTATGACGTCATTGAGCATTTTGGTGGAATTGAAAAGGGTTTGCCGGAACTATTTGGATACATAGGAATTATCAAAGAATTCAAGCATTCGATAAGTCCTGATAAGACGCAAAGAATAACATTCAATGCCGAGAGTAAAAAATCAATTCGGATTCCTGAAATAATTTTAACTAAGTGAGATGAACAGTTTAGAAAAGAAATTGAAGCCTTATTCTAAGGCAATTGTCAAGTTGCTCAAATCTCCGGTAGAAAGGAGTTCCAATTTGTGGGATGATGTCGTGCATTATCAGATTGAAATACAAGACTACATTAGTGAAATGGGACTGGAATTAATTGTAAAGAAAGACGAAGGATTTGCCTTTGTTAAACAGTTTGAAGATAGTGAAGGGAATACCCTTGGGCTTATTATAAGAAGGCAGATAGGATTTGAAACTTCGATTGTGCTTGTTGTGCTGCGGCAAAGTTTGGAAGAATTTGACAGCAACCCGACCCAATTTCAGGTGGCTGAGAAATTTATTACAGATTCTGAAATCAAGGATGAAGTAGAACTATTTCTTCCCGAAAAATTCAATAGAGTCAAATTCCTTAAGGAACTGGACGGCCACATAAAACGAATAGTTGAATTGGGGTATCTGAAAGAGATAAGTAAAAAGGAGAATGAAACGAAATATCAAATCCATAGAATAATAAAAGAAAAGATAACGCTGGATATTTTACAGGAATTCAAATTGAAATTGCAAACGTATGTTGAGTCTATTTAGCACCAGTTCTGAGAAAGCTGGTTTTCGACTTCAATATATGGAGGTCTATAACTGGGGAACTTTTCACGAAAGGATTTTTAGAATTACTCCGAAAGGAAATAACTCGTTATTAACGGGTGCGAACGCATCGGGCAAGAGTACATTTATTGATGCGTTGTTGACGTTACTTGTTCCAGTAAAAAAGGACAGATTTTATAATCAATCTTCAGGAGTTGATAAGAAAGGTGATCGAACAGAGGAAACTTATGTTTGTGGAAATTATGGGAATATTCAGCGTGAAGGGGAACTGAGTACGACCACACAAGCATTACGCGACAAAAGTACGTATTCAGTCATCCTTGCTTCATTCTCCAATACTGACCAAAAGAACATTACCATATTTCAGGTTAGGTGGTTTACGAATGGTGAGTTAAAAAGAACTTTTGGAGTAGCCCACGTTCCGCTTGAAATTGAAAAGGATTTCAATCAATTTGATAGTAAAGGAAACTGGAAAAAGAGATTAGAGAAAATATACAATTCAAACACAAATAAACGTAAAGTTGAATTTTTAGATGGCCCGACTTCCTATGCCGAAAGAATTTCGAATCTGTTCGGTATGCGTTCCATAAAGGCATTAAGTTTATTTAATCAGGTTGTGGGCGTCAAGGTTTTAGAGGATTTAGACGAGTTCATCAGGACGAATATGCTTGAAGAGCAAGATGCTGAAACGGAGTTCATCCAACTGAAGGAAAGTTTTCTAACCTTAATGGACGCAAAGACTAATATTGAAAAAGCGAAAGAACAAATTCAACAACTAACACCGATCAATCAAATCGCAATAACGCTGACTGAGATTCAAACGGAGTTAAAACAATTAAACAACTCAAAAGAAGTAGCAGTTTATTGGTTTGCAAAGAAGACCATCGAACTATCCAAACTCGAATTGTCAAAAAGTAAAGAACAATTAAATCAACAAAATGCAGAATTAGCCATCCTTAGAGAAAAAGAAGCCGACCTTAAAAATGAGGAGACAGACTTAACTGTCCAAATTAAATCAGATGCGGTAGGCAATCAAATTGAAAAGCTTAAAGGGGAGATTGGTCGGTTAGAGAAAAGCAGGGATTTACGAAAATCTAAACTTGAAGAGTATAATAAGATCGCCCAAAGCGTTGAATTTAATATCAACCCAAGTGAGGCTACTTTTAAAAATAATCGTGAATCCGCTAGTTCTAAAAGAACAGCCCTGGAAACGGAAAGGAACACAAAGGATGAGGCTTTGAGACAAGCCAAGAATAAGCGCGATGACCTTAAAACACAAATTGATACCGGAGTAGAAACAATTAAGGCACTTCAAAAAAGCAAAAGCAATATTGCCGGCAGGGAAGCTGAAATCAGAGAGGATATTTTAGCATATATCGGGGCGAGTAAAGAGGAAATTCCTTTTATCGGAGAATTAATAAAAGTACGAGAGGACGAAATTACGTGGGAACCCTCGGTAGAAAAAATACTTCACAATTTTGCGTTAAGGCTTATCGTTCCGGAGAAGTATTACTCCAAGGTGAATGAATACGTAAACCGAACAAATCTTAGAGGAAGAATCACCTATCAACGCTACCGGGGCTTTACTTCTCTTAGCAACATGACAAATAAGAATGTCGCTCAGAATGCTCTGATTAATAAGCTTGAATTTAAACCAAAAAGCATCTATACAGAATGGCTGGAAGATGTTATCACGAATCAATACAACTATGCCTGTGTAAATGATTTGAAAGAGTTTAATCTATACGAAGAGAAGGCTATCACAAAAGAGGGGTTAATCAAATTTGCCAAAGGGAAACATGAGAAGGACGATAGACCACATATTTCGAAGAAAGAAAATTATGTTTTGGGTTGGGATAACAGGGACAAAGTAAAGTTACTTCAAAATGAAATTAAGGAGCTTCAGGAAAAAGAGAAGTCAGCAATTCAGGATATTCGTTTGGTTGAACAAAGTATTAGAGAGATAGACGCTCTACGGGAAGCATATTCCGATCTCTTCAAATTATATACCAAATACGATGATATTGATTGGCAGACCTATGCAAACGAAATTCAGGAAAAGGAGGAATTGAAATCAACGTTAGAGAAAACAAATAACAGAGTCCAGGCACTTCAAAAAAAGCTTAAAGAAGTTCAAACAAGTCTGAAGACCCTTTCCGAAACAGATATTTTCAATAAAGGAGAAGAAATATTTTCTACGAAAAAACAAATTGAAGACATTGAAAAAGAACTCAGCGATAACGTTGAAATGATAAAGGCATTAGGAACTGTAGAAATTGCGGATTTCGAAAAACAAAATCCCGGATTATTAAATCTGGTATACTCGGAAATTAAATCAAAACAGGCAGCATTTCAAACTGAGAATTCAAATAGAATAATTGAATTTGAAAAGAAGAAGCGAAAAAATGAGGATGAAGTAAAATTAAAGATCAATGCCTTTAAGCAGCCCTCAGAAGAAATCACAAATAAATTTAAAGATTGGCGCTCTGACGTGAATCGTCTCCCTGAGTCAACTCATCTGGAGTTTATTAATGACTATCAAAACCTTTTGAAGCAACTGGTTGAGGATAACCTACCTAAGTTTGAAAAAAAGTTTAATGAATATTTACAGGAAACGATTACAAACAAGGTGGGTGACTTTCGAATGTTCTTTGAAAATTGGGCAGACTCAATAAAGGAGAATATCCGGCTTTTGAATGAGTCACTAAAGGAAATTGACTTCAGGGATAAAGATTTTAAAACCTACATTCAGATTGTCGCTCCGCATCGGATTAGTGATGAAGTAAGGGAATTCAGAAATTTACTCAATAGTGCAATTCCTAATATCCGGGAGATAGATTCATCGATAGACGGCAGAAAAAATCATTTCTATAATAATATTGAGCCGCTCATAGCGAAGTTAGACAAAGAAGAATGGCGTCAAAAAGTTATGGAAGTACGGTCCTGGTTCAGCTACAAAGCTGAGGAGTTCTATAAGGAAACAGATCAAAAATTTAAGACCTATGAGAATATGGGACAACTTTCAGGTGGCGAAAAAGCCCAACTTACCTATACCATCTTAGGTTCGGCAATAGCCTATCAATTCGGATTGACAAAGGAGGGATTGCAAACCAACTCCTTTAGGTTCATCGCAATTGACGAAGCTTTCAAGGCGCAGGATGAAGATAAAGCGAGGTACTTAATCACGCTCTGCAAGCAGCTCCATCTTCAATTGCTTGTAGTTACACCAAGTGATAATATTCACATCGTTGAGAATGACATTTCATTTGTTCACTTTGTTGAAAGAAAAGAAGAAAAGTACTCTTGGCTCTACGATATGCCAATTGAGCAATTCAAAGAAGAGAGGGCCAATTTTATCAACGCATGATTACTCCAGCGGAAATAAAAAATAAGGCTGAAAGAAAGTATATTTCAGTCCTTCAATCACTTGCCCAGGGAATTCAGTTTTCTAAACTTATTATTCGTGGAGACAAGAGTTACAGTAAGTCACTGCCAGAGTTCGAAAAGGAGATTCAGGCTATAGTGGGTCAATCCAAAGAGAAGAAAGGATACGGTTATTCCATAGACTACCAGACAGTAAAAACTAAAACCATTGGAACACAAACCCTTCCTACGAGTATTTACTTTGATACCAAAAAAGATTTTCTAAAATACCTTGGTAGAGAGAAAGAGGTGGAAATGTTTAATCACAATTTAGAAAAGATCATTTCCATATTCCCGGAATTAAAAGAGTGGGCAATTCGAAATCCATTAAAAATAATCCAATGTGAAAGTGAATGGGAAAGTATCCTGAAAGTTTGCAGCTACTTTAAGAACAACCCTCGTCCGAACCTTTATGTCAGGGAATTGCCAATAAGAGTTCACACCAAGTTTATAGAATGGAATCAGGGCATTATCAAAGATGTATTAGATGTTCTTATCTCCGATCATATCAATAAGGATGAAAGGTATTTTGAGAGAAGATTTAATCTAAAATATAGCGAACCGCAGATAAGATTTAAAATACTGGACAAAGCAATAAGTGAGGATTACTTTTCTGGTCTTGACGATATAGCAATACCCGTTAGTCATTTTGAGAGATTAAAATTACCGGTTAGTAAAGTTTTAATCGTGGAGAACAAAACCACTCTGTATACAACCCTGACGCTTCCGAAAATGGAAAAGACAATAGCCATTTTTGGTAGCGGATACAGTGTGTTTCTTCTAAAAAATGTCGAATGGTTTAAAACTCTTGAATTGCTTTATTGGGGTGATATAGACGCGCAGGGTTTCGAAATTCTATCTCAATTTCGTGACTCCTTCCCACTGACGAAAAGTATATTGATGGATCATCAGACTTTTGAAACATTCTTCGAAGACGACCTCGGAACTCCATCAGACATTTCAATAAGTTTAAATCTAACCACCGATGAACAAAAACTATACGACCTTTTAAAGGAAAACAATTGGCGACTTGAACAAGAGAAAATACCATTCGGCTTTGTGAATCAATTATTCGAAAGTAAAATCAACTAAGCAAGCCCATTGACCGGACGAATGGACTACTATGATTTTTCCACGGAAAATGCGTTGACTTTTTTAGTCTCTTTTAGAAGTGCGAACGAAGTATTTTTGGTATAATCGGTTTAAATTGGGCTGGAAATACACATTTTCCTCCCATGACATTCCAATACAAGCCAAAGGATGAAAGACAACTGAGGAGTCAGTATAGTCGGATAGTTGATGGCGGAAACAATGGATTCAATGACTTTGCAGACTTTCATACCTGGTACCTTGAACAAAGTAAAGCGTGCCATTATTGTGGACTGCTTGAGATTGAGTCAGAGGAAATCGCGATGACAGGAAAGCTATCTTCAAAGCGTTTTCCCCAGAACGGACTAATTGGACAAGGGACGAGCCGAGGGGTTTGGCTGGAAGTTGATCGATTTAACCCGAAAGGACTTTACTCAAGAGGCAATTCTGTTCTGTGTTGCTATTTCTGTAACAACGACAAAAGTGACCTGTTTGATGGTGTCAGGTATCGGCAGTTTTTTCAAAACAGAGTTGAATTCCTAAGAAGTTTACTCAAAAGCAATTAACAAGATGGATAGGACAACCAACGGTTTCAGAGCAAAGTTTGAAGCTTATTTAGGTAACTACCAAAGATTTGGAAGTTACCTGAATTTTTATCACGAAGCTTTTAAAATATTAATGAAGGACGTTGAAACCACGGGTGGGCATGTGGATCGAATAGCCTACCCCATGTTGTTCATTGCTAGACATTGTTTAGAACTTGGGTTTAAAACAAACATTAGACACTTTAAGAAATATTCAGAGAAGAATGACTATGCAAATTCGGATAGCCACAATCTAAAAGACCTTTTTCACGCATTCATACTGCACGTCCGGGCTACAGTAAAGAATTTGAAGGACAAACATGGCATTGAAGTTGAATCGACAGAGATAAAGGAGTTTGAACAGTATTGCTCCGAGCTTGAAAAACTCACCCTTTACTTCGATCAAGTTGACAAGGGGTCTTTTAGTTTTAGGTATCCTGTTGACAAGAAAAATAACGCTGTATTCAAGTTTGATGATAGAGTAAATCTGCTTGACATCGAAGAACTCTTGAATCAAGGAATGGTTTTGCTAAATCATACGGCTGACGTATTTGGAAAATATACTAACTATGTTGATGACATCGAAAAAATGTACGAAGACGAAATGAGGAGTTCGTATGGAGAGTGGTAATAAACTGAACTATTAGATTGAAAAAGATCATATCAAGAATTATCAGAATATTTAATCACCTTGGTTGGGGTGGCAGACGAAACAATAGAGTTATGAGCAGTCATTTGTATCCCAAAGACTTCAGAAGAAAAGTCTATATAGAGAATGTTGGGGAAATTCTTAATAAGCATAAGTATCACTATATATCATTTGGGCTTTTGGGGACTGGTATTGAATTTTTAGGAAAGTGCATCAATCAAACTGAAAATCCGACTTGGCATGAGAATACGAGAGGGCTTGGTAAAAGAAATTTTGATTTAGTGCTAACAGATCTAATGACAAGATATTCTGCATATAAAGACTCATACAAACTTTGTGATAGCTTGAGAAATGGCATGGCTCATGCATTTCAACCTAAGAATAAGATCGAGTTAACACACAAAGTTGAAGCTGACGATCGCGGATGGATTGACTTGACGATTAATTCAAATGATAGACTTGTTATTGTAGCTGAGAACTTTTATGACGACTTCAAGACTGCTTGTTTGGAAGTAATAAGACGAATTGAGGCAAATGAGTTTGATCCAAATGGAAAAATGTATAAGCCGTTCTTAGAAGTCTAGCAGAAGATGACAGAACCTTGGACAAGTAAGATAAATCGACTTAAGTAAAAGTGATTAATGCATGTTAGTATTGGATGTCAAGACTGAAAAAATAAAGCTTCAAAATCAGATTGATGATTGGTTTAATAAAATGCGAATGTATCTTGACCAAAGGCCAAAGGAGATAAACAATCAAATTCAACATCTTGCATCTATTAGAAAAGAAGTTTATGAGGATTTAAATCAACTTCAACATAAGGCATTAATTCTCGAAGTTGCGGAGAGACTCCAAAAGGAATTTTCCGTAATTGACAAATGGACATGGCATCCCATGCAGACGAGTCATGTAGACTTTGCTGATCTAACTGGCTACGTTGACAATCAGGTATTTCTAAATGCTGAAATCACAACCTCCTTATCACCGGTAGGGACAATCGACACAAGAATGCATAGTACATTAGTGAGTCTTAATAAAAAGAAGGGCAAAAAATATTACTTTGTGCAGACTGATAAAATGTTAAAAAGAGCAAAGAGTAAAATAAAAAATAACCAACTTGAAGTTGAAGCTCATAAAATTAACTAACGTGACCTATAAATGATGATCGAATTACCTGACAAACCTACAGGAGGATATAAATCACTTGCTGATGTCAAGTTGCCTGCTGACTATCCATCAGTTGACTATTTCACTCATTCGAATTTTTTGACAGGAGGGCAAAAGGATGGCTTAAAGAAATTGATTTCTTCAATGGTTGGTGAAAAAGAAATTGACGATTACTTGATCGCCAATAAACCACTTTGGGACTATTTTTTTCCTCATACAGGTAATCATGGAATTTGGGTAATCCCGAAACAACAAATAAAAAATAAGATTGGAACTTCTGATCGTGGGCTTATCCCTGATTATATTATTTGCACCAAAAACTCAGACGGTTTTTCAATATTGGGTTGTTGAGATTAAAGGAATAAACGAAAGTTTGCTAACAATAAATGCACAAAGGGAAATCTACTTTACAGGTGAGGGAAAATAAGGGAGTGAACCAGTTGGTTGAATACATCGATTATTGTAGCAAATATCAGGGAAAGTTAAGAGATGAGTTTAAATTTAAAGACTTCAGGGAACCCAATGGAATACTCATTCTCGGGACCGAGAAAAACGAGATTTTAAGGCAGCCTGGAATAGGTTGAATCCAAGACTTGAAATACGTACATACAGTTCAATTCTAAGACGACTGGACTAATTAACAGTTTATTTAATTCGGACGCGCTTGTCGGCATTCCAAAATGACATCATAAACCAATGGCATACAAAATCATAAACAACCTGACCAGCGCGGGCAATCATTCTTCACGACTAAAGGAATTGTTCGCAAAAAGCGACACTGCAATTCTGGTAAGTCCATTCCTGATGACCGATTTTGCTGACTTCTTTGGTGAAATTAGTTTCTCCAGCCTGACCAAGTTGCATTTAATCACAACACTTTGTCCTAAGTCATTCGATCAAATCAAAAAAATCAGCTCCCTTGTTTCCTTAATTGAATTCCCTGCAATCAGAGATAAAAAAGTGAAGTGTCAAATTTCGCTTAACAACAAATTGCATGGCAAGATTTATATTTTCAAGAAAGCCGACAGTTATGTATCGGCCATTATTTCATCGGCAAACTTCACGGGCAGTGGTCTTTCACGGAAACATGAGTGGGGAGTTGAGATTTCAGACATCGAAGAAATAAAGCAACTGGAACTATCAATACTTGGAAGTATTCAATTCCCAAACCTGACCTTTGAAGAAATCTATCGTATGCAGCAAAAGACGATTGATTTTTTGGAGAAACAACCTCAAACAGAAGTGCGGGATATAGATTTGGATTTAACTGGATCACTTACATCTTCAAGTTGGACTTCAGAGTTCGATGAAACGATCCAATTCTGGCTTAAACCTATTGGTTCATCGGAAAGCCCTGTTCGTGAAAACAGACCGTTCAACGAAATTGAAGAAGATTTGCACTTTTCAAAGCAGCGACCAAACGGAGTAAAACCTAATGACATTCTAATTGCTTACGGTGTTGGAACAACAAAAATGCTATCGGTGTATAGGGTTACTTCTTTTCCTATCCGTGTACCACAGGAAGATATTGATAAGGACAAAGACAATTGGCTAGAAAGATGGCCTTGGTATGTTGAAGCGGAAAATTTAACTCAACACTTTGGTGCGACCTGGGCAAAGCATAATCTATTCACAGGTTCATTGCGCGATGAATATTTGATAGCTAATCCCGACAAGCCAATTACAGCAGTGGGAGGACAGACATTAGGAGCACTTAACTATGGTAAAGACAAACTGAAACTAGCCCCTGACTTCGCAAAATTTATCATTGGTAAAATTATGTCAATAAATAACAGGCATTCGTAGCCTATTTAGATTAATTTCATATGAACGAAAAATTCAATGGCTATTTGAATAAAGTTTCCTCGTTAACTTTGCATGTTCACGAGAAGATCATATCACCTATCATAGATTCAAAGTCATTCTCTGAAGAACCGAAAAGATTCTTTTACTCATTGCTGTTTAAAATTAACAATGGATTGGATACTGTTAACGATTTACTTAAAGGACTTCAAAGTAGACCTCATCGGCTTGATTCGGCTCTGCTAATCTTCAGAACTATATTATCGGATGTAATTAACTTCCATTATATTCTAATTAAAAGCAGTGGAAACGAAAATGACTTGAAAGATTATATTCAAAGAATCTATTTTGACCACGTCAAGTACACTATAGGCAACCTTAATATTTATAAAATTCTTTATAAGGATAGCGAAGAAAGTATTGAAGAGAAGAGACAGTCTTTAAAAAAGAAATATCCTAATTTTTATGATGCAGGGGGCATACCCATAGTAAAAAAACTGCCTCCTATTTCCGGTATGATGGAAGAACTTGGAAAGGAAAATAAAAGTAATACCCTAATTGAAATCGCTTTTGAGCACTACGATATATTCTCAAAATATGAGCACGTTGGGATTCTAACTTTCGACCTGATTCACCGGCCATTTGATTCGAAGCAACAACCTAAAATCTTAAACGAAATCACAAGCTCCATTAGCGTAATAATTGAAACACAAGAGTGGTTAGTGAAATTTTTTTTAGATGAAAACCATAAGGATTTGGCAGAATTACGATACCTTAAACAAAACATCGAAACGACCGCATTTTAATCAACGTATGATCTGCAAAACAACGGAAGCGACTTTAAAGGATCTGAGGGGACTCGATCTATCCACGTATCCAATAGCGGAAATAGAGAATTTAATTAGGCAACTAAAATCTTTCCCTTTAATCATAACTAATTTTCATACGGGCAAGATTATCTATAGAGTGCGCCCAAATGAAGGACATGATTCCTTTTCGTTGGTCAAAGACCTTAGTTACAAACCTCAACAATACAACACCTCTTATCAGAGAGCAAGTTCTCCGAAAAAGACGATGTTCTATGGTTCTGTTATCCCAGCAGCTAATGAGCAATCTGAAATTGATGTTGGAAGAGTAATTGCAGCCGCTGAAGGAAGTAAGATGTTTAGAAAGAAAAGTATAGTGGAAGGTAAAGAGATAGTTACGTTTGGCATGTAGCGTTTACAAAGGATGGTGGAACTTGCGACAATTCTGCATCCTGAACTAGAAAAAAATATTTCACCTTTTGCAATTGAAAGAGCGACTGAACTAATGAAATGGCTTCAAACGAATCGGGAAAAATTTGGTGAAGCAACAAGTATTTTGAAATTTTATTCCGAGGAATTTGCCAAACGTGTAAAATGGGGAGAGCCAGATCATAATTATTTACACTCTGCGCTCATTACTGAATTTTTCCAGCAGACAGGTCTGGACGGAGTTCTTTACCCAAGTAGCAGAGTAGATGGCAAAGGAATCAATGTTGCCATTCGTCCAGAATTTATTGATGCAAACATGCGTTTAGAGGGAGTGGCAGAATGTCTTATTGTCAAACGTGGAAAAAAAATAGGAGTTGAATTTCTTAAATTGGCCTGGATCAACACAGGTGATGCACAATTTAACTGGAAAGTAATCAACACTCCGGAAGATGCGTTAGCCTTACTTAAAGATCAATTAAAATCGATGCCCGATGAATAGTTGGAAGATCCTTACTCAACATCCATTGTCGTAATAATATCAGCTTGATTTCCGCTGATACAAAATCCAACTTTTGGTCTGTTACTCGCTTTAAAAAGACGGGCTAAAGTCAAACTGGAGTCAAGGGTTTCGCTTGCAACCCAATCTCCAATTATGGCATCAACTTTATTAAAAAAGTTCGTATCACCAATTTTCTTTAATCGTTCAATAAAGCTTTTAGTTTTCTCGCTTTGATCATGTGGACTTATTAAGGAGATATATGGCAAAAGTAAAACGACAGACCCTTGAATATCTCCACTTTTGGCGTGCAGGTCTTCCAAGATCTTTATATCTCGTCTTGCTTGTAGTTCAATTTGGTAAGAGTCATTGTCGTACAGAAACTCCTCCTCATTAAATCCCATATCATAAAACTCCTTGTAAAACTTATGATGACAAAGCTGATTGAAGATTATGGGTAATACCTCAGTTACGCCTTCATTATCCATGATCATCGGTGGCACTAATCCATTGAGTTCGTATTTAATATGCAAAAGCTCATGTGCAAAACAAGCATCAGGGTAATTTGATTTGTTATAGGTAATAATGGCTCTTCCATTTTCAATTTTTGCTGACCAGCCCTCTTTAATATCTTTTAATAAGTCAATCTCAATTTCGTTTGACACTTCATCGTAAATTTCTTGACTGTATTCAGATACTAGATCTTCTAATTTATACTCAAGCGGCTTTTTTCGTGGCATATTTCTTTAATATCTATGTTTTACAAATAATTCATCTCCGGTCTACTCTCACCACTCACAGTAAAGAGTTTCACGTTCCAGAAATCTGCCCTCGGAATCCGAGTGGTGCGATGGATACCAATTTTGTCACATGGCAATAGTAACCATTCCTCATCGGCTTTGGCAAATTCAATGGCCCCTTTTATTCGTTCGTGTTCCGGATAACTTATGAGATATTCGAATGAGTTTATTAAGATCAAAAGATGATAGTGTTCAGGTAAGAAACAATGCGGACATTTTTCATTCCCAGCAGCAAATTTGATAACTGCTTCGTTTACTGGATTATCCACGTCCGAACCTTTAAGCACGGGATTACATTTATACCTAAATGAATATATTCCTTTACCATGACCTTCCAATTCGCTATTTGGAATATCCATTGCGAAAATATATCTGGTTTCGTTAAAATCCCTGCATTCTGTAAGGATCAATGTATCTCTGTCACTGCACCAATATTTTGCGCGCTCCTCATTTTCCGAAAAGGAGATAAAATCAGTGACATCATAGTATTGAATATCTTCTTTAGCACTAGGCTTTACGTGCCTTCTAATGGATTGAAGCATTCCTTGCAACTCTATATTTTCGGGACTGGCTCCGCTGCCAAAAGCTTTAGACCTGATTCCGTTATTTCTGTAAATACCAGGATTGGTCTTCTTATTGAATATTTTATCTCCCCGATATAGTTTCATTTAGTTAGTCGTTTGTGGTAATCGACCTCCTTCATTTTTATATTTTTTCAATAAAAGGTGAATCCTGATTAGTTCATTAATGATTGGATGTATTTTAAATTCAAGGCCCAAGGCATGAAAACTCCAATCGTCAACATAATATGCTCTAAAAAAGTGATTGACAGAAGGACTGTCAGTTACTCTGTTTCCAGCATCGGAAGGAATCAGGGCTCCTGCAATTCCATTGGAAAGATACGAGTCGAGCTTTTCATCGAAGTGTTCGATAAATTTCCTCATATTTTTATCTTTGATAGGATTCGACTCGTGAATTACAAATGCTGCACGTAGTCTTTGGCCTCTTTCCTTATGAAGCTTTTCAGAACTCGAAGGCCAAAAATACCGGGATATTAATGCGGCACGATTAATTATGTTTTGGGCCATGTCAATTATCAATTCTTTATTTACTGGTTTTCCTTCGGATAGTTCTTTCTAAAGAATCCCTTAACAGAGATTGCTCGGTCATTGCCGTTGTGGTAGTTGTCAGCATACTCCCCTCGAGAGTCTGTTCCATTTGTGCGATCAAAGCTTTTTCATCAAACATTGTCATACTATTAAGACCATCTAAGATTCAATGCCCATTTTGTATGCTCTCCAATTTTATAAACCGTTTTAGATTGCCGACTGTCAAAACCCAATGATTGAATCAATGAAGCGTCTGCCCATTTAATATAGTCAGAGTCTCCCTTTTGACATAGTTCCTCAAGCTTCTTTTCTTGTTCTGCGTTTGGGATAAAATCAAGAACGTCATATTGCAGTATCTCCCAGCAATTCCAATTTGACGCACGCTTTAGTGGCGTGCAAACCGATTTTCTGAAGTTATAATTGGCATATGGAAAGGTTTTCTGGTCCAAAAGCTTCCCCTTTCCATCGATCAACTCTTCATAGAATTCACGCCAGTGTGAAATCTCTCTGTCTTTGCCACTATTAAACCAATCAATGAATTTGATTGCATTTCCCGCAGGAATGAAAACAGCGAGATCATCTTTTTTCAATCCATTTGTAGGCATCTTTAAGTCATCAACCGCATCAAAGTCATTCAGAATCTTTTGTGTTAGCGCCAACCTCTTGTACTTACCACCAACGAGTTGATAGTGATCCCAATTTGAATTCTTCACAAGCAAATACTTGTCATTTACTTTTATTCGGTAGAGATAGGACATTGAGAATCGAACGTGACCATCCCACAAACCCAACCACCAGCACCTTATAACCAACCAAAGGCGATGCTTGTTAGCATATGCGTCATACATCAGTTCCACTGTAAAGAGTAGGACAAACATAGCCAAACCATTTCCAACAAATTCCGGTCGCAGTTCGTCACTTAAAAAATACTTACCAACTACGATCAGGATAGTGGCTGCTATTATTTGTAACAAATACTTCATATTATTTTGGGGCTTGGTTTGACCTGTGAAATGGTATCTTTTAAAATCCTGAAAGTAAGTTGTTCCTTCGGAAAACACTTTGCGATTGCTTCCGGAAGTATCCTCAGGCGTATATCCGAAAAAGAGTAACCTAAGCCATCATTCTTTTCCGGACCAGTTAAGTCGGCTAGTTCCTTTAGCTCCTTAGCGCTTAATGAAACTCCATCAAGGCTTTTAGCAAATAACTCAACGCGCTCTTCATCGGATGGTCTTTGAAATTCAATAATTACTGCTGCACGTCTTACAATTGCTTCATCGATAAAATGAAGTCTGTTGGTAGACATAAATACAACGCCCCTACCATTCAACTCTCTGACCTCATCAATTTTCTGGATTAAGGTATTCACCGCTGCTTTCTCTTCCTGGTGCATTTGCATGGTTGAGCGGGTGGTAGCTATTGCATCTGCCTCATCAATAAACAGGAACGCCAATCTCTTTTTGCCTGCTTCGGTTTTCAATTTGTCAAAGGCATCGTTCACCAAATTTCCCATTTGACCATGAAGTCCTTCACCTCTTACCCGTGTGCTTAGTTTAAGAAAGAAACCTTCTTTGCCAAGTTCTCTAACCATTCTATCAGCGATAGCCTCAGCCGAAACCGTTTTTCCCGTACCTGCATCACCCGCTAAAATTATTAATGGATGACGGTCCAACAATTGGCTGATTACAGGCAATTCCGTCTTGTAAAAATGTTTGCTCCATTTTACAAGCCCTTCCTGATCAAGTAGCAGTTTAAGATTTCCGTGGATGCGCTGAAACTTGGATTCAAAACCAATAAGGTGGCTAGCTCTTTCCTTTACTGCCGTGCTTGGTAATTCTATCGTGTTGTCAAAAATTGATGCTGCCATTACTTGTAGTTTTCTTTTTTAAGTTCATATCCATTACTGCCATACAATTGCGCCCCGGACTTGGATAGATGAGTATAGGAATTATCAATATCCGTGGTTGGCCATGTACGCTTAAATCCATTCTTCGTCATGAACTCAGCTTTCTGTTCCGCTGAGAGTTTGCGCCAAGTAGAATTCGTTGAAGCAATGACGGTCAAATAAGTCCCGCTGATATTTTGCCAGTCATTCGAACCTGCCCGATCACTTTGAACCGCCTTGCCATTTTCGTCAACTTTGAATCTGGTAGCCCGAACGGGTTTACTCGTACTTTGGTCAACCAATGTTATATCCACGTAATCTAAATACTTGGCTTCAGCCCACTTTAGAATATCATGTGTAATTTCCTCTACCATCGATAGGGACATCTTCTCAGTGCGCATTGCAATCATTCGAAAGTCAGCACTGAAGCCTTCGAAAGTTTTTCTGATGTCAACAACCGTGTAGGTTGAAGTGCTTGTATAAGTACTGTACATAAATTATTCTATTGGTTCAATGTTAAAGGATGACCCAAACACTCTTTTCCATTCCTCAATTGTCTCACCTTCAAAGTTTTTAGATTGCGCAATACAAAGAGCTTCGAAAGCATCATTGGCTTCTGCTTTTACTTCCTTCCAGATCTTATCATCTAGCTTTTTAGCAGCATTGTTTTCGTTGTTGGTTGGGTCGGCAACGAATATCGGAGTAGTGTACGATGGTACTTTCCCAATCGCATCTTTAAAGGTGATGACAGGAAACGCGGGGTCACTGATAAACTTGAAGAAGCGAATCAGACCATCTTCAATGCTTTGAGAGTATCCCTTGGCAATTTCAAGGTATGAAACGATGAGTTCAATTGTGAACGAAGAAATTCCGGCTTCATCGTCAACCGGCCTAAGTTCCTTATAATTGCGCCACCACTTAATTGCCCGAATTATTGAAGTGTATGAAGAATTCTTCGAACTTCTTTCCTGTGCAAAGTCAAGTTGTTTTGTTACACTGGTGATGTATTTTTTTCCACCACCACCACGCTGCGGCTGAACCACATATTCTTTAGGGGATGACAAAGGCACCACTGGAACAATATCCATTTCCAGTCCAGTTCCTGTGAAGGTGATCTTAATGGATTTTGTATTACCCGCAGCATCCACGTCTCGATTGATGTCTTTCGTTGGATATATCTCTTTAAGATACTCGACTACGAAGTCATGCAACTTCTTTAAGTCGTTCTGCAGATTCTCATCGCCTTCAACGTAAAGAACGAGATCAACATCAATAGGATGTTCTCCTGTTGGCCTGAGTATCGTGCGCTTTTTCCAAGAGCCCGCGATAATAAACCTGGTTACTTTTAACCCGGTTCTTTTGTCGTTTTTAATTTTCTCCTCAAGTTTTTCCCGCAGGTTGTCAATCTGAGTTCTGTACTTGGGCATATCATCCCGCTTCAGTTTGATTCGGGTGATGAAGTTTCCTAGTTGTCCGTTATTAAGCCGCATATAGATTTGATTACTTTGAATATTCAAAATAACTCACCAAGTGTGACATCTATTGTCACTCTTAACGGATTGGTTTACAATTAGATAGAATCGGCCCGAAATGCCTTGTAAACGCGGTTTATTGATAAGAATGGAGCACTGTGGCTATGCCACCTGCACACTCTGATTGATGCGATCTATAAGTTGAAGCAGTTCTCGTCTGCCTTGATCAGAGAAATTGTCGAGACCTTTTCCATCGTCCACAAACGGTGATTCATACAACATATCTTTGTCTACGATGCCATTCGAAACGTAGGAATGGATTAGTAACTCCAAAACGGAGAATTGTTCGGTGGTCGCGTTGTGCGCTTTTGCGAACTCATTGAATATTTTATTTGCTGCTTCGAGATCGAGGCCTAACACCCTTCGTATCATTTCTGTTAACGGCTTTCCTTCAAGCGCTTTGCCGTAAGTTTCTTTGTCAGTGATCTTACTTTCAGCAAAAAAAAGATCATTCAGTCTGTTTGCCTCCTCAACGGTGATTGCCTCGGCTGTTCGTATTTTCTGAACAACGAGATCATTCTTATGTTGATGAATGATACTCTCCATTCTCCTTTTGTAATCGGCAGAAGTGAAGCTTGCATAAACCAGAGATTCTTCTTCTGCAAGGCTTCCAGTAAATGTATCAGTGAAGTTTGTATAGATAACCGAGCGATATTCCTTATCAACATGGCGAACAAGATCACGAAGCTCTTTACGAACGTTTTCTAATTGAGGTAGTGTAACGTTAGTCCAAAATTCATCTTTTAACAAAGACCTTATCAAAGGTTCCTTTTGTAAAACAGATGGCATCGTCCGTTTTTTTAATAAGCCTTCCGCCAGTCGCTTCATGCGCGCTGCACTTAACTCCTGACCCGGATCTTTTGAGAGCAACTGCTCTTGCAGTGCCATGACATTAATATCAAAACGTATTGCGTCCTCTTCTAAATCTTCATCTGTTTGTAAACGAACTATTGGACTAATGTGTTCTTGTAAATCGCGAACAGCGGGCTTAGCCAATGCATACCAGTTCGAGATGCTTTTATATTTCTCCACGAAGGCTAGTTCTGCTTTTACTGAATAGCTCTTTGTATCGAGTGCTTTGACTTCATTCTGCAATTCATCTAAGAGTGAGCAACCAAGCTGATGCAGTGTATTGTCATCTTGTTCGACAAGTGCGCGACCCAATTTCAGTCGAACATTGAAGGATCGCTCACTTAGTGATTTGGTTTTGCTACTACTATCGACTTCCGGATTCTCATCGAAAAATTCAAAATTTCTGCACCAGTCAAATACGAGGAAATATTGCTTATCGAGACCAGGTCCGAAAAGATCTTTGACTGGCCGAGTGCCACGGCCCAGCATCTGCCAGAATTTCGTGTATGATCGAACAGGCTTACAAAATACGAGGTTTACTATTTCAGGAATGTTGATACCGGTTTCCAGTAAATCTTCAGTTATCGCAATCTGCGGAAGTTTAGCAGCTGTACGGAAATCATCATACATCGACTTATCCTTACCATCAATCACGCGCAGAAGTTTTGCGCCATATTCTGGATAGTATTCATTGAAGAGTCGTTGGACTTCCAAGGCATGTTCACGCCTGCTTACAAAGATGATGGTCTTACCGATGCGCTCACCACCTGATACACGAAGTCCTTTTTCCATGAGCTTCTCCAGTATCATTCGAATGGTATCCTTGTTCATGATCCATTGGTGAACTTCGGATGCACCTACGGTATCTGGAATTTCGCCTGTATCGGGGTCGGCAAATTTCTCTTCGTAGTGCGCTTTCTCGTCATCATTCTTCAGGTCTTTATAGGTTATGCCTTCGGAAAAGAATTTTGTTTGAACAGGAACGCGCTTAAGTGGCTTCAGCACACCCAGCGCAACACCGTCTTCAAGCTCAAATGAGTACGTTGGATCCTTATCTTCAAGACCGAAGATGCGATACGTATTCTTGTCCTTGTCCTTCTTTGGAGTAGCCGTAAGCCCTACTTTGAACCCATCGAAATAGTAAAAGATGGCTTTATACTTATTGTAGACACTGCGGTGGATCTCATCGAAGATAATCAGATCGAAAACGCCAGGTCCGATGATCCGACTCCCGTCTTTTTCCCGTCCGTTGTCAATGAGGTTGTGAAGTGTTTGATAAGTGGAGAACACTACGCGACTGCGCAAGGGATCTTTGTCATCGCGTAGATCGCTGAGTGAATAATCGGTAAGGTATTGCGTGAAATCAGCCTTTGCCTGATTCACCAAGAAATCACGATCGGCAAGAAATAAAACATTCTTAACCCAATGTGCCTTGCTAAGAAAATCAACAAGTGCAGCCGCGGTTCTTGTCTTGCCTGAACCGGTGGCCATTACCAAAAGAGCTGATCTTGTTTTCTCTTCTGCAAAGGCTTTGGCAATACTCTCCAATGCCTTCGTCTGGTAAAGACGGTCGATGATGGTATTATTGATATTGGAAATAAGCAAAGGCCTACGTTCTCTACGGCCCATCAATCGCTCAAGCTCTTCCTTGCGATAAAATCCTTGCACAGCTCTTGGCACATATGCCATCTTAGAATGATCATCCCACAACCAAATTGTTAAACCGTTGGTGAAGAAGATGATCGGTCGTTGACCGAATTGTTGCTCAAGTTCATTTGCATAACCTTCGGCTTGGCCCTGGCCAACCTGCGGATCATGCATAGTACGTTTCGCTTCGACTACACCAAGCGGATTGCCGTCACTTCCCCAAAGCACATAGTCAGCACGTTTTCCACTGGCCAGCAGATATTCTTTGACGTTAGCAGCATCCAGATCCCAACCTGCATCCATCAGCGCTATGTCGATGTAGTCCTTGCGGGTTTGTTTTTCATCGATCACCATTACGTGAGGCTTGCCGGTGAGTAACTGCTTCTTCAGCTCTTCGTTGGACTTGCGTACGTTGAGGTTTTCGAGATCGATTGTCTCCAGTTTTACAAACTCCATCGCTGGCGCAGTAGATTTCAAAAGCGCAGAGTCAAATCCATTCACCTGCTGGCCCTCGGCACCTGCATAACGGTAGTAGAACCAAGTGGCTACATTGTGTAGGTTACGCAAAATAACTTTAGCCTTATCTGACTTTGATTTGCTTACAACCTTCCGTGGATCAAAATCATGGTCTAAATGAATAGTATCGTTACCCGCATGCAACACTATGTCGGCACTTTGCATAAGACCGGTGTTGTGTCTTTTGCCATAGCTGTCGGTGACAATATATTGAGATAGCTGGGTATGATTCAGAAAACTATCATTGAAAAGAAGCACGCCAAGTGTCGGCTTTGCTTTTTCATCGCGTAGGGTAGGGTATGCCAGGTTTTCAATTTTGTAAACCGACTTCACCATTGCCTCCAGGCTTTTGCGCGACAAAATAAGCGACACATCGGCCTGACTAATGGCAGCTTTCTCTGCTTCAATACAGAGTCCGTAAAGACCTGGGAAATCCTGTTGAAGAAAGATAAAGTTGGAGGCCATCAGGGTTTACTATGTGGGGTTGGTATACCTATGTTTACTAAAGTTAAAGGATTTAAGGTTCTTTTACCAACTCGCCTTTGAAGGCTTTTTGGAGAAGACTTTGAAATAAATGCTCTGACTTATCAATATTAATTTTTGCATGCTCTTTAGCCTCATTTGTTTTCTGAATTACTGAACTGAACTTCTTCTGTAATGAAAATGAAGGTTTAATTAATGGAAAAGCTTTTAGTTGGGTGGAGTTTATTGAAGCAATACCAGTCGTTTGTTTAGCGGCTTTAAGAAAATACTTCTTGCCGTAGGTACTTCCTAGTAAAGATGAAATAAACACAGGATGATAATCTTCTGACATAATACGGACACGAAAGATGTGGTTTTGGTGTACACAGTTATTGATCTCACTATTCCAAATAGATCCACGACCTAATTTGTCTGGATCACCACCTTCAGTCAGAAGGATGTCATTCTTTTTTAGTACGTATCTATCAAACTCAGCTTGAGAGACCTTTACTTGTTTTATTTCAGAAAGATCAAAAAAACCGTCTTGGACATTAAACACACGCAGATATGGATAGCTTCTCCATTCAGGATTTACATTCTTCGAATTTAAAGTAACACCAGAAACAATCTCAGATACTGATGACAACGGTAGCTTTTCATACTTTGACTCTAACTGTCCGTTGTATCCAAACATCTCATAAAAAATACTTTGAGTTAGTTGATTGTAATGTTCAAGAAGTTGTTTGTTATTCTGCTTCAGGCTATCTGCTTTGTCAAGAACAGCGGCAATCTTTTTTTGGATGGGTAAGGGAGGGAGTGGGATTTTGATTTTACGCAATTTTTCTTTGTTTAAAGTAATCCCCTTGACGGCCTTATCTCCCAAAGAGCTAGCATCAATCGATTTTAAATAGAAGTAAAGGTATTTGGTATCAATTCGTTTCGCGTCTTTTATTGGGAAAGCCGCAATCGCTTCATTTGTGAAAAGAGTCTTGCTCGTTATTGCAATTTTTCCTATGCTGAGTTTAAAACTAAATACTACCGTATTTTCTGGAACTGGTTTGCATTTACAATCTTTTACAGCTTTATCAGAAATAGCTTCTTTACTTTTTTCAACGTATTGACTTCCATTTAGGTCAGCAATAGACAACCAAGTATTGTCCCCACTCCAGAACGCTAAATTATTCCTATCAGGAGTTCTGCCAATATTTATCTCGCATAACTCTTCAATTCCTAAAGCTGGCCAATTCATTTGAGTAGTTGTTCTAGTTCTTGCATTTCTTTGGCACGTCTCTCATCCAATTTCCTGATAGCATTGATTATGTCCTTTGGTTTATCGTACCTGACTTCCACATGATCGATTACTCTGTACTTGTTCATGCTAAGGTCATAACTATTCTTCGCCAGCTCGTCTGCATTTACGAAAAAGCTTTTTGTGTTTCTTCCTTTTTTGGGAAGTTCATTTAGTTTTTTGCGATGAGCTTTCAGATTCCTCCATGTGTGTAGTACATGTGGTAAGTCAGTTCCTTTTACTTCCGCATTAGCCTCAAGTTGCTTGAATGTTTCAAACTCAGATGCCTGGATTGTGCGTTTGTCATCGAGTGAGTAACCATCGGCTTTTATTTCATAAAACCATACATCTTTTGTGCCTCCATTACCTGTCTTGGTAAAGATCAGAATTGCAGTACTTACTCCAGCGTAGGGTTTAAACACTCCACTTGGCATAGAGATCACTGCCAGCAAATGATGACGTTCAATAATTTCTTTTCGTAGATCAACATGAGCTTTATTACTTCCAAAGAGCACACCATCGGGTATAATCACGGCTGCGCGACCACCGCTTTTCAGACCACGAAGAATCAGAGCCAGGAATAGCAACTCGGTCTTTTTGGTCTTTACTGTTTTTGTCAGTTCAGAATATATTACATCTTCATCGAGGCTTCCTTTGAATGGTGGATTTGCCAGTACCAGTGTACATGCATCATAGAATCCAGCATTAGCCTGGCTTAATGCATCAACATCTTTTAGCTGAACGCCCTCAATGCCATGCAGCATCATGTTCATGGCGCCAATGCGCAACATCGTTGGGTCGAACTCCATACCCATGAACATTTTATTCTCGAAATGCTTCCTGTTTTCTGTCTTCAACAACTCTTTAGGATGTTTTTCACGAACGTATTCACTCGCTGTTACAAGGAACCCGCATGAACCTGCGCTTGGATCACAAACAATATCATCGAGTGTCGGCTCCATCATCGCCACAATTAATTTAATGATGTGACGTGGTGTGCGGAATTGTCCATTCTGCCCAGCGCTTGCAATCTTACTCAGAAGATACTCATACACATCGCCTTTCGTATCGCGATTGCTCATGTCAATTTTGTTGAGTAAATCCACAACTAGTGAAAGCAAACGAGGTGTAGGAATCATGAACGTAGCGCCTTTCATGTATCGGCTGAAAGTACTCTTTTGGCTGGCACCTAAAGAGCGAATGAACCCGAATATCCCTTCGTCTTTGGTAAAGAGCTGATACATGGCATCGGCATCCTTGTCCTTAAATTTGCTCCATCGTAGTTCATATTGTTTTTTCGTAAAGACCGGATCTTCGATAGGTTTGCCTAGATCGTTGGCCTTCTTCTCCTTTAGAGTTTGAATCTCATCAAGTCTTTTAATGAAAAGCAAGTATGTAATTTGCTCCATTACTAGCAATGGATTCGCTAAACCTCCTGACCAGAAGGTGTCCCATACTTTATCAATTTGCGAGCGAAGATCTCCAGTGAGCATGCGTTAGTTTTTAATAATTTGATTGAACCAGTGATAACATCCGAAATGGGAATAGACTAGACCAAGGATCATTTCGGAAGAAGGATAATCTCCATTATCATTCTCCGGTGTATGAGCTGCATAAGTAGATGCTGTAAAATATATGTTTCTAATTACGTTGTATATGTAACCAGGCAATTCCTTATCTGATCTAGCTTTTAGATCTACCCCAAAAAAATCCATGATCGAAATTGTCCTGTTACCTAATGTTGCGGCCTTTCCGCGCGGAGGATTTTCTCTATTAATTTTTTCAATGTATGGCCTTAGTTCAAACGAGGGGTTATAGTAGTGGAGAGGAACTGTATCGACAAGAGCTTCATTCAGCCTCCTAAGGTTATCAAGAGTTCCTTTCTTCCACAAAAAATCCTTTGCCCCATTATTTAGATCATCTAAGGTTTTAAGTAAAATCATTTGGTTTTCCTTTGAAAAATATTTCATAGAAAAATCGAAAACTGCGGGATAGCTATTCCTCAATTTTTCAGAAGGAAGTTTAGCAACTTCAGCTTTCAAAAAAGTTATCACATCCTCGAACTTAGTTTTTGACTTATCAAAGACTTTTAGAATTTGATCGTTTAGTGATGTAATGGGTTCTATTTCCGGATGATAGCCTGTATAAATAACGACCGGTACAAATCTTCCTTTTGCACGCTGTTCACGTAGCCAGATTACTGCCTCCGTCAAGTGTCTTGGATCTTCACCTTTTGAACTGTCACGCAATCTTCCTTTGCCGTCTATAACAACAGCATGATACTTATTGAAGTTAGTGTCTAACTCTACTTGTGCGTTTTCCCAGTCATCGTAACAATTTAGATCACAGTCGAGCGCTGCTCCAATCTCCCTGCTGGATTTCCGAAATGCTTCGTTGTCATCACTCAATAAAATTTTAATCATGTTAGTCGTTATATGGGAGCTTTATTTTAAATCCAACGCCTGGAATAAAGGCCTTTGATAATACAGCACTGGTTTCTTTACCCGTTGTAATAGTGTGAGTGTCAATATACAACGTAGAACCCTCGGGAAACTTCAATTCCTCAAATGTTCCATCGTGGAATTTAACCACTTCATTTATCAGAAATCCACCAATACCAGCGCCCTTATTATTTCCCGTTTTGACTCCAAATGAGATGAAATCGTCAAACGTGAAGCCGTCTGGGAATTTATTACCATTGTTCATCATGGTCAATTCCAACCACAGTTCATCTTCTGAAACAGAAACATCAAATGCAATCAACTTTTGATCAAATGTTGTATCTGCGAATCCGTGTTTAATGCTATTCGTTAGAAAATTCTTAATGACCTTGGCAAAGAGTGGCTTATCAATGTTCACAACTAGCCTATCCTTCTTCGACTTGTCGTTCAAACCAACAGTTACTTCAACGTCTTTTATGTGACCTTTCATTAGGTCTACCTGATCCTGTATAAATGATCTTAAAACAACTCTTTCTTTTCTTAGTTGTGATCGATCAAGTGCTAACAATGCCTGTACATCATCAAACAATGAACCCATTTCCTGAAGAATTGACTCTTGTTGTGCGATGAGCTGCTGAATATTACGAGCATCTGGAAGGTTTACGATTTTATCCGCCCATGTAACTCTTCCACTCTTGACTTTGCTCTCAAGGTAAAGTTTAATTGAGGTGATACCACCAGACAGAACTACATGCAAATTAGAAAACTCATGTTTAATAGCAGAAAAAAGAACTCGTTGAGCTAATTTTTCATCTTGCTCTCGCTCACCCTTAAGTGATTTTATAGAATGTTCTCGCTGCCTAAAAATTTGAAGAAGTTCTTTCTCCTGACTTTCGAGAGTTGGTATCTTAATTTTCAACCGAAGAAAATCTTCCAATCGAACGAAAACCTGCACCGCACCGCCCCTTATTTGATTCAACTGTTGTCGGAAATATGGCTCGTTGAATTGGGTAATTAGGTATTCACTAATCACCAAATCTTCATTTGGATACAGGGCGATAATATTTGAACTAAACGCTGCAGAGCTGCCAACAAATAATGTTGGTTTCAATTTGGCCCCCACCTTAGCAATCAATATCGCCCCACCATGAACAATGTAGTGGGGTTTAATTATCGACATCTTATTGATAAAAGTTGTAATGCTTTCCTGAGGAAGCAAGAAATCTTCATCGGAACTTGAGAGGTCTTTAATTGTTATGTAAGGGATGCCGTCTCTCGAATCAAGATGTTTTTTCGGAACACCAACTCCAATTGAGTGATTTCGTAGCACCGTGCTAATAGGTTGATATTCCGAACCTAGTTCAATTTTGTCCAGATATCTGTTGACGTTTAACAATAGGTCGTTCTCATAGACCTCATTTAAATCAACTACTATTGCTCGATTGCCCCTTGAGTTATCATAGACTTCATACGGCTCGAACAATGTTCCCATGCCATAGTTGCGGACTTGAACTGACTCTAACTCACTTTCACTTACCTCTTTGAAAAGAATATGTCTAGTCTGCTGCGGTGTTTTATTTTTGTTGATTACAATAAGTGAAGTGTTGGCAGCAGAATAGGGTTTGAAACTGCCAATCGGAAGTGAATAAACTGCTTCAATCCAGTCGTTGTGAAGCAGCCAAGACTTGATTTCTTTGGAACCTCTGTCATTTGTAAACAAAAAACCATCAGGTATCAACACCACTGCCTTACCATAGTCATTCAATAAATGAACAGCAAGCTGTATATGTACATTCTCGCCTCTTGAATTAGCAGGCAAAAAATGACTTGGTAATTTATAGAAGTCCGCATTTCTGTATCGCATTCCAAATGGCGGATGCGTAACCACGTAGTCGAACTTTCTGTCATTTAGGTGGCTAGAGTACAAGTCAATTGTGTTACCAATGTGAAAATTGACTTCTTTAGCACCGTGAAGAATCAAGTTCATACGGCCAAGCATGACACTTACTGGATTGATATCTTGAAATACACAGCCGTATCCAGAATGCCCCTTTAGTATTTCGCTTGCCAGTCCTCCATTTCCGGCAAACGGATCGCATAAGTTTTGATAAGGAGCGACCTGAACAAGCGAAGAAATGAACCGTGCAATGTTGGTTGGTGTAAATGACTCGCTACTATCGCGTCCCCATCCTGAAAAAGAGTTAAGAAAATTGTTAAAGGTATCGGCAAACTCTCTTTCGTCTATTGAGTTGTAGTTAAAATCAAAATATTGAAGCGCTCCAACAATCTCTACTAGATTGTTGTGAGATAACTTTTTGAATGTTGATATTAATTCTTCATCCAGGTCTGAGAAATTAGAATGCCTTGTAAACCTTCTAATTGAGTCGATAACTTTTGACTTCAAGTGTTCATTATGCCCATGAGCGAAGTCGATATTTCTGTCGAACCTATGGTTACTGAAATACTCATCACCCAAATAACTCCCAGAGGCTCGGAAATAAAATAGTAAATATCCTAAGACCAAATCAAGGTTGTAAATGGTCTTAGATCTTAACCTATCGGATATGTGAAACAAAAGGCTCAGCAGGGAATCAGAGGACCTGTTGCGAAGAATGATTTCATCACCAATTCTATCAAACAACTCTGGGTAACTGCTTATCCTAGCGGAAACCTGAGAAGTCGATAGATTTTCAGCATCCTCCCTTTCATAGAGATTCCTGTCTTCTATTGCACGCGCAATTTCTCCGGTTGTCATTGGCCGTCCATATTCCATCAAAACCCGCTCTATTGCTTCGTGTAGTGTCATCCTTTCTAAATACTGCGCTAATTAACCTTCGATCTGTGACATTTTAAGTCATGCCTATCTGTATTGACTTTGAGATCGTTCGAGGATTAATTTTATTTCGTCTCTTAAAGTCAAAGGTTCAAGAACTTCAATTCCATCGCCAAACCCAAGAATCGTTGCCTTCAATTCATAGTTGATGATCAAATTGAGTTTTACTATTAAACTTCCATCACTTTCCTTTCTAACCGGTTCCTGGCATTTGTGGATGGGTTTTGATTCAACATGCTGAACTGATACGGGATTAACTTTTAAAATGATATCCTCTGGACTTTTGCCATAGTCCATGGACACCCCAATTACTTTGTCAAAGAATGTGTCTGGATGGAACAGATCATTGACTTTAAATTCCTGTTTGGACACTTTAAACTTTTGAATTCGATCGAGCCCCAATGTTAAAACTTTGTTTGTCGCCTCATCACGACCAAGTAGCCACCAGCGATTACGGTATTCCTTTAACAAGTAGGGATGTAACACATAGTCCTTCGGTTCATTGTATCGATATGAATGATAGGAGATATCAAGTGTAGTTTGCTCTCGAATGGAATCAAACAGTTCGCTGAACCAATGAGATCCTTTCGCACTAGTGTGATTCTCAAATTGCACTATTGTTTGATTGTCCGGCACATTAGTGTGTATTCGGTTTGCTAACTTTCCAATAATCAAATCCAGTTCATCCATCATCTGAAAATTTTCGACTTTTCTCAAAATATTAATCGCTTGTTTCAACGCCCGTAGTTCATCACTATCCAGTGGAACGTCTTTTAAAGAGAATTTGTGATCGTACGAATAAGTCATGTCACCTTTCACTGGGCGGTGAAGTGGTGCACCCTTCAATTCTAAGTAGTCAAGGTCTCTTCTAAGAGTACGCATGTCCACCGTTTTTTCATCTAAATCCTGCAGTTTTTCATTCACCCGTTCCAATAATTCATTACCAGTCCAGTCTCCATGAGCTAACAATTCGTCCAGAATTTCGGCCCTTTCTTGAGGTTTTCGTGTCTTCGGCATTGCCAAGGGGTTTTATGACTAATAATAGGCATAATTGCTAAAAAACCCTAAAATTAGCTGAATATCGCGGATTAACTGGCCTGCTGAAGCAATCGATCATCATCCATCTCCAATGATTTAATTCTCTGAACAGCACCTCCGGCAATTCCCCTGACATCACCATACAGGGCCACCGTGTTTTCCATTACTTTAAAAATCTGCTTCTCACGTTTGGCAAAATTGGCAAGCGCTTGTGACCTCTCCTTCTGCAGATCAGAGTTCATTTGTTCAAAGGCTTCTCGGATTGCATCTATTCGTTGACGAAACTCATTGCCAGTTAGGTAATCATACAGCAATTTCATTTTGTCACCCTTGTTATCCTGAGCCGCAATGACTTCTCCTATGCGATTAATTGTATGACGCATAAGTAAGGCCACACTCTTGAATTCTGAGAACGTGCAAATCCAAATCCCATCAATCTGACCAAAGCGAGTGAGCTCTCCGGGCATTGCCTCCGTAATAATGACACCTATCTCCGCTTGTTTCAATCTCATGTCATCCTTCAATTTGACAATCCATTCTTTACTAAACGCCTTTGTTCGTTTGCTTTCATACAGGATTCGTCCACACTCATTGCCGAAATTATCTTTTACAACATGAACACAATCACCACCACGCACACCTTTCGAGATTTCCTCCACTTCATCTTTAGGAAAAACATTGACAAGGTATTCCTCAATGGCAAGTTCCTGAACTTCGCCTTGTAATTGCATGCTGCCTTGTTCAGCCTTTCGTTTCATTTCCTCGGCCATTCGCGTTTGAGAATCCAACTTCATTTGAAGCTCGGCTTGTTTAAGGCGCTCTTCAGATCGTACTTTTTCCACTTGTTCCAGGGCCGCTTTCTTAATTGTAGTTTCAAGTGATTCTTGTTGCTGCATCAATCTCGCTTCTTTTTCAAGAAACTCAACTTCCGCTTTTGCCTGAGCTTTTCTTTCAGCATCACTTCGTATCTCCTTTTCGATTACCAACAATTGCTTCTTCATTTCCAAGCCCAAATTCTCCTCACGTTCTTTTAATTCCCTTTCCCTTTGGGCCAACGTTACTGACTCGTTCTCCAACTCCTTAATCTTTTGAGTTTTCATCAAAGTTTCATTTTCGAGAGCTTCCAGTTTCGTGGCGAACTGGGCTTTGGTGACTTCTTTGGCCTTCTCCTCAATTAATTTTGAGTTTGTTACCATTTTGTCAGCGAATTCCTTTTCGAGGTGGGTTCGTAAGTGGCTTTCAATTGCCTTTTCAGGCGAAAACTGATGACCACAATGAGGACAATTGATTTCGAGTGATTTTTCTTTCATAGCCAACTAAGTTTTGTTTCGTTTGACTATGCATAGGTACGGCAGGGGTAGGACATTTTGTGTCCATCTCAATCAACTACTAACCAACCGGGTAAAGCTCTCCTCTCTGGATTGACTCTATGACACCAACAATGGCATCATCGTTTTGAGCATCCGGGAACTGACTCAAATACTTGTCCGCAGTCATTATAGTTTCTTCCACTGATTTGAACTTGCTAAGGTGCAAGTACAGCCAGAAGCAGAAGTTTCGAAAATCTGTTTCTTCATTGAGATTGAAACAGATGTATTTAAGGATCAGATGGCTGTCCCGAATTGAAGATAAAATCAGATAGACTAAATAACTAAAACTTCCTCTTACAACGCCTTCTTGCATGTATGGCACCATGCATTTTATTTCCGTAACACCGAAGCAATCATTAAGTATTCGTTTGATTGTTGCAACCGATTCTTCTGACGGGAAATGTTTAATATTGTTAGCATGCCAGAAAATATCAGGATTGAAGTAGTTGCTTAAAATGCCTAGTATGTGTCTCCTAATTTTTTCGTCCCTGATTCGGGAGAAATTCGATATCAAATAAAATAGAGAGGCCTCCTTGTCTCTGTGAATTGAATACAGTGCCTTGAAACCTTCAAAACAATTTTCAGGGTTCTCAACATCAGCAAAAAGCTCAAGGCTTCTTCCTAGATTATCATACGCTTGAAGTTCCGCTTTGTATCGGAAACAATATTCAACAAACTGATTGAAGGTTGAAACACTGAATTCATTGTCTCTTGGGACTCTAATATTATGCGTTTCTTGGTGAAGAATTTGTGGATTTGATCTTATGTACAGCGACAGATCGACCCAAAATGCTTTTGATTCTTCGGGGTCATAAACAATACCTATCGCTTTGTAAAGACTCTTTGCCCAGTAGGCCATATGTCTCTTATCTGCAGGTATTTTGTATCCGCTACCGTCCTTGAAGCTTTCACCACTTTTAATTTGAACAAAGACACCATAGTTTGCGGGGATAAGGTTTTCCACAAACTCTATGTAACAATCGTTACCTTGGTCATTATGATGAGAGAATTCTTGGAAACTACATTCCATTCGATTTACCAAAGCTCTAACATAATCTACGCCAGCAAGCTCAGTTTTTCGATTAGAACTAATCACGCTTCATTCATTAAAATATTTATGAAAGATATAACAAAATTTGCCTTAAAGTTCAGTTGACAAAAGCGTTAATACTGACTTTAATACAAGTACCGTTTTAAAATTCGCATGATTGAATGACTAAACTAGCGAGGCTCCTAATCTACATTTCTTCACGCTATTAGAAAATATAGTTAGTGCATTAATCACTCGACTGATTCGCTATTGGCTCTCCATGATTATGAATCATTACTAATCATTTTAAATGAATTGTCACCATGCTGTCTACCCATCCGGATTACGGAAAAACTGTATAGCTTTTCCAGTCACAGACCTGTCTCGTTGTGATTGATCAAAATCATAAATAACCATTTACAATTGCATTAAGTTTTACAGAAACGTATACAGTCATTCATAATCGTTTACTTGATTCTTAAATCAATTGCACTTTAGGTTTTCAATGGCAGAAGGTCTGTCATTTTATAAAAACTTAAAACAACTGATTATGAGATGGAGGACTTTTATGGTTCCCGTGGATTTAATGATTGAATTTGCAGGAGTAATTGAAGAAAACGCCCTAGAGAACACTATTGACGGTGCGAACAGCGATGATGACGAAATAGAGCTTCAAATCGGATATGAAGCCGAGCAGAAAAAATTGATGCATAAACTTCAGGATCTTATTGAAGATTATTATGACGAGAATGAGGAGAACGATGATGATGATTAAAGTGTAATGATTCATTAACGTTTGCTGAAGATTGGTAATGGAACTGAAATAAACCAATCTTCAGTAATCTAAAAAATTTTCTAAGTGTTTGGATTTCGAAAGATTATTTATTCACTTGATTTTGAACTCTGAATGGAGGAATGAAACAATCAGACTCATTCAATCTTCTTATATTGAAATTTTGATTTCTTATCTGTCTTCAAAATTTCGATTGAGCCCTTCCTTGCAAAGCTCTCCATAGCCCTAGAAATATGTGAAGTGGTAAATTCAACGTTATATTTCTCCACGCAGTACTCTGCAATTTCTTTGGAAAAACGAGGTGTACTTAAAAATTTTGACTGGATTAATTTTGTTTCGAATAAGTGAGTTATGCTTTTTCTAAGGAATGTAGCTGGATCCACTCCCCTTTTTTTCAAAAACTTAGATACACTTTTTCTTAAATCTTCGGTTTCAGGAATTGAAGCTTTATTGTCTAATAACTCGTGGTATTCTAACCCAAATAACTCCGCAAGTAAAGCCAATTGGCTCAAGCTAGTGTTCAACTTCCCTAGTTCCATTTTTGCAATATTGGACTGGCCAATTCCTGTTGATAAATGGACTTGTTCTTGTGACAAATCTGCTGCTTCCCTATAGGTTTTTAACCTCTTACCAAAATAGTCTAAAATCCTCTGATCCTTATAGTATCCCACTCTCTAAAGGGAGGTATATAATAAATGATTAGTAAGAACAAATTTGTATTTAAAAGTATTTGTTTTTATTATTGTGTATGCCCTAATAAAAGGAGCATTTTATTTTGTATTAGAGTATTTTAGCGAATTCTTCTGTAAAACATTTGAAGCATTCGCACTTAGCGTCTCGTTCGGAAAACTGGTAATTTTCAAACGTCACGAGGCAATAAGTGAGATGCTCACGCCCATTGGCGTGGGCCCACTTATTCGTGACCGGTATACCAGTACCTCCGAACAGTAAGTCGGGTTCCACGCCATATTTTTTTGGCTACTGGTTTCCTCTTTTACACATCAGGCGCTCATAGGTTTCTCTGCTGTTAAAACAGTAAAAACATGAGTCGATCAGAACAAATCTTCTTACTCTGTAAACGTCCTCCCAGTTAGGTTAATGGGATCCATCCGGTGTATGCCCGGTATCTCTTCTTCAGTACCGGAGCATCACCGGATTATTTTCTAGTCCATTTCTTCACTTAAACTCAATCGAGCATGAAACGAAAATTCTGCTTACTGGAATCCCTATGCCCTTCCGACAAGCCTATTCTTGGAACAATCGGAACAGTTGTTGGCATCATTATCATTTGTCTTTTCACTAATGCAGGAGCCTTTCCGCAAAATGGTTTATCCATTGGTGATAAAGTACCCGAAGTCTCATTAACGAGTATTATTCACTATCCAACAAATCAAGCAACGCTTTCTGATTTCAAAGGCAAGCTTGTCATTCTTGATTTCTGGGCTACATGGTGTGCGCCATGCGTGGCATCATTACCTAAAACAGATTCACTTCAAAAGGTTTTTGAAGGACGTGCTCAACTTCTTCCTGTTACTTACCAAAGCAAAGATGAGGCTGAGAAAGTATTAGCACGGATTGAAAAACGTAAAGGAAAAAAAATGTCTTTGCCAATGGTGGTAGATGATAAAGAACTACAACTACTTTTTCCACATCACACGCTTCCTCATTATGTATGGATCAATGCAGAAGGTATCGTGCTTGCTATCACAGGTATTGAAGAAGTGAATGCCATCAACATTGAAGCTGCACTTCAGAAGCAAACTCTTTCAATGGATACCAAGAAGGATGTAATGGTGGTGTATGATAAAAACTCACCGTTTGTATCCAGTAATACGCAACTCTTAAATAAACCACTTCTATACCAGACTGCCTTGTTCGGCCATATTGAAGGTCTTCCTGCCGAGTACAACATATTCGCAACAAACAGCGTGAGTGGCAAGCGTATTACAGCAACCAACGTTACCCTGCTATGGCTTTACAAAGTAGCATGGTCTGAGGCAATACGTTATATCCATCCGGATAAGATCGTACTGGACGTAAAAGACCCTTTTGCTTTACGCACTGCTCAAACAGGAAAGGCAGAAGCACAATGGCTTCGTGAGCATACCTACGGATATGAGATCATTGTCCCTGCTACAATGGAAGGCCAGTTGTATAAGCTCATGCAACAGGATTTACAGAAACTCTTCCCACAATATACTGCCTCCATTGAGAAACGAAAGATCAAATGTCTTGCTCTGGTACGGACTTCTTCAATCGACAAACTAAAAAGTAAAAGTGAGAAATCATCAATGACCTTTGAAGGTGGCGGGTGTCAGTTAAAGAACAGTTTCCTTCAATCGTTCATCATACAACTCAATGCTGTCTATCTCCAGTATCTCCCTACACCATTGATAGATCAGACTGGCTATAACGACAGAGTCGATATGATTCTGAACTGTGATCTATCTGATACCAAATCTCTCAAAGACGCTCTCAAGGCCTACGACCTCGATTTACTGGAACGCGAAACAACTGTGGAAGTGCTTGTCATTAAAGACACGCAGTAAAATCTACTCCACCAACTAACCCGATAGAATAACCTAAACCCGATAGCTATGAAAAAAATTATACTTATTGTTTTGATTTTCTTTCTCTGGTTCCCCTCGCAAGGACAAACAAAGATGATCACTGTAAAAGGAAGGGTTACTTCTTTTCTGAACAAAGACCCTTTAGTGGGTGTGAATGTTGTTCAGAAAGGAACTACGCAAGGTGCCATCACCGATGAAAACGGAAAGTTTTCCATTGAAGTTGATGAAACCGCAACATTGGTCTTCTCTTACATCGGCTATGAGACCGAAGAAGTATTTGTTAATGGCCAAAAGGAATTAAACATCACATTATCAGAAGGGCTTGAGATACTTCAGGAGATTGGAGTATATGCCACCGGCTACCAGGACATTCCTAAAGAACGGGCAACTGGTTCCTTTGTGAAGATCGATAACGGATTACTCAACCGAAGAGTAGGAACCAATATTCTTAACCGCCTTGAAGATGTTACGAGCGGAGTAATCTTTAATCGTACCGGTCCTGCCGGAGACCCGATCAGCATTCGCGGAAGAAATACCATTTTCGCCAACGCAAAACCGTTGATCGTTATCGACAATTTTCCCTATGATGGTGACCTGACCAATATCAACCCTAATGATGTAGAGAGCATGACTGTTCTTAAAGATGCAGCGGCAGCTTCTATCTGGGGAGCACGTGCCGGGAATGGTGTCATTGTAATCACAACCAAGAAAGGAACAAAGCAAAGACCAAAAGTTTCTTTCAACTCTAACCTTACCGTTGGCTCGAAGCCTGATCCATTTTATCAACCTCAAATGAGTGTGGCCGATTACATTCAAACAGAACGAACATTGTTTGATAAGGGCTTCTATGCTTTCGATGAGATTTCCGTTTTACATCCACCGATCTCCCCAGTAGTGGAATTGCTGATCGCAAAACGTGACGGGCAGATTACTGCTGAACAAGCCGATGCACAGATCGCTACTTTGATGAAACAGGATGTACGCAATGACTACAAAAAATACTTCTATCGTCCGAGTGTTAACCAGCAATATTCCATCAGTATCAATGGAGGCTCAGAACAACAGCGATATTTTTTATCAACTGGCTATGATAAAAATATCGCTACAATTAAAGGAAATGATTTTAGCCGCTTTACGCTTAATGCGGGAAATACCTTCACGCTCCTCAAAGACAAGCTTGACCTCAGCACCGGACTGTATTACACCGAGAGTAATGCGACCACCAATGGTGTTGATCCAACGACCTTGCGTATGTCTCCCAACTATGGTCTATATCCTTATGCGCGGTTAGTGGATGATCAGGGTAACCCTCTTACTATCACAAAAGACTACAGAACGAGCTTTGTTGATGATGCTGAAAAGAATGGCTTACTGGACTGGCACTACCGTCCCGTAGAAGAAATCGGGATGACCAAGAACATAGCCAAACAAAATGATCTTCGACTAAATGCGGGACTGAAATACAAAATCACAAAGCAACTTCAGGCTGACATTCTTTACCAGCATTGGAATAATATTTCAGAAGGCACGATACGTTATCCCAAAGAAAGTTATTTCACGCGTAATCTGATCAATAACTATACGGAAGAAGTTACTCCAGGAGAGTTAACCCATCATATTCCAATAGGTGATATTCTGGATGGCAGTAACTCAAAAGCTTTCAGTGATAACCTTCGTGCGCAGCTTAATTATTCCAACAACTGGAATACGAGACATAGTCTGAATGCCATAGGAGGATACGAAATCAAAAATGTTCAGAGTAAAAATAATACGTACCGCTACTATGGCTATGACGATGATTTGTCTATGAGTCAGCCTGTGGATTATGTCACTCAGTTTCCATTATACTACGCGTGGTTTTTTTCGGGTAGAATACCAGATGTAAGCAGTCAGGCTGCGCTCACCGATCGCTTCAAATCGTACTACGGAAATGCAGCTTATACATTGGATAGTAAATACACTCTTTCTGTGAGTGCGCGGAAAGATGAGTCAAACCTATTCGGTGTTCGTACTAATCAAAAAGGAGTTCCGTTGTGGTCGGCAGGAGGAAGCTGGATTATTTCAGATGAGAAGTTTTATCCGCTGCATTGGCTCTCTTACCTGAAGCTTCGTGGAACATACGGCAGTAATGGTAATGTAAATAAATCGGTCACGGCATTTACGACTGCAAGGATTAACGGCACAAGTCCATTGACGGGGTTGCCCTACGCACGGATCGCTAATCCACCCAACCCTGACCTGCGTTGGGAACAAGTGAAAGTAGTCAACATCAGATTTGACTTTGAGACACAGAGTGGTGTTATCGGGGGAAGTATTGAGTATTACAATAAACGTGGCATTGATCTGATTGGTGGCACGCCCTATGCACCATCCACAGGAGTGTCTACTTTTTATGGCAACACTGCTTCGACAAAAGGTAATGGCTTTGATATAGTGTTGAACTCTAAAAACATTGATGGTGCATTCAAATGGAATACACAATTATTGTTCAGTACCATCAAAGAGAAAGTAACGGATTACAAGATCAAAGCAGCCGTAAGCAGTTACTTACATGATGGTGATGGAAGTACAAACGTCACACCTTTGCCATTGGAAGGAAAGCCTTTGTTCTCTCTCTACAGTTATGATTGGGCGGGGCTTGATCCACAAACAGGAGACCCGCGAGGTTATCTTGAAGGCGTAGCCAGTAATGACTATGCCGCCATCATCAACGGAGCAACGCCAAAGAGCATACGTTATCATGGATCAGCAAGACCTACCACCTTCGGTAGCTTACGAAACACATTGACGTGGAAAGGTCTCTCGCTTTCTTTTAACATTACCTACCGTCTTGGCTACTACTTCCGAAGAAGTTCAATCATTTATGGAAGAACAAGAGGATTAGGTGGACATAGTGATTATGCATTACGCTGGCAACAGCCGGGAGACGAATCGCATACCAACGTTCCATCTATTCCTCAAACAACGGATAATTTCAGGGACGATCTCTATCGCTATTCAAGTGTATTGGTAGAGAAAGGTGATCATATCCGTTTCCAGGATATTAACCTCAGCTACACGCTGGATAAAAACAAGTTGGCAAAACTTCCTGTCGAACGAGCGCAGCTTTATATGTATGTGAATAACATTGGAATACTCTGGAAAGCAACCAAAACAGTTCCTGACCCGGACTATCGTACAGCCGCACCTCAAAGAACATTTTCAGTAGGACTAAAAGTTGACTTCTAACCATTAACGCTAAACAAGCCATGAATAAAAATAGCTATACACTTTCCGCTCTGCTCGCTGTGGGTATGATTCTCTTTTCATGTCAGGATACTTTTCTTGATGCGAAGCCAGATAAGTCACTGCTTATACCTACAACACTGGAAGATTTTGAAATGCTCCTTGACAATGAGACGGAAGTGATGAACCGTGTTCCTGCACTTGGAGAAATGTCGTGTGATGATTACTATACTACAGACGAGGGATGGACAGGACTTTCAACAGCGATAGAGCGTAACGCCTATATCTGGGCAAAAGATGTTTACAATGGAGAAGTGGTGGGCGATTGGGAGACGCTTTACAAACAAGTCTTGTATGCGAATGTGGTGCTGGAAGGACTTGAAAAATCTTCCTCATCAGAAAAGATTACTGCCAAGTGGAGAAACCTGAAAGGCTCCGCCTTGTTCCATCGTGCTTTCGCTTTCTATCACCTTGCGCAGGTTTTTACTTCTCCCTATGACAAGGCTACGGCTTCCAGCACTCTGGGCATACCATTACGACTAAGTGCAGATGTTACTGTAAAGCCCAGCCGTGCAACTCTTGAACAGACCTATGATCAGATTGAAGACGATCTTTTGAAAGCCCGTCCATTATTGCCTACCGTGGCCACCTATAAAACAAGGCCTTCACTGTCTGCATTGTATGCCATGCTAGCACGAGTGTATTTGTCAATGGAAGATTACGAGAGAGCCGTAGCACATGCTGATTCAAGCTTACTGTTCGCCAATAAGCTTATGGATTTCAATTCACTTGATCCAGCAGAATACAGGCCGGTACAGCAGTTGAATGACGAAGTGTTATTTCACAGTATCGTGATGCCCTATTCGTATGATTATTCTTCCTATACGATTGTTGATTCTACATTGTATAAATCATTTGCTGAACATGATCTACGCAAGCAAATCTATTTTAATGATAACGGAGGTGGGATGATTAATTTCAAAGGCTCCTACGGGAATTACTATTTATTCGGAGGGTTAGCTACAGATGAAGTATACCTTATCGCTGCGGAATGCCGTGCGCGTTTTGGTGATACGGATGCCGCGATGGACAGACTCAATACGTTGCTTGAGAAGCGTTGGGAGACAGGAACCTTTGCAGCTTATACTGCAAGCAATGCCGATGAAGCTTTAAAGTTGGTGCTGGAGGAAAGAAGAAAGGAGTTAATCTTTCGAGGACTTCGGTGGATGGATTTGAGAAGACTGAATAAGGACATCCGATTTGCAAAGACATTAACAAGAACGATTAATGGACAGACATATACGTTGGCGCCTAATGATGCGAAGTATGTAATGCCGATACCTATTCAGGAAATCAATACAAGTGGGATTATGCAAAATCCAAGATAATAAACAAAACCAAAATGACTAAGTAAGCCCCTCAGAAACGAGGGGCTTACTTAATTTGGTGAGACACCTAGATTCATAAATAAATGAATATAGTTATGTAGAATCAAATGGAAATATTTTTAATCATTTAAACTCGTTAACCTGATTAATTAATCAATTGCATATTAGACCTCGAAAGGAGGCTACGTATGATTACGTTAGAAAAGTGTAAAGAAATTATGAAAAGACATGGCTATAATTATTGCGATGAAGACATTTTAAAAATTAGAGATTTCCTTTATCGAATAGCGGCCATAGAATATAAGATTTATCAAAGGCTATTAGATGAAAACGAAAAGAGCAATCATTTACACGAGAGTATCATCGGACGAACAAGCTGAGAAGGGCTACAGTCTTCAATATCAGGAAGAGCAATTGCGCAAGTATTGCAGCAATCGCGACATTATTATTACTCATCATTATAAAGAAGATTATTCAGCGAAGACTTTTGATCGCCCTGAATTCAATAAACTGATGAATTTTTGCAAGAAAAATTCCGGTGATGTAGATTTTCTATTGTTCACTAACTGGAGTCGTTTTGGCAGAAATGCGGGTGACTCTTATGCAACAATAAAACAGCTTACTAAGTTAAATATAGACCCGCAAGCTATTGAACAACCGTTGGATTTAAAGGTACCCGAGAATAAAATGATGCTGGCTTTTTATCTGGCTTCACCTGAAGTTGAGAATGATCGAAGATCAATCAATGTTAAGTCAGGAATATATAGAGCCAAGAAGGAAGGTCGATGGACAACGTTAGCTCCCATAGGCTATAGAAATATTCGTACCGAAGATGGAAGAGCCATGATTGTGCCTAGCAAAGATGCTGATCTGCTTAGAGAAGCGTTTAAAGAATTTGCGACCGGTGCTTATGGAATGGAAGAACTAAGAAAGAAACTTGTTGAGAAAGGCTTTAAGTGTGAGCGCGCGCGTTTCCCCGAACTCTTACGAAATAAAGCGTATATCAGCAAGATACTCGTTCCTGCCTATAAGGATGAACCCGCGTATTATTCAAATGCTATTCATGAGCCACTGGTGAGTGAAAAGGTTTTTTATATGGTTCAGGATATTCTAGAAGGCAGGTCTCCTAACCGTCCAACGAAGAATACGCTAAAAGAGCAGCTCCCGCTTAGAGGTCTTCTTGAATGTCCACAATGCGGTAAAACATTATCGGGCAGTGCTTCACGAGGCAATGGAGGTAAATATTATTATTACCACTGCACATGTGGTTGTAATGAACGATTTAGGGCTGAGAGAGCCAACACTAATTTCATTGAATTTCTTCAAACAATTAAACCCAATCCGATGGTTCTTGATTTGAACTACGAGATTCTACTGGATGAGTTTGAGTCTAAATTTAAAAGCGATAGAAGTGAGCTTGATAAAATTGATCAAGAGATTAGTCGAAACAATCAAAGAATTCAAAATGCTCAGCATTTAATGCTTGATGCCGAATTAGATGCAAAAGATTACAAGGAAATAAAATTTAAAGTGGAGATGAACAATGATGAGTTGATTCGAAGAAAAGCCAATCTTTCATCCGGACAGCAAGATTTTAGAGAACATCTAAAGCTTGGAGCCACTATCCTGAGAAACCTTGACAAATTTTACGAAAAAGCCACGCTATCAGAAAAACAGCTAATCATTGGTTCGGTGTTTCCTGAAAAATTGATTTTTGAAAATGGTAAATTTCGAACCAATAGGATGAACGAGGCGATTGCCTTGATGTGCATGAATCACAACGATTTAGGTCAAAAAAAAAGTGGACGAAGTAAAAAATTTTCACTTTCGTCCACTCAAGTCGGGGTGGCCAGATTCGAACTGACGATCTCTTGGTCCCAAACCAAGCGCGATACCGGGCTACGCTACACCCCGAAACTTTAATTGAGGCGCGAAGGTATAAAAAGATTCTCTACCTCCAACATTTTTTTGTGATCCGGCAGGGAATCGAACCCCGAACCGTCAGATTAGAAATCTGATGCTCTATCCAGTTGAGCTACCGGACCTAAATTTTAAACCCCGCTCTTCTGCGGGGTTTATGGTGCGGAGGGGGGGGGATTCGAACCCCCGGTACGGTTTGACCCGTACGACAGTTTAGCAAACTGCTGGTTTAAGCCTCTCACCCACCTCTCCAGGCAAAACGGAGCGCAAATATAAGGTTTGAATTCTAAAATTCAGGTGTGCACTTGCTAATTTTAGTATCGGGCAAGTTTTTTTCCCCGCATCAACGTTCCCGTAAGGGCAGCGAAGCCTCCTACGAGACCGCCTATTACAGCCATCATGATAAAAACATTCAATGGAAAAAGCTTACTCACTTTCTCTGTAAGAATGGATTGCGTGGTGGCATCCATGTAATAAGCCACCCCCAACCAAAGCAATCCGACACCAAAAAAACCAGCCGCAAAAGAGGCCATTCCGCTATTGTGGAAAATAAACCCAACGATCAAAGCTATCACTGCCATTGTCCACCATGGGAGAAAATACTGAACGATGAAACAGCCAATAATCGTGGCTAGTATTTGTAATAAAAATTTCATTTTTCTTCTGGTTTTAAAGTAGATGATGACATAGCGAATGGGTTCATTTGTTCATACGACGAATTAAAATGAAGATTAAAATAATGATCGGCTGCCCAAACATCAATCATGTTGTTGTAATACGGACTGCCCGGATTTCCTGATTGGCCTCCGGGGTAAACACCCCAGGCTTTAACACCTTGTTTCTCCAGGCTTGTGACCATTCTCCAACTTGGGCCATTGCTCTTGCTGTGAGCATTTATAATGCTGCCGTTGCCACCGTGCTTTACATGGTAGCTGAACGGTGCAAGTCGCGCTAAATGTTGGATATAAGAATCTTTAAAATCAGCCCATTCAGGATTCATTTTTTTCTCCTGCTTCCACTTTTCAATTACTTTCACACTTTCAGAAAATGATTTTCTGACAATGTCCACAGCGGTTTCTTTTTCAGTGGTAGATTTAATATCAAAAAAACTGAGGTCAGGTTTTTCTTTAATTAATTTTACCGTGGTATAGGAAGTAGGCTCAGGAAGAGAAACTCTAGAATCGACCACTTCATCCCAAATCATCGGATAAATCGTGCGAAGCCAAGCCTCGTAGTACGATGCACCTTCAGAGGTAATTGAATTATTGAAATCCCAGGATTTTAGTTTTTGGAAAGCTGTGGTTTCTTCATCGTTCAATTTTGTTGAGTCCAACATTTTCAACCATCCCGGCAAGCTTTCTGAGGCCTTTAAATTATAATTGTCCGCCTGGAGCTTCATCATGTTTTGGGGTGTGATGGATTTCCATTCGCTGAGCAATTGGTTGATTCTGCGATTGCGGTAAGCTTCAAAATTAGTGGCTGTAACATAGTAGGGATAAGTATCATCAACCGGATATTGATTGGCAGAGCTTACAAATCCCCTGACAGGATTTTTGTAAGTGATGTTCTGCTCGTTTGGAATAAAGGCTTGCCACTCATCGGATGTTTTTGTGCCGTCCAAAACAAAGCGACCCTCGTCTGCTCTTCGAACCGGATATTTTCCCTGTATACGCATGGCAATATCACCATTCACACAAGCGAATACAAAATTTTGAGCAGGCGAAGTATAATGGTCAAGCGCCTTCATGTAGTCGCTATGATTTTTCCCCTTGTTCAGCAAATAAAATGTAAGCAGCTCTTTAGATGGATCATGTGCAATCCACCGAAAAGCATAATTATTTTTTTCGCTATCGCCATGATAGCTTTCATCATAAGTGACAGGGCCATGATGGGTGTAGATCACGGTATCAAATGTGTCCTCTTTTCCTTTGGCTGAAAACTTTTCGATTACTTTTTTTGACTGCTTCCACTGACCATCACTGAGATATTCATTTTTTGCTTTGTTTTTGAATTCTATTTTAAACCAATCCACCAAATCGCGTTGCGCATTGGTTTCACCCCAGGCAATGGAATCATTGAAACCACTAATTACTGTAGGTGCTCCAGGGAGCGATGCTCCCATTGAGTTGAAGCCTGGTGCACTGAGATGAATGATGTACCAAATCGAAGGCAAATTGAGCTCAAGGTGAGGATCGTTGCAAAGAATTGGGAATCCCGATGCCGTTTTACTTCCTGACACAGCCCAGTTATTACTTCCGATATCGGTAGATGATTTCTCCAATTGATTGATTTGAACGAAATCTTTGGGCAAGGCAGGAGCGACCTTGTCAAGTGAAATTGGTTTGAAATTCCAGCCGTTGGGATTATCTACGATTGGATCACCCACATGCTCGTTATCGGGATAAAGTAAATTCAGCGTCTCTTTTCCAAAAAGCTTCAAGGCATTCGTCATCTCGAAATCCTTTTCCCGAATGTTTAAGGTCTTGGCCATGTACTTTAAGAGTAATCCACTTTTTAGTGGCGTCCATTGTTCTGGCCAGTAATTCAAAAGTTTGTATTCAAGTGGAAGTTTTTCGTAGTCAAGTGAATTAATGTAGGCATTCACACCATCGCTGTAGCGATTGGCGATCATCTTTACTGTGGAGTCCTTCTCCATTTCATCTACTGAATTTTGAGCGGCATAGACCATACCCAATCTACGTTGTCCACGATCAAAATCTAATGCTGCAGGACCAATAATTTCTGCGATTCGTCCCGCTGCAGCATGTGTTTGAAACTCCATTTGCCATAGTCGATATTTTGCAGTGATGTACCCTTGTGCAAAGAATAAGTCCTCTTCATTCTTGGCATAAATGTGCGGGATTAGCGTGCTGTCATATACAATAGAAACTTCATCTTTTAAACCTGAAATGGTTTCTTCCAAAGGCTTCAAATCTTTCGATTCTGCATTCCTCCAAAATCCATGAAAAGGATCAAGGAATTTTCCTAAAGGAGGAATTGGCTTACCAAAATCCCAGGAGCGGTTAAGGGCATAAACCAAAGCAATTGTAAAGAGTAAGGAGGTGATAGCTTTAGCAGACATGGCGATTAAGTTTTCTAATTTTCGTGATTATTTGGCAAATGAAAAAATGATTCTTGATGTGTTTGGATCCTCTTCATATTAATGGACGTAGGAAAGCAATTAGATTATTAGCTACAATTCGGTGACCTTCTGCATTGGGATGAATTCCATCGGCTTGATTCAGTTTTTCGTTTCCAGCAACCCCCTCCAGTAAAAATGGAATCAAGCTTGCTTTATTCTTGTTGGCCATGGCTGGATATATTTTTCTAAACTCATCAGAGTACGCCTTGCCCATGTTTGGAGGAACCATCATGCCTGCCAATACAATCTTTACTTTAGGATATTTGGTTTTAACCTTATCAATGATGGATTGTAAATTCTTCTTTGTTTGCTCGATTGGCAAACCACGCAAGCCATCGTTTGCACCTAACTCCAGCACAAAAACATCAATCGGCTGGCGGAGCGTCCAATCGATTCGGCTTAGTCCACCAGCCGATGTTTCTCCACTTAAGCCGGCATTAATAACTTTTACATTTTTATTTTCTTTTATGAGCTCTTTCTCAACCAAGGCAGGAAAAGCAATTTCTGGCGAAAGACCATAGCCAGCCGTTAAGCTATCACCAAAAAATAAGATTGTTTTGGCTTGCGTTTGCAGCAACATGGCAATGATTGAAATGGGAACTAACTTCAACATCAATACTTAAATTTTTGAACAATGATAATCAACTGAGTTTTCAAATATCAGCAATCAAGAGCAGGATTAAATTCTTTTTTATACTTTTTATTTAAATCTCAGATCACTACATTCATGTTGATTTTAATTTTAATCCAACCCTAAAACCATGAGCATCCAGGAAATTCTCAATCTTTTTAACCTAGGAAAAACCACAGCTAAGAGCCACATGAAAAACTTGATCGAAATGGCAGCAGTTGATGGAAACTTCGATCAGATTGAATATGATTTATTAAAGAAAATTGCTAAGAGCAATAATATCTCGGAATCTCAACTGAAGGATATTCGCAATAATCCGCATGGAATAAAATTTGAGCTACCAACAGATAAAAAGGAACGGTTTCACCAGTTTTATGATTTAGTTCATATGATGACCGTAGATAGCGCGATTCACCCTGAGGAGATGAAACTTTGCAGTTTGTATGGTGTTAAATTTGGTTACAAGAGAGAACGTGTACAAGAACTCATTGAGACTATTCAAAGTAATATCAAATTTGGTCAAGGCTACGACGAAACTTACAAGAGGATTGAGCTTTTTGTAGCTTGACAGACTATCAAGTCAATTCTCTTGTTTTCAGTGCATTATCAAAGTTTAGTTAAAGCTTTTAATTGATTGCAAGACTCTTGCTAAATGGTTCCGGCAAAGTCCATCACGCAATTCATGCGGTAGGTCTTATGTTTCTCGATGGCAATGCCAACATAGTTGAGGGCAGGGTGAAGAATATTTTTCCTGTGACCGAGTGTGTTAATTCCGTCATCGATCAATAGTGACATGACAATATCCAATGGTTCGGAATTTCCGTAGTCACAATTCTCCGCGATCATTCCTGTTTTTACTTTTTTGCGAACCCGGTTTTCAAATGTTGTTCCGTTGCTGCTGGTGTGACCAACTTCCCCTTTTTCGCCCATGTCAATGGCGTGATCCTTGGCCAGCTTTTCTAAAACAGAGGATAATTGTAGTGCATTTACTGGCTTAGCTACCTCGAGTTCTGAAACCAAAGATTTTGCATAGGAATTATTTTCCAATTCGTGTTCTTTCAAATAAGGTAGCAAGCGTCCATTCAAAAAACTCTGAGGATCCGTTCGCACTTCATTCATTATTTTTAAAACTTCTTTGGACTGTGCATTTGTGTACTCCACCGTAACACCTGAAAGAAGAAGTAACAGGATTGAGTGCCGTAGTAGAATTGACTTCTGTTTGATTAGCATGCCACAATTTATTTTTTATTTTCGAAAACTCACGAAGGTTTAACAATAAACTCTCCAGATTTTATGAGACTCGTTTTAATTTCTTATTAATACCTTTGAAGCACCTATGATAACGATCTCTTCTTCGGATAAAGTATCTATAAATAAGGACTTTCTTGACATTTGTATTAAAGCTTACCGCCTTATGTGCACGGCGAAAGGTATGGCAGAGCTTTACGATGAAAAAAAAGAGATCTGTGGCAAATATGTGCATAGCACATCACGCGGTCATGAAGCTATTCAGATTGCCGCAGGATTTCAGTTGAAGCCCTATGATTTTGCTTCTCCATACTATCGCGATGAATCCTTGCTGTTGGCCATAGGGCTTGAGCCGTATGAACTGATGCTCCAACTAATGGCAAAACGCGATGATCCTTTTTCGGGTGGTCGCAGTTATTATGGACATCCTTCATTAAGGAGAGAAGGCTTTCCAATAATCCCGCATCAAAGTTCAGCAACGGGAATGCAAGCTATACCAGCGACAGGAATGGCACACGGAATTTCTTATTTGGAGTCTCAAGGGCTTTTAAAATCATCCGACAAACCAGTTGTATTGTGTTCACTTGGAGACGGTTCTGTCACCGAAGGCGAAGTAGCAGAGGCATTTCAAATGGCTGTGCTTAAAAAGCTTCCCATCGTTTATTTGGTTCAGGATAATGGATGGGGAATTTCTGCAACTGGCGAAGAGATGCGCACAATGGATGCCTTTGAATATGCCGGTGGGTTCAAAGGACTCGAGCGAATGCGGGTTGATGGTTCAGATTTTATTGATAGCTTTCATGGGCTCACAAGAGCATTTCAATATTCCAGATCAGAACGATCTCCAGTACTTGTCCACGCAACTTGTCCTTTGTTAGGCCATCATACTTCAGGAGTTCGAAAAGAATGGTACAGGGGAGAAGATTTGGCACGACAATCCATTAATGATCCAATTGTAAGGCTGGAAAAATATTTGACACAAGAAGGTGTCAATCAGAAGACATTGGATTCAATTCAGCGCGAGTCCGATGAAAAAGTGTTAAGTGATTTTAATAAGGCAAATCAATCACCTGATCCTGACATTGATGACTTTGATTCACACGAATTTGCTCCTACAGAAATTTTGGAAGCTGGTCAACGTTCACCTCAGGGTGCGGAGAAAGTAACCATGGTTGATGCCGCGTTGCATGCGGTAGACGAAATTTTAACGAAACATCCGGAAGCTCTTTTTTATGGACAAGATGTAGGCGGAAGATTGGGTGGCGTTTTTCGCGAGGCAGCAACGTTGGCACAAAAACACGGCGAACAAAGGGTGTTCAACACACCTATTCAGGAGGCTTATATCATTGGCTCAACAGCTGGGATGAGTGCTGTGGGAGCGAAGCCGATTGTGGAAATTCAATTTGCCGATTACATCTGGCCTGGAATAAATCAACTGGTGGAAGAGCTTTCAAAAAGTTGCTATCTATCGAAAGGGAAATTTCCAGTACAAGCTTTGATACGCATACCGATCGGTGCTTATGGAGGCGGAGGCCCTTACCATTCGGGAAGTATTGAGTCCACATTACTTACCATTCGTGGCATCAAGGTAGTTTATCCTTCCAATGCGGCTGACATGAAAGGACTTCTTAAGGCAGCATTCTACGATCCCAATCCTGTAGTTATGTTAGAGCACAAAGGATTGTATTGGAGTAAAGTGCCAGGCACACTTGAGGCTAAAACGATAGAGCCCGATAAAGACTATATCATTCCATTAGGTAAGGCCAATATTGTTCAGCAAGCAAATGATGAAAGTATTAGTGCTGGATTAAGTGCAGTTATAATTACCTACGGCATGGGAGTTTATTGGGCAAAGGAAGCTTCGAAGAATTTTGAGGGGAGAATTGAGATTTTAGATTTGCGTACGCTTAATCCATTGGATTGGGAAAGTGCTAAGGCTTCTGTTGAAAAACATGGACGCGCTTTTATCCTTACAGAAGAACCATTACTCAACTCGTTTGCTGAATCTTTGGCAGGAAGAATTTCGAAAGAATGTTTCAAGCATCTTGACGCGGCCGTCTGGACGGTGGGGGCTGCCAACTTGCCAGCAGTTCCTTTAAATATCGATTTGGAAAAAATGATGCTACCCAATGCCGATAAAGTTGCTGAGGAGTTGGAGAGATTGCTATCTTATTGATCAGAAAGGATAGCCGATTCCAATATTGTAAATAACTGGTTCTTGTGTTGCGCTGTAGGGCTTCCACCACTTAGCATTCCACAAAACGAAATGGCCGATTGGGCGATTAGGATCATCGGCTGGCTCCCAGGCTTTGATGCCCACATCAAAACGCAAAATCAAAAAAGTAAAATCGAACCGCAGCCCAACTCCTGTGCCAACTCCAAACTGTTTAAGTACATTGTTCCAGGCAAAACTTGCTTTTTCTTTGTCGGAAGTGCCGACAGCCCACACGTTTCCGGCATCGATGAAGAAAGCATAGTGAACAAAACCAAATAGTTTTTGCCTCCACTCCATACTTCCCTCAATTAAAAGTTGACCAGGTCTTTCATAACTATAATCGAAATAGCCGTTACCGGGAATATTGCCGCTTACCGGAGCGGGATCAGACCCAAGCCCAAGCCTTCGTGGACGCCAGGCCCGAACACTGTTGCTTCCTCCGGCAAAAAAGTTCTTTTCGTATGGCAAAACACTGTTGGGACTGTAGATGTATCCAAGGCCTGTATTGATGCGAAATGCAAATGCCCTCGTTTTTGAAAGAGCTATATTCTTGCGGAAATCGAGACTTGCCCGCAGGTATTGATAGCGTTCAAGGCCTTTATCAATGATAAACTTTGGTGAATAAATATTCAATAGCGTGCCCCCACTTTCAAATGTTGCGCGGGCGAACGTAGAAGACTTTTGGGCTATGCCATAGTTGTTGTTCCATGTTAAGGTAAAAATCATGCTGCTTACATAAGACGGCTTGAATGCATTGATTAATTTGTTTCCTAAGCTGTCTAAGTGTTGGAGCTGTTTTTCAAAATCCGGACTCAAGGTAGAGGTGATTATATTCAGTGTGGCCGGGCTAAAAGAGAACTGGAGTCTGCGTTTCAGGTCCCAGGTATAGGTTGCCGATACGGTACTGATTGCCCGCTGGTATTCAGGACGATCGGTATATGTATAACCTGCTAAAAGTTTTGTTCGCGGGTTGTTCTTGGCATAACGAAAAGCTGCAGTACTTCGGAACGGAAATAGAAACTGTGGAAAGGTGAACGAAACATTAAGAGAAGCTTCAGTGCTCTTATAAAAACTGTTGCTTGATGTGGCAGCAGCGACACCTTCAAAACCAAATCTTCCGTTGATATCCATGATTTCAAGGCCACCAAATAAATTTCGTTTCTTGAAGTTCGAACTAAAATAAGGCCCCGGGAATCCCTGCGTCACAGTCATACCGGCTTCATTACCCCAAGTGTATCGCTCCATCGGGCTGGTAAAAAGATTGGCAATGAACCGCCCTCCTGTGGTGTCATAATTTACATTCACAAATTTGAAATTATCCAAATTCGCAAGCTGCCGCTGGGTATTAAATGTTTTGGTTCTGCTATACAAACTGTCTTTGGTGATAAACACCCGTTGGGCCAATATCTTTTTACTGTATATATCCTCGAACGAACTGAAGGTAATGTTGTGATAAGAAGTATTGTGTCTTTTTTCGTTTGGTTTTCCAAAAGTGGAAACATCGGTTATAAAAATTACGGAGTCTACTTTGAATTGCTTGTGGTAGCCACGTTTCGCAGGGTTCAATATTTCCATTTGCAATTTGATTTTGTTTTTCTTGACTACGGTATCAAGCGAGAAATCGATAAACTGTTTACTGAAATCATAAAAACCATTGTCCTTAAGTAATTGATCAATACGGTCTCGTTCTTTTCCTAGTTTATCCTGATCGTAGGCATCGCCTTTTTTGATAAGGCTTAGTCCAATATTTTTTGAAACGAGGTCAGCTACATGCTTGTCGGGGATATTGTAAAAAATGGTGTCGTAAACGAACAATGGCCCTGGAGTAATGGTATACTCAACGGCAATACGTTTTTTTCGCCCCTCTTTATAACTGTCACTGACTTTGGCTTGAAAATATCCCTTATTAAACAAAGAGGCTTCTATTTTATTTTTACTTTGGCGCATGGCAACAGTATCAAATACGGCTATTGGTTCACCCCATTGCATAAAAAGATTTCCATTTTCAATCTTTTTGTTGATCGCATCAACTTTGTTTTGTTTTCGATATTGCAGGTTGGCAATTCGCTTCTGTTTTTTGGTTGCAGCAATTTTTCTATCAAATTTCTTTTCTGCTTTTTCCCTCTTGGCGATAAATTTTTCTTTTGAGTAATTTTTTTTGCCGGTGTAATAGAGGCCAACACCGATGCTGATAGGTAACGGCCTAAGCCGATCGTTTACATTTTGGACAAACAGATCATTGAGGCCTTCTTTGATAAAGCCTTTGGGTGCCTCAATCGTTTGGTAGTAAAGCAACTTTTCATTTCCTTGAAGACGCTTAGTGCTGAGGCAGCTGCTTGCCAATATGGCCATGCTACCAACGAAACAAAATGAACCAACCCTTTTTATAAAAGTCTCCAAAATGGTGTCTAAAGCGAAGATTAAATACCTCAAATCCCTGCAAGTAAAGAAATACCGAAAACAGGAACAATCTTTTGTGGTGGAAGGAGCAAAAAGTGTGCGGGAACTTTTGAACTCCAGCTTTGAGGTGATCTGGGTAGGAGGTACAGAAAATTTTCTTGAAGCTCATGCCCTCCAACTTGCTTCAAAAAAAATAGAAGCTGTAGAAGTCAACGCAAAAGAGCTGGCTCAACTTGGCTCGTTTCAGACCAATGAGACTGTTATTGCAGTCGCTAAAATGAAGCAAAACTCGTTGTCGGAATTGAAAAATGAATTTTGCCTTGTCTTGGATGACCTTCGCGACCCGGGAAATGTAGGCACCATCATTCGAACAGCAGACTGGTATGGGATTAAGAACATAATTGTCTCAGAAGAGACTGCTGATTTTTACAATCCCAAAACGATTAGTGCAACAATGGGCTCATTTTGTCGGGTAAATGTATTTTATACGAACCTGAGCGAATTCTTTAGGCAGAACAAACTTCCCGTTTTTGGTGCTTTTATTGACGGAACCGATGTTCATCAACTTGATTTTGGTAAAAGCGGTTTGATCGTGATTGGAAATGAGTCGAATGGAATTTCAGAAGAAGTAAGCAAGTTTGTTCAGCATCGGATTACGATTCCAAGGATAGGAGGCGCTGAGTCGTTGAACGCTGGGATTGCAACGGGGATAGTATTAGACAATATTTTCCGTTCAAGAAAATGAGTATTGATTCCGTATCTCAAATTGAACCACATAGTAGATAGGTTACTTGACTATGGGGTTCATAACTTGATCAATATCGTGATCAAAAAAATGAACTGCTTTGACTGGCTGATTCTTCAGAGAGTTTCTCCGCATTTTCTTTGCCCAGATAGCGATCAATCAAATAATGACCTCCATAAATAAGAGGTGTAAGAAGAATAGCGACTGTGAATTTGTATAAGTAATTAGTGATGCCAATGGCTAAAATTTGTTGATTCGAAAAAATACCTGAAAAGGCGAGATATAAGACCACAAAGCTGTCAATGAACTGAGAGATAAGAGTTGAGCCTGTTGCACGAAGCCAAAGCATTTTGTGGCCTGTCATCTTTCTTAGTTTTTGAAAGACAAAAACATCTACTAATTGCCCAATTAAAAATGCGGCCAGCGAAGCAACAATAATGCGTTGACCTTGACCAAGAATTTTGTTGAAGGCAAAATCCATGTTGAAATAATTTCCACTGCTGTCGGTATTGTTCGCGTCCATCCACCATTGTGCGGGAGGGAGCTTCATCGTCAAATAAATAACTAGAAATGAATACGCAATAAATCCGGCAGCGAGATAGCTGATGCGTTTTACACCTGGCTTTCCAAAATATTCATTGATCAGATCAGAAGTGATGAAGACAACTGGCCAGATAACCGCGCCAGCGGTAAGGTTGAAGTCCATAACGAAACCAAGAATATTCAGGTTGGCTGGATTAAGCCCCAGGCTTTGTTCCCCTGAAAAAATTTTGACTCCTATTAACTCAGCAACAATAGCATTGGTCAGGAAAATTCCCGCCAACACAATGAATAGATTGTTTCTTTTTTGTTCGACGTTGTTATTCACAAAGTAAATATAGAATCAATCCGTTAAAGTAAAAGTGGTTCCTTCGATGGCGAGTTCAGTATTCGAAAAATGAGCTTTTGCTTCATAAAGCAGCAGGTTAAGGTCCTTGTAGCGTGCAGAGAAGTGTCCTATGATCAATTTCTTTACCTGCGCCCGTTTGGCTATTTCAGCGGCTTGAACTGTTGTACTGTGTTTGGTCTCTACTGCCTTGCTAACATCGGTGTGCATAAAGGTGGCTTCATGGTATAGCAAATCAACTTCAGTTATTTGGTCTACCATGTATTCATTCCAGGCAGTATCAGAGCAATATGCATATGACAAAGGGGGCCGTGGCGGTGATGTGAAGTCGTCATTTTTATAAAGCAGATTACCTTTGTCATCGAAAATATCTGCACCCGTTTTCAGCGCTGCAATTTGCTGTAACTTGATTCCCTCAACTAATTTTTCTTTGTTAATTCTCCTTGGCTTTATTTTCTCTTTGAAGAGAAATCCGGCACAATCTAATTTATGAATTAGCGGGATTGTTTCGACCGTGAGCGCTGCATCTTCAAGTAGCGTTTGAATTTTAGTTGGATTAAACGGATGAAAGATGATTTTATAATTCAGTGCAGACTTTGAATACTTGAGCTGTAAAGTAATGATTTCATCAAGGCCTGGTGGACTATATAAATGAAGCTCCGTTGCACGTTTGTGAAGGTGCATTGAAAATAGCAATGGCATTAACCCGAGGTAATGATCACCGTGCAAATGACTAATGAAGATGTGATCGATTTTATGAATTGAAATTTGTAAACGTGCCAGTTGTATTTGAGCACCTTCTCCGCAGTCGATTAGAAAATGTCTGTTTTGGATTTCGAGATACTGCGATGTGGGGAATCGACCGACGGCCGGCAGCGCACCGCTTGAACCGAGGATGGTGAGGTTAAGCGACAAAAATTCTTATCGGATTAATCCTTTTTCATATCCTTTTCGATCTCGTGCATGAACACGGCATCCACACCTTCCTCAACAGTTGGTAAAATGGTGAGAACGCTATCGAGTTGAGAAATCTTGATCAATTTCATCGTATGATCAGAAAGACTAGCTAAAACAAAAATACCTTCGTCTTCCTGCAAAATACGGTTGCCAACCAGCAGGGCACTTAACCCTGATGAATCGGTATATTTTACTTCACTCAAATCAAGAATGATGTTTCTAATTCCTTCAGCATGAAGCGTAACCATCTCCGATTTTAATTGAGGTGCTACATTAGAATCTAATTTCTCTTCGTGGAGACGGACAAGGGTGTATTTCTCCTTTTTATCGATGGTATACTTCATGAGTTGAGTAAAATTTGGAGCTAAATTAGTTCAATTTATCGAATTAACGATGCTGGATTGGATTCGTTCCAAAATATTGGAATAATTTATTTCATTTATCGGCTTACCGATCATCTGATGATAAAGTTCCTTGTATCGTTCCGAAATTTTTTTCACCATCTCATCCGTCATTTCGGGCACTTGCTGACCGTCTTTTCCCTGAAAACCATTTTCAATCAGCCATTGGCGCACAAATTCTTTTGACAGTTGTTTCTGTGTTTCACCAGCACGTTGCCTTTGTTCATATCCTTCCTTGTAGAAATACCTGGACGAATCAGGTGTATGTACTTCATCGATCAAATAGATTTTTCCTTTCTGTTTTCCAAACTCATATTTGGTGTCAACCAAAATTAGATTGCGCTGTGAAGCAAGCTGAGTGCCGATAGCAAAAAGGTTGAGTGTATAATCTTCAAGAGTTTCATAATCTTGCTTTCCGACAATTCCTCTTGATAAAATTTCTTCTTTTGAAATATCTTCATCATGCCCTACACTTGCTTTTGTAGTTGGAGTGATGATGGGCTTAGGGAATTTATCATTTTCTTTCAAGCCATCTGGCATGGGTACACCGCAAATTTCTCTCTTTCCTGCTTTGTACTCGCGCCAGGCATGACCAGAGAGGTAGGCACGTACTACCATTTCCACAGCAAAGGTTTCGCATTTAAATCCGATGGTCACGTTGGGGTCAGGAGTAGAAAGGACCCAGTTAGGAACAATATCTTTTGTTGCATTGAGATTAAATGCTGCAATCTGATTGAGTACTCTACCTTTATCGGGAATAGCTTTTGGCAAAACGACGTCAAATGCAGAAATTCGATCGGTGGCCACCATCGCCATCTTTTCACCGAAATAATAGACGTCCCGAACTTTGCCCCGATAAAAACCTGTCTGTCCTTTGAATTTGAAATTGGTTTCTTTGATGGCTTGCATGGGCTTAAGTTTGTGGCAAATTAAGAATGATTAGAGATTCACCACTCAGCCATGAATTATTTTTTTTCCGCAGGCTTAAGTTCAATCAAAAGGCCAGCTCTGAAGTTCTGATGCTTAATAAGGTTTCCATTTTCGTCAAACTCCTTCCACTCTTTGTGTTTTTTGTTAGCCACATATTCGCCCTGTTCTTTGACCTTGCCATTGGGCCAATAGCTGATATAAGGCCCATGCATGCGACTGGCACGGAATTCACAGAGGCTTAATAGTTTGCCGTCATCATAGAAATTCTTAACGGGCCCGGTGATGAGATTATATTTCCAGGTCTCCTCAACTTTCTTTTGGCCATTGGGGTGATACGTAGTTCGCATACCACTGAGTTGGCCTTCTAAGTAAGTTTCTTTCAGCGTTAGTGTCTTTCCATCTGGCCCATAAAAAAGCCATGAGCCGTGTGGCTTACCTAACCTGAAATTCTTTTCAAAGAGTTGTCGGCCGGTGCTGTCATATTCATCTACCTCGCTGTCAACTCCATTCAAAGCCAGCTGCTCTTTCGTTTTGATCTTGCCATTGCGGTGATAATCGATATTGGTTCCGACTTTTGATCCCAGATTGAAATGGTATTCATGGCGGAGTTTTCCATCGGCATAATAACCAATGTTGCTGTCATGCAATTTGCCATACATGAAATGCCCTTTTAACAATAAATGCCCTGCCGGATCATAACTGAGAAACTCACCAACTTTATCTCCTTCCTTGATGTTGTAAACCAATTCAAGTTGTGCGTTAGGATAATACGATTTATAAAATCCACTGATGAAGCCATCCTTGTAGTTAGCCTCCGTTTCAAGGGTCTCGTTTGGGTAAAAAGTCTTGGTAATGCCGTTAGGTTTTTGATTTTTGTAGGTGATCTCTTTTCTGATTTTTCCTGATGTATAATATTCTTTTACAAGACCGTCAGGTTTGCCATCAGCAAACTTGCTTTCCATTTTTAAAATCCCTGAAGGAAAATAAGACCTTACGCTATCGACTAATTTATTGTTTTGATAGAAAGCAGTTTGAATGTGTTTACCCTTCTCATCAAACACCTCTACCGGCCCATGGCGCATTCCATTTTCGTAATTGATTTTGCGGATGAGTGTTCCGTTTTGATGATATTCATAGAATGTTCCGGAGCGCACGCCATTTACAAATGTTCCTTCGATCGCCAATTTCCCGTTTGGAAAATACTTACGGTATTTTCCTTCCATGGTTTGACTTTCATCAATCACATAGAAGTCTTCTTTGATGAAGGATTTTGATTCGTCATAGTAAGTTTTGATTTCCTTTTGCGCGAAGGAAGTGAAACTGATAATGATAGTAAGTGAAAAGAGAAGGTACTTCATTAGGAGGCAGCAGACATTGAACGCTTGATTAACGAATGTATAGTGCATCCAGTATCCTGCATCGAGAATCTAGTTTAAACTTTCTCAATAACAATTGCCGAAGCACCACCACCGCCATTGCAAATGCCGGCTACTCCAATGGATGCATTATTTTGCTTCAAAATATTGGCAAGTGTAAAAGTGATTCGCGCACCTGATGCGCCAAGAGGATGACCTAGAGCAACGGCTCCGCCATTCACATTCACCGTTGAAGGATCCAAGCCAAGTTTAATGTTGTTAGCGATGGCTACGACTGCAAATGCTTCGTTGATTTCGTAGAAGCCAACATCTTTCTTTTCTACACCGGCCATTTTCATGGCTTTAGGAATTGCCAATGAAGGCGTAGTGGTAAACCACATTGGATCTTGAGCTGCATCGGCAAAGCCGCGGATTTTAGCGATCGGTTTCAATCCAAGTTCTTTTGCTTTTTCAGCGCTCATCAATATAACTGCTGCTGCTCCGTCATTGATGGTGGATGCATTTGCGGCTGTCACTGTTCCATCCTTTGAGAAAACGGGCTTCAATCCTGGAATCTTATCGAAGTTTACATTCTTATATTCTTCATCTTCGCTGAACAAGGTGACATCACCTTTTTTACCTGTGATTTCTACCGGGACAATTTCGTCTTTGAATTTTCCGGCTGCCCACGCTGCAGCGGATCTTTTGTATGAATTGATCGCATAGTTATCTTGATCGGCGCGACTGATGTTCATTTCTTTTGCCGTGTTATCAGCGCAAACTCCCATTGCACAATGGTTGTAGATATCGGTGAGTCCATCGTAAGTCAGACCATCTAACAATTGGCCGTCACCGTATTTGTAACCGTAACGAGCCTTCGTTAAATAATAGGGGATGTTACTCATGCTTTCCATGCCACCTGCCACAACAACATCGTTTTGACCAAGCATGATGGACTGAGCGCCCAGCATGATCGACTTCATTCCGGATGCACACACTTTATTGATGAGTGTGCAGGGAATATTGTAACCCAAACCGGCACCCACAGCGACTTGCGTTGCCGGAGCCTGCCCTAAACCGGAAGAGATCACATTACCGAAGAAAACCTCTTGAACGTGTTTAGGATCTAAGTTGATTTTTGCCAACGCGCCTTTCACTGCGATGGCTCCTAATTTCACAGCGGGTATGCTTGCCAGGCTTCCACCAAAACTTCCAATAGGTGTGCGAACCGCAGAGACGATTACAACTTCTTTCATGATCTCAGATTTAAAAATTTGAAAATTAAAGATTGGAAATTTCGCTTACTAGTTACTTGGCCAACTCAACTTGACCAGCTCAAAATTACAAATTCAGGATTAAACAAGGTTCAATTTTTAATCTTCGAATTCGTCAATCTTTCAATTCGGTTACCAATCGGGTTTGCCTTTGTCTTTTGGTTTCGTTGCCTTGCGTTTGTTTTGCTGAAGGTACTGAACTTCTTGGTTCTTCATGGCTTCCAAGATCATCTTCGCTTTCTCTTCGCTGATCTTCATCTCTTTTAGCTTTTCTGATAACTGAGGATCGGGTTTGTTCTTGTCCTTGTTCTGCTGATCTTTCTTCTCCTGCTCTTTTTGCTGCTGTTCTTTCTCTTTTTGTTCTTTTTCCTTTTGCTCTTTGTCTTTCTTATCCTGCTTATCTTTTTGATCTTTCTTCTGCTCGTCTTTCTTGTCTTTGTTTTGCTGATCTTTTTTATCCTTTTGATCTTTCTGATCCTTATTGTCTTTGTTCTGATCTTTCTTATCCTGATCCTTCTGATCTTTTTGATCCTTCTTTTGATCGTCTTTCTTATCCTGGTTGTCTTTGTTCTTCTGGTCCTGTTTCTTTTTTTCCTCCAGCTTCTTCTTCACCATTTCGTAGTTATACCGAGCTTGTTCATTGTTGGGTTCTGCCTTCATCGCCTGTTTGAAATAGTTCAATGCTTCCTCAAACTTGCCCTGACGGTTGGCAACTACGCCCATCTGCTGGTTGGCCCACGATTTTATTTTAGAGTCTCCACTAATCGAAAGAGGTTGGTATCGATTTAATGCACTGGTCGTATCATTCACATTGAAGTAAGCATTCGCAAGGTTCATCGCCACTTCCTCTTCATCTACTTTAAGGGAGTCCACAAGGAATTTATATTTCTCGATTGCAGTTTTCATGTCGCCAGCGAGATAGGCTTTCTTCGCCTCTGATTTTAGCTTATTGACCTTCGATATCTTCGATGGGTCGATCGAGAGTAAGGATGCGAATAAAATAAGGGCTACCAGCTTCATATTGTTACAGTCTTAACATCAATCAGTAAATCTAAAGCTAAAAGCACTAACGCAGCTAACAAAAAAAAGTAGTAGCGGTTAGCAGAAACATCGACATAGCGCGCATCGCGCAGTTCGCCTTCAATTTTGCCGATTGTATTGATAAGCCGGGCTACATCGTTTCGATTTTCGTTGATCTCAAAATATTGCCCATTCGTCCTGCTTGCCAGTGATTTCAGCTCCGATGAATTTAATTTCGAAATAACGGGATTACCCTGCCCATCGGTTTTGTAACCACGACCAGACATAATCTGACTCCCTCTTTCTGTACCAACGCCCAACGTAAAAAGCTTAATGCCTTTGTCTTCGATCTCCTTATCGATTTCGTTGGTGTGCTCGCCAAAGTCTTCTCCATCACTGATGAGGATAATAACTTTTGACTTTTGCTGTGAACTGGGTCCATCTTGATTCTCGAGTTTGTCAAGGGCCATTTTTAGAGGCGGAGCAAAGTCTGTTCCGCTTGATGGAACCAAACTGCTATTCATCGTTTCGATAAAAAGGTTGAGCGCATTTTGATCGTACGTAAGGGGACATTGCATGAATGCTTCCGATGAAAAGATGATTACCCCAACGCGGTCGGAATTGAAGGCTTCTACAATCCGCTTCATTTCATACTTCACTTTCTCCAGGCGTGTAGGTTGCACATCGAAGGCGTCCATTGATTTGGACAAATCCACGCAGATCATGATGTCTTTGCCCACCGATTTGATTTCTTTTTTGGAATCGCCAAAGGACGGGCCAAGAAATGCAACCAGCACCAACGCAAAGAAGGCTGTGCGTAATACCAGCTTAAAAAAGATCGTATAGAACGGAGTATTCAGACTTCGGCTTATGCGAAAGATTCTGAAGACGAACATTCCGTAAAAGACAAAAAATAAAATTACGATAATTATTTGGGCTAAACCCAAGTCACGATACCAAACCACGTCTTAAAAAGTTGAGAGTTGAAAGCCGAAAGTTAGAAGTTTAAAAGTTAAATGTCAAAAGTTGGATTTGGGGTCATATTTGCCATTCTAACTTTCCATTCTCCATTCTCACTTCTTGTAACTGATCATAATCCCTGCCCGACTTTTCTTATCGATGGTGGTTTGAAATCCAGGGTTATTTTTTACAAAATCCAGGTAGTTAGGAGAGTTACCGTCGATGACGTTATGTGTTGTGTAACAGCCTCCAGTTTGCAACTTTGGTGTCACATCAAGGAAGTACTGTTTGTACCAATTTTTGTCAGCATCAGAAAACACGAAATCAAATGGACCGGATACTTCTTTTACGATTTCATGTGCGTTCCCCAGTCGGGCGTCAACATAACTGATCAAGCCTGCTTCAGTAAGATTTTTGATGGCTTGATTGTGTCGCTGCTCATCCAATTCGATTGTTGTTACTTTTCCACCGGTCTTGCTCATTGCCCAGGCCAGCCAAATAGTAGAGTGACCGGTTGAGGTTCCTATTTCAAGCGCAGATGTGTATTTATTTTTTACAATCAAATCGTACAGTGTTTGACCATCAACGAATGGAACATTGAGGTCATGCCATTCGTCGCGATGTTCCGTTAAGAATTTTTCCACTTTCTCATCGAGTTCAGCATTGATTTGGGCCATACTTAGTTGAGAAACACCAAATAAGGTAATCAGGATTAACTTTTTCATATTTTAAATTTAAGAAAGCAAATAGAGAAAGACCAGTGGAAAAATGAGGCCAACTAAGGCGAACTTCCATCCACGACTTTTAAAACTCAAGCGACCTTTTTCAATGAACATTCCCGTTAGGCCTAGAGTGAACAGGGCAATACCGAATGAATCAGAAAAGTAGATCCACCATTTGCTGGTGTCTTTGTGAAGCTTTACCATTTGATTCAAGACAGGAACAGGTTTATAACTTTCCACTTTCCCTTTTCCTGTGTTAATGTCAATATCCACATCATGACTTGTATAAGAGATGAATAAGATGTTTTCATCAATTCCTATCCTTCTCAGATCATCCTCAAATCCTTGTTCTTTGCTAAAGCGTGATGCGAACCGATCGTTTGCCGAATCTTTTGGAATGGGAGCCTGCATAGTAAACTCCTTTTTATCATAAGTGTACCGGGTAGGGTTCCATGACCTTCGGTGATTGAGAGCAATGCCAGAGATAGCAAACGAAATAATCAGACCTACATAAAAATAAGCAATGTCGCGGTGGGTGTTACGGGCAGTTAGTTTCATGGTTATTAGGAGGATTTAGATTGGTGATTAGACTTACAAACGTGAAAAATTATTCCATCGTAGAAAAATAATAGGATAAAGGAATAAAGCCAACCGAATCCTTGTCTAAGGGTAAAAACGGATTAGATTGCTTTTACAATTTAAAATGGCCGAACAAAGCGATGACGAATTAGTCGAAAATTCGCGCAAGGGTGACCTTGCGGCATTCAAGACATTGGTGATTCGCCACGAAGGAAAAGTGGCAGGAGTTGTGCGGTCGATGTTGGGCTCAACGCCCGAGGCAGATGACGTGGGCCAGGAAGTATTTATCCGTTTTTATGAAGCATTGGGGAAGTTCAGGGGTGAATCGGCTGTGGGCACCTATCTTACTCGCATCGCCATTAATTTGTCGCTGAACGAAATAAAAAGAAGGAAGAGAAGATTTTCAATTTTTGCCAAGGAGGAAGATGGATGGCACAAAGGAACCACGGACGACCGAAAAGATTTGAACGAAATGATAACGTATGAATTTGACCGATTGGACCCTGACTTTCGTGCAGTTGCTACGCTTCGGTTAATTGAAGGGTACTCTACGGAAGAAACGGCAACAATTTTAGGTATTCCATTAGGAACAGTACTTTCAAGATTGGCACGAGCACAAAAGAAGTTGAGATCAGGTTTAGAAAAACATCTTAATTAGAAAGTATATGGAAGGTGTAAATGAAGATTTGTTTTTGCAATCGCTGGATGGAAAAATCAGCGAAGAGCAAAAGATGAAATTGGCGGAAGCAATGAATGCTGATCCTGCTTTAAGAAGGAATGCCGATCAATTTGTAAAGCTTCGTACGAAACTTTTGCGGAAAGAAGAAGATTCGTTTGGTCCTTTTTTCGCTGAGCGGATCATCAATCAGATCAAATCGTTGAAAAAAGAAATTGATTACCAGATTTTTTTCTTCTTTAAGAAATACCAGTTGGCTGCCATTGGTGTGGTAGTCGCCCTGGTGGTTTTGAATATTGTTTTGTCGGATAATCTTAGCGTTAAGTCGGTATTGGGATTTGAAGATGAACAAGTGGACAATATTGTAGCAATTGATTTGTATAAAAATTTAACGGAATAAGATTATGACAGCGGAAAGGAAAAAGGCCTTGTTGTTGATGGCGGCAACTTTTGTGATTGGAATTGCCATCGGTGCGTTGGCAACGGGTATGCTTGCCCGGCAATTTTATCACGGCCGTGGAGGTAAGCGCGGGGAGGGAAGAGAAATGCGCGAAGGCAGACGAGGAACATTAACGGAGAAGATTTTTAAAATAGTTAAGGCTGATGCAGGCCAGAAGAAGTTGATGAAACCTATTATTGATCAAACGATATCGCACCTGGATGAGATTGAGGACAAGAGCAATCGGGATGCTTATGCCCAACTTGACTCTTTGAAAGTAAAACTCCGCCCCATACTGGCAGCGGATCAAATAGAGAAGCTTGACAAGTTCCTTACAGCCAAGCGAAAATCGCATGAGGAAGAAGAAAAACGAGAGCACGAAGAGGAGCACCACCATCACTAGCATTTTCTTTCACACAACCAATTAGATTCCTATTTTCGCGCCTGCGAAAAGATGGATTCCTATCAACAAACGCTTAATTACTTGTATGAAACCCTCCCGATGTTTCAGCGGATCGGTGCTGCTGCCTATAAAGATAACTTGGACAATACGATTGCTCTTTGCAAAACCTTAGGTAATCCGGAAAGAAAATTCAAAAGCATTCACATAGCGGGCACCAACGGCAAAGGCAGTTCATCCCATATGCTGGCTGCGATTTTACAAACGGCTGGTTATAAAACGGGGCTATATACTTCACCTCACCTAAAGGAATTTACAGAACGAATAAAAATCAATGGTGAGGATGCCTCTCATTCTTTTATCATTGATTTTGTCCATCGGATGAAACCGGTGTTGGAAGAAATCAAGCCTTCCTTTTTCGAAACTACGGTGGCGATGGCCTTTGAATATTTTGCGCAACAAAAAGTTGATGTGGCGGTCATTGAAGTTGGACTTGGCGGGAGACTCGATTCCACGAATGTGATTACTCCCGAAGTTTCATTGATCACTAACATCAGTTGGGATCACGCTAATTTATTAGGAGATACATTACAAAAGATCGCCGCGGAAAAAGCGGGGATTATTAAACCCAACATTCCTGTTGTCATTAGTGAAAGACAGCCTGAACTTGAAAGTGTTTTCACTGAAAAAGCCGCAAAAGAGAATAGCCCGATCATTTTTGCATCAGACGATTATCGTTTATTCACAATGGGCAACGGGCAATTTGCATTTTCTCACTACGAGGAGGAGATTGCTTATCAATTGCAATTGAAAGGTGATTATCAACAAATGAATTTGGCTGGTGTGCTGGCTACGGTTGAAGCATTAAAGAAGAAAGGGTTCAAAATTTCGCAAGAAAGTATTTCTGAGGGACTACGGAACACAATTACTCTTACTCAACTCAAAGGTCGCTGGCAGAAGCTAGGTGATCGTCCTCTGGTAGTTTGTGATACGGGTCACAACGAAGCTGGAATTAAAGAAGTATTAAAACAAATTAACAAGGAGAAATTTAAAGACCTCCATATAGTTTGGGGGATGGTCAACGATAAAGATCCTGGGCGAGTGTTGGCTTTGCTTCCGAAAAACGCCCACTACTATTTTTGTCAAGCTAAAATTCCACGAGCGATGAATGCCGGCGAATTAAGAGAGAAAGCAAAGGCTTTTGGATTACTAGGAGAGGTGATTGAAGATATTAACCAGGCGATTGACCATGCCAGGAAAAATTGCTCGCCTGATGATATGATTTTTATTGGAGGTAGCACATTTGTAGTGGCTGAGATTGATAATTTATGAATAAGGCGTCTGACACCTCAAAGGTGTCTTGACGCCTTTGAACTGAAGAGAATGAAAAGTAAGCTAAAGCGTTTTGAAATAATCGCCAGTCGCGATAACGTGGTTGAACCTGGCAAAGAGATTTATTTCCAGGTAAAAGGACATTGGAAGGGATTGTATTTTAATAACAACAATCCATTAACAGTAGAACTCGCCTGTGGTCGAGGAGAATATTCTGTCGGGCTGGCACGAAAATTCCCGAATCAAAATTTTGTAGGTGTAGATCTGAAAGGTGATCGTCTTTGGAAAGGAAGCACCTGGGCGCATGAAGACGGATTGAAAAATGTCTGCTTTCTGCGTACACAGATTTTAAACATTGAAAGTTTTTTTGAAGAAAACGAAGTGGATGAAATCTGGCTCACGTTTCCAGATCCGCGCCCTCGCAAGCGCGACATCAAACGAAGGCTTACCAGTCCGAGGTTTTTAGACATGTTCAAAAAGATATTGAAACCCGATGGCTGGTTTCGCTTCAAAACCGACAACACTGGCCTGTTCAATTATACATTAGAGGAATTGAGTTTGAGAACTGACATTCTGGATTTGCAATCAACCCATGATCTTTATCAATCCGATTTGCAAACGGAGTGCTTCGATATCAAAACCCGTTATGAAGAAATGTTTGCCGCAGAAGGGGAGAAGATTAAATATTTGAGGTTTAAGTTCTTAAAATGATGCTGGATTCTAGATTCAAGATGGGAGCACCCGAATCCAGCATCGAGTAATTCTTAGTTTATCGATTCACCCTTCTCCAATTTCTTTACCATCCCGTCAATAGCAGTCTTTGCTTGCGGGTCGGATTCGGCTTTCAAAGCATCTTGCGCAAACTTCAATGCTTTCTTGTTATCACCATTGGCCGAGTAACCTCGTGCCATGCCCATCATGGCTGCTGGTACTGTTGGATAGCGCTTGAAGCCAACTTCAAAGGCCACCATGGCATCCTTCGGACGAGTCTGTGCGATCAATGCTCTACCGTATCCAGCAATTTGAACAGCTGTAGCATCTGGCAAGTTGATAGCTTCCTTCATCACCGCGTCAGCGTCTGCGGTTTTGCCCATGGCGGTTAATACGTTGCCTTTTGCATTATACAAAGGAAAATATTTGACGCTACGAGGTGGATTGAGGAATGAATTTATCCATCCGAGCGCTTCCTCCAGGTTGGCTTTTTTGGTGGCGCAGAAATTTGCTGCAGCAACAGCATTTTGCCAGGCAAAGCCTTTTTGACTTGTAAATTCTTCTCTTAATTTTTTGAAATACAAATCATCACCATTAGGAACGCTGATCTTAAAAGGCACGGAAATTTTTTCCCACTTCATTCTTGCTGTGGCACTGTTTTGAAGTCGGTCGGTGAATTCATACGTCAAAAATTCGTTGAACTCACAGGGAGCTGACTTAACGGTAACGCGCAATGCATCTTCTTCCGGTGTGTAGGAAAAACTTCCCCAGGCGCTGCTACTGTTCGAAAAAATAATCGTCCAGTCGGTTTCGCTTGGAATCATATGAAGGCCATAAGTACCTGCCTTCAAGGGCTTGCCTTCTATCATCACATCATGAGAAAAAGTGATGGTTGTGTTTTCATTGGCGCCGGCTCTCCAGGGCGATGGATTTTGTTCTGTACTTTTTAAAAAATTAAGATTAGTCATTCCATACGTTACCACTTTACCCCAGATTTCACGACCCGCTACATCAGGACTGCTGTAAGCGATAGTGACTTTTACTAGCCCCATGTACTGGGTCACTTCACTTTTCTGATTGTTACCACTGGGTGGTAATGTCATTTGTGACCAAGCGATAACGCTGGTTAGCAATCCCAGGCAGATGAGGATCAATTGTAATCGATGTTTCATAAGTTAGTTTTTAGTGGATTGAGTTGTGAGTTTGAGCGAATTACAAATAATAAATTGTATTGAGAACCTTAATCTGAACAATGGCAAATTTCAATAGACAAGGGGTTACTGATCTCCTGAATTTGGGTGAAATCAATAACATTCCTATTCGCTCAATTCTTTAGAAACGTAACTATAAATCGGGTGGTAATCCCTGGCTCGGACTCGCACCAGACTTTTCCATTCATCATTTCCACATATTTTTTTACGATGGAAAGGCCAAGCCCGGTGGAGGGTTCACCGCCTGTAGGTTGGGCACTCAGCCTGGAGAATTTTTTGAAAAGAAACTTCATGTCGTCTGGAGTCAGGCCTTGGCCGTGATCCTGCACAATCACTCGGAACGCATTGCCTTCTTGCTCCTCTGCAAATACTTCAATTGATTTTCCTGGAGGAGAAAATTTAATGGCATTGGAAATCAAATTTTCGAAAACCTGGGTGAGAAAAAGTGAATCGCCAACAATACTTAGCTCTTTGCTTGGCGAAAATTTTAACTCTAATCTTTTTGCCGCGGCTTGTTTTTCAAAACTTTTGGTGACCTGATCCAATAGCTTGCTAATAGAAACAGGTTCTAAAAATACTTTGGTTCTATTATTTTCGAGGCCATCAATATCAAGGATATTGGTGATCATTTTGGTTAGCCTTTGTGTGGCGTTGGTAATTTTTTGAAGAATATCTTTTTGGTCTGAACTGATGGGGTCGCTACCGATCAATAGCAGTTGAGCCAAGCCTTGTACCTGGTTGATTGGGGTTCGAAGGTCATGGGCCAGGATCTTAATCAGGTTATTCTTCTCTTCATCCAAGGCGACCAAGTGCTCATTACGTTTCTCCAATTGAAGGCTTTTTGACTCAATGTTTTTGGCCTGCGCCTCAATTTTTTCATTTTGGGCTTTCCTTTTTCGATAGAGAGAAACTACCCATAAAAAAAGAACAATAGAAATAATAGTCAAACCGATCATAATATTCCGCAGCTTGGTTTCGTCTGTGATGCGCTGCGATTTAAGGAGTAAATCGCGATACTGTATATCCTTCTCTTTATTCAGCAGAATGACAGGGTCATTGGATTGTATAGAAAGGTTTTCCAGGAATTGATAGATTTCGCTTGTGAGATAATTGGGTGTATATTTCTTCAAGTCGGTTTTAAACTGATCGCTGGTGAAATAGTCATTAATCGGTTCGCTCCAACTGCTCTGCAGCGGGTAGATTATCCCATATCCTTCCCTTCTGATTGGGAACAGGTTTTGCCGTTCCACGTTGATCGAAGAATTTTCATTGAACATCATCAGGTACACTGGCAGGTCGATAAAGCCAAAAGCATTGTTATTCTTTTCTATTTCGTGTAAAATATTCTGACTGCTGTTGATGTATTTTATAGGGAAAGGAAGATTTTGATCTTTCTTCAATTTCAATAAATCCTTTTCATAAGTCGTTCCTTCGATAGTGATGGCAGTTAGTTTTGAGAATACAGTTTTGAATTCTACTTCATTCGCTACGATAGGAACATTTTTACTTGAGATGAGTACAACAATGTCTTGCAAGTAGGCCGGGCTAAAGTTTACTTTACTTTTCCTCTCTGTTGTTATCGAAAAAGCGGAGGCGCCAAAAGTACCTTCTTGTGGAAGGCCCGCGATGCGATTGTAACAATCACTAAAACCGGATGCCTCTATAAAACGGCACGTTAGTTGAAGGTTGTATTTTGCGTTGAGATAACGAATGAATCCGTTCATGATTTCATACTCAATTCCTATCAAACGATGGTCGTCTCTGTAGATGAACGGGCGTGATTCGTACCAGTAAATGATAATTTCTCCAGTCTTTTTATTTTTTGCATTTGGCCACGTTAGCCCTTCTCGGACTTGGCCATGGGCAGGGCAAGGCAATAAATTGAGGAGGATATTGATGGAAATGGAAAGAAGAAGAAACCTCATGATTATTTTTCAACTGAAATTAAAACTATTTCGTTATAAAATTTCCTAATCCCCTTGTAACTCTTCAAAAAATTTAACCTTAAATAAGGAAGATGTTTTAAAGTATTAGGCATTCGTGCGTCCAGTTCCCTGAACTTGGTACCTCAAACGATTGCCTCCCGATAACATTCCCCTAACATTCATTTCAACTCACGGTAACTTTTGATTTACGATCTTTGTACAACAAAACTTTAAAGCCGTTGGGCAAGAAAAGAAAACGCGAAGTAGAATTGGTGGTCATTTCCGATGTGCACCTTGGCACGTACGGCTGTCATGCCGAAGAATTGTTGCGTTACCTCAAAACGATTAAGCCCAAACGACTCATCCTCAATGGCGACATCATTGACATCTGGCAATTCAGCAAACGCTATTGGCCCAAGTCGCATATGCAGGTTGTCAAGCACATCATGGGATTGCTTGCCAAAGGAACAAAGATTACTTACCTCACCGGCAACCATGACGAAATGTTGCGCAAGTTCAAAGGCTTTCGTATTGGTTCGTTCCAGATTGCCAACAAGAAAGTGATTTCCCTCCAAGGAAAGTCGGCATGGATTTTTCATGGCGATGTATTTGACGTGACGATGAAATATTCCAAGTGGCTGGCCAAATTGGGCGCTGTGGGTTATGATTTACTTATTCATATCAATTCTCTTGTAAATTTTATTTTAAAGCTTTTTGGCCGCGGAAAAATTTCACTTTCAAAACGAGTGAAAGACAGTGTGAAGCAGGCTGTTAAATTTATCAACGACTTTGAAAAGACGGCAGCCGAGATTGCTATCGAAAATGGTTACGACTACGTTATTTGCGGGCATATTCATCAGCCGGAGATGAGAAAGATCACCACCCCAAAAGGCGAAGTAACCTATCTTAACTCCGGAGATTGGGTAGAAAACCTGACTGCGTTGGAATATAATCAGGGCGAATGGAACATTTATCGTTATGCGGAAGACATCAAGGCGAAATCTATAAAAATTCAAAAAGGCTCGAAAAAGGATTTGGATAATGACGAGATATTTAAAGACCTTGTCAATGAATTCTTGCCCATTAAGAAATGAAAATCCTTTACGCTATTCAAGGCACCGGCAACGGTCACCTCGCCCGGGCTGTTGATGTTATTCCCGAACTAAAAAAATATGGAACGCTCGACCTTTTTGTGAGTGGAGCACAAGCGGAAGTGAAGTTGCCTTATCCGGTAAAATACAAATCAAAAGGATTGAGTTTTTATTTTGGTAAGAGTGGCGGCATTAATTTCTTTAAGACATTTCAGAAGAACAGCAGCAAAGATGTAATGCGTGAGATCAAGGAATTTCCAGTGGAGAAGTACGATTTGATCGTTAATGATTTCGAAGCGATTACTGCCTGGGCTGCGCGCAAGAAAGAAGTGCCGATTGTCTCCTTGAGTCACCAGGCGGCGATACTGTCTAAAGATGCACCACGACCCAAGTTTATTGATCCATTTGGTGAATGGATATTGAGAAACTATGCACCGATTAAGAAATATGTTGGTTTTCATTTTGAAGAGTACGACAAAAATATTTTTACACCTGTAATTCGATCCGCCATTCGCGAGGCTAAAGTTTCTAATCAAGGACACTACACGGTTTATTTGCCCGCGTATGATGATAAGAAATTAGTACAGCGATTAATGAAAGGTCCGAAAGTGAAGTGGCATATTTTTTCAAAACATACCAAGACACCCTATCACGTGGGGCGTATTTCTGTTTATCCAGTGAGTGGCGTTGATTTCGTTGAGAGTGTTGTTACCAGTGCTGGAGTTTTGTGTGGAGCAGGATTTGAAACTCCGGCTGAAGTGCTTCACATGAATAAGAAACTCATTGTGGTGCCTATGAAAAGTCAGTATGAACAACACTGCAATGCAGCCGCATTGAGAAAATTGGGTGTTCCTGTTTTGAAAAAGTTAAAAAAGAAGTCGATCAAGAAAATTACCAAGTGGATTGAAGGAGCAAAGCCTTTGAATATTTCATTCCCGGATGTGACGGCTGAAGCCGTGCAAAGAGCGATGGAGAAGTTTGAGAAAGGAAAATGATGCTGGATGCTAGAAATCCAATTAACTCTCGTCCTCTAATTGTTCCAATATTCCTGAGAGTGGGTATTCTTTGAGCCCCGGTTTTGTTTCTGCATTTCCATCGAAGCTTAACCCGTCAACGGGTAATTTCAAAACTTTATCAAGCTCCATTTTATTGGAAGGCTTCAAAAGAATTTTGAAATCCTCAGTAATGTCATTGATGATTCCCAAAGCAAATTCATCAATGGATGAGACTTTTAATTCCATGTAAAGAATATTTCCTTTGGATAGGAGCAGGCTATGTTTTTTGGTTTCCCATTCACTGGCTTCTAAACTGACAATTAAATTTTGCAACTCGCTACAGCCATCTATTTGATCGATATTGATCTCAATAAAATCGGCTTTGTATTCTTGAGTCCTTGAAATGTTCTTCGCATCAGCTTCAACACCAAACTTTGGGCCAGCCACCCAGCCGGTTATCTCCTGGTATGTTTTTGGATCAACAGTGGTGATCGGGAACGAGAGAAAATCAACCCCCATGCCGGCACAATAGCGAGCTTCGCTAAGATTAGTGACTTGCCCCACTTTTACTTTGGTAATCAGCATGCCCAAATATTGGAAAGAAATGGCCAACTGCAAAGACTATCCAAAAGGGATTAAAAATAAATTGTCGCATAAAAAAAATAACTTTGTGGTTGAGATGAATAATGTTTTTGTAGAAGGGGAAAAAGGCTACTGATGAGAAAGAATGTTGTTTATTGGTTTTCAGTCCTGCTTATCGGATGTTCATCTTCAGATTCGCCGCAGATTTCTGATCAGTCCTATTTTCCTTTGCGAGTCGGAAATTTTTGGATTTACCAAATCAACGAAACAGATATCTTGCGCCTTACATGCAATGGTAATGGCGTGACCTTAAAAAACTATCAGTCGAAAGAGTTGATCAGTGATTCTTCAAAAAATACGGAGGGTTCCTACACCTACACAATACATCGTTATACTCGTCCAGATACCACGCAACCCTGGGTGGACTTAGACACATGGACTGCCCGAACAAACAGCAATCAAGTTATCGTCAATGAAAGTAATATTCCTTATGTAAAGTTTATTTACCCGCTGGTAGAAAAAACTGTCTGGAATATTAATTCGTATAACAACATTGGAATATCTTATGATACGCTAAGGAACCTTCGTCAACCTTTCACACTTGCTACCGGAGAAAAATTTCAAAATACATTTTCAGCCCGAAGCGATAATGGAGAATTTATTATTTACCACGATAAACACATGGAGGTCTACGCGTCATCGATTGGCCTGGTCTACAAAGAAAGTGAACAGCTTCATTACTTTAATAGCACCAACGATCCTTGTTACGGTCAGCGAGTTGCGAAAAACGGAAGTATTTACATTCAGTCCCTGATCAGCTATGGCCATCAGTAGATTTGCACTTCTTCTCTTTTGGTTTCCAATTTCATTATTTAGTCAGGATCGATACTTCGTTAGCTTTAAAGACAAAACCAATACTCCTTATTCAGTTTCCAGTCCCTTGCAATTTCTCTCGCAGAAAAGCATCGATAGAAGGGCTAAGGAGAATTTCACTACTAATAGTGAAGATCTTCCGGTTGATACAGCATATGTGAACCAGGTGAAGATGAGTGGAGCCTCGGTATTTTTTACATCCCGGTGGTTTAACGGAGTATTGATTCAGGCTAATGCTTCAACAACTTCTGTATTGTCGGCATTACCATTTGTATCCAAAGTCGAGTTAGTAGCACCAGGAACTAAGTTGATGGGTGGTAGAATAAAAGCGAAGGATAAATTCGAACGCGTTGATGCAACCAACTCGCTTCAAAATCAATTGCAGTTGGAGATGATCGGTCTTGATAAAATGCAGTCAACCGGATACCACGGCGAGGGAATTGATGTAGCTGTTTTTGACGCAGGATTTATCGGAGTCAATACGCTTCCCTCTTTTCAAGCTATCTACCAGGAAGGAAGGATGAAATCTGTTTTCAACTTCGTCAACAATTCCAAGAATGTTTATTCAGCGTATGATCATGGTACAGAGGTGCTTTCGATCATGGCTGGAAATGTTTCGGGTTCTTATATTGGGGGAGCATATAAAGCCAATTTTTTTCTGTACCAAACAGAAGATGTTTCCAGTGAGTATCGGGTGGAAGAATACAACTGGCTATTTGCAGCCGAGCGTGCCGATAGTGCAGGAGTGGACGTGATCAATTCATCGTTGGGTTACAATACGTTTGATGACCCGAGCATGGATTACACTTACAAAAGCTTAGATGGTAAAACATCTGTGGTGTCGCGTGCTGCCCGCAAAGCCTTCGAACGAGGTATCGTTGTTGTAAACAGTGCGGGCAATGAAGGAAATAATTCTTGGAAATACATTGATGTGCCAGCCGATGCGGATGGCGTTATTGCTTGCGGAGCGGTTAATTACTCCGGATATCGAAGCACCTTCAGTTCCATTGGCCCGAGTGCGGATGGCCGTATTAAGCCAGATGTGAGCGGCGTGGGAGAAGGGAGTATTGTGATTACTTCTTCTGGAAACATCGGGCCGGCCAATGGTACTTCATTTTCAAGTCCGTTGATCGCCAGTTTAGTAGTTGGCTTGCGGCAGGCATTGCCTAAAGCATCAGCAAAAGAAATTTATCAACGTGTTATTACTTCAGCATCACAAGCAGCGCAGCCTGATAATCTTCTAGGATATGGAATTCCTAATTTTACTTTGGCGAAAGACCTTTTTGATTTTCCGGATGAGTTTCAGGTTTTTCCAAACCCGGTAAGTGATGGACTACTGAAAATTATTTTTAAAGATCCGAGTGATCAAGCTTTCACAGTTATAATTTTTAATTTAGCCGGGCAGAAAGTATTCGAACTTTCCGATTTCATAAATTGGAGAAACAATCCCTATTCACTAGATCTTTCTACTTTCGCTTCCGGCTTATATTTGACAAAGGTGCAAACGCTAACTTCAACCAAAGCGATCCGGATCGTGAAGGTCAATTAATCTATGGCTGATTCGAAGATATCCGTTTGGAAAAATATTATCCAGTTGATTGTTCCGCAATGGAAGAAGTTTGTTCTCATTGTTTTTATTGGCTTGTTAGCAACCGGTGCGAATTTAATTGAGCCGCTGATTTACCGGGAAGCCATTAACGATGTGGCGGGTTTGTTTATTCAAAGAGCGAAAGATGAAACGCGTCAAAAATATCAGACGGATGCAGATACAACTCAAGCCGATGCCGATGATTCCGAAATTGATTTCATTTTAAGTAAGATTCTTCCCAAAGAACCTCACACCCGGCATGAGGTAGCAGGCAGAACACCGATGCAAGCCATTCAAACTTTGTTAGTCGCGGTTGTAATTTTATTTTTCGTGAATCTTCTAGGGCAACTGTTTTTACTGTTGGGTGAAAACATGAACGTACGATTGTCGTGCAATATTGAGCAAGGTTTTATCCGAAACACATTTGGTCATGTACTTCGGTTGCCATTAAGTTTCTTTAGTAAACGGTCCAGTGCAGCTCTTGCAAAACAGATCAATCAATCCGAAGAAGTATCCGGTGTTGTCAACGGACTTTCGCAAGAGATTCTTCCGGAGATTATTAGTCTATGCGGAATTCTGGCCATTATGTTTTGGCAGAATGTGACGCTCACACTGATTGCGCTAGCAGTGATCCCTTTTTATTTAATGATTGCCTGGCGCTCTGCCAACAAGTTAGAAACTGGCCTTTCCAGTTTTTACGATCGATGGGAAGAAGTTGCTGCGCGCATGCAAGATGCATTGGCCGGGATCAAAACAGTGAAGTTATCGGGGGCTGAGCAGCGAGAGGTGGTGCGGTTTTCCCAAATTTCAGATGCTGCTTATCGCGATTATGTTGATCGGACTAAGCTAGCCAATCAATATGTTTTTTGGGAAAACATGTTGACACGATTATCAACAGCTTTGGTATTGGGTTATGGAGGATACTTAACACTTAAACATCAACTAACACCAGGCGATGTGGTGATGTTTGTTGCTTACCTGGATCGGCTGTATGGACCGATCGATACGCTGGCCAGCTTGTGGGTAAACCTTCAACAGAATATTGCCTCCATGGCAAGAGCTTTTAGGCTTATTGATGTTAAGCATGAAGAGAAGCCGGGTGAAGATTGGGAAATCAAACAAGGCAAAGTTGAATTTAAAGATGTACGGTTTGCTTACACAAAGGAACGAGAGATACTAAAAGGGTTATCATTTATCATTGAGCCTGGAAAAGTTACAGCAATTGTCGGAACATCGGGTGCAGGAAAAACCACAGCCGTTGATCTCCTCATGAAGTTATATGAACCATCCGGTGGAGAAATATTAATTGATGGGAAAAATCTTGCTAAGATCGATGCCTCATCGGTAAGACGACAAATGGGAATGGTAGCTGCAGATGGTGCAGTGTTCCGCGGTACCTTAGCCGATAACATCCGCTATAAAAGACCAGAAGCGACTGATGATGAGGTAAAGGGAGCCGCTATTGCTGCAGGTATGGAGGGTACCTTGCAGCGATTACCGGAGGGGCTTCTTACCAATGTAGGAGAAAGCGGATTAGGACTTTCGGTAGGAGAAAGACAACGAATACAAATCGCCAGAATATTAATTGCTAAACCGAAAATATTAATTCTAGATGAAGCCACGGCTAACCTTGACTTTGCCACAGAAGCTGAAGTGAAGAGGACAATAAAAGAAGTGAGCAAGGAAAATACCGTGATTGTAATTGCTCACCGTTACACGATGGTAAAAGATGCCGATTATGTTGTTGTTCTATCCGCTGGTGAAGTGATTGAGCAAGGAAGCCCATCCGACTTGATTAAGCAAGAAGGATGGTTTGCCAAGTTTGCTCATGCACTAGATGAGGATGAGCCTTCTGAGGAGGAAGAAGTTGAAGAAACGGAGGATGAGGCAGGAGATGAGTCACAATAAAATTTAGGGTGTTTACCTATCCCATAGATAGGGTATTTTATATGTCTGTTAATATTTCTTAATTTTCCGGCTTATTGGATTACCGACTTCATGCGCAACACACATCTACTCATTTTTTTAGCTGCTCTTTTAGCTTTGTCTTCGTGTGTTAGTAATAAAAAGATACTCTACTTGCAGAAAGAAGGTGATCTGAAAAAGAAGAAACAAGCTAGTGATACTACTGCGAGAGGTTACGATCTCGTGGACTTTCATTATAAAATCCAAACCAACGATATTGTTTCAATCCGATACCAAACCCTGACAGCTAAAGAATTTGACTTTACTCAGCAAAATCAGCAAAATTCAACTACGGGTGTAAGTGGAACAATTGGTGGTGCCTTGTTAATTGGCGATCTGGTGGATGAGAAGGGGGAGATCCCGGTGCCCGTTGTGGGTAAAGTAAGGGTAGCCGGTCTTACAATATTTCAAATTCAGGATACTATTCAGCAATTAGCAAACCGGTATCTGGAAGGCCCAATTGTGAAGGCGCGACTACTGAATTACCGCTCTACTATTTTGGGAGAGGTGAACAAAGAGGGTTCAATTACATACAACAATAATAGAGTAACCTTAATGGAGGCAATCGGTTTGGCCGGTGGTCTGACTGATCTCGCAGATAGAACCAAAATAAAATTAATCAGACAAACAGGGTCTAAAATAGATGTGTACTATGTTGATCTTTTAAAAGAGGACTTCATTAAGTCTCCTTACTATTATGTTTATCAAAATGATTTAATTATCGTTCCACCATTGAAGCAACGCCCGTTCAGAAAGTATTTCTTCCAGAACCTCGCGATTGTACTTTCAGTTGCAACTGTTTTGCTCATTATCAATACTTATACCAAATAATATGAGCCAGCAAGAGTTCAATTCAAGGCTCAATGATGGCCGAAATGAAAGCCTGATTGATTTTAAGAGAGTTGGTTATAGAGCACTCCGTTTCTGGTATTTGGTAGTTTTATCTTTGGTGATAGGTCTTGCGTTTTCATTTATCATAAATAGATATACGGCAAGGATTTATCCTGTAAAAGCATCTGTTATCATTCGCGAAAAGGAAGAAACCAGTGGCGGCGAATTGCTGTATAAGAATGCTTTAATTGATCCCTATCGAAATTATCTCAACGAACCTTATATCATTCGGTCTTACCCTCTCATTGGGAGGGTAATCGAAAATTTAAATTTCGAGGTTGCCTTTTATCAGAAGGGAAACATTAAGACAACTGAGGTTTACGGGTTGCCAGTAAAAGCAAGATTATTGGTGCGTAATGGCTCATATGGTGCCACGCTGATTTTTAAAGCGCTCGATGAGAACTCATTCCTGATAAGAAGTAATGACGACGAGTTGAAAGATAAAGGCAGAGTGTTTCAGTTTAATGATAGTATTGAATATAATGGGCATCGCTTTGTTTTATTAAAAGATTCATTAAAAAGCCTAGAAGGAATCAGGAACGTGCAATACTACATAACCTTTTTAGATCCATTCGCTGTGACAGAGTCCTATGTGAACAGGTTGAGTGTTGATTGGGCTGAGGTAGGTGCTGGTGTTTTGAACTTAGGTATCACAGGGTCTAATCCTAATAAGGAATCGGATTTCATGAATAATCTGATTACTACTTATCAACAGTATGACCTGGATAAAAAGAATCAAACTGGGGAAAGAACTATTCAATTCATAACAGCACAATTAAAGGAAATCTCCGACTCACTTAAAATTTTTGAGCGGCAACTAGAGCAATTCAAAATTAGCAATTCCATTGAAAACTTAGACAGTGAGGCTAAACGGTTGTTTGAAAAACTAGATCCATTAGAGACGCAAAAAACTGAGTTGCTCATCCGGTCACATTATTATGATTATTTAATCAAGTATATAGATCAAGGCAACAATATGGATCTGGTGATACTCCCGTCTTCAGTTGGGGTCGAAGATCAAATACTGTCGGAGATGATTAGCAAGATGATCAATATTCAGTTGGAACTTAAACTATTTATAGGAAAAGGAAGAGACGAAAATCCGCTTGTCAAAGGTGGTCTAAAGAGACTCGAGGGAATTAGGAAGGATGTGCTGGAGTCGGTAAGTACCTTAAAAGTGACGGACAAATTCAAGTCGGATCTTCTGGAAAAACAAATAGCTGAACTTGAAAAGGAAATTGATCGTCTCCCTCTTCAGCAACGGCAACTTGTATCGATCCAAAGGAATTATTCCCTGCTTGAAAATTTATATATTTTCTTGATGCAGAAAATGTCGGAGGCAGGTATATCAAAAGCGTCTAATGTTTCTGATATTGGCGTAGTCAATTTCCCCATGAAAGGAAAGGCTATTTCGCCGAATACAAGTCGTAATTATTTTTTCGGATTTGCTTTTGGATTATTAATCCCTGTATTGGTATTCGCTTTATTTGAATTTTTAAATCAAAGAATACAATCGAAGGAAGATATTGAGAAGATTTCTGCCATACCATTTATTGGAGGAATTGGTCACTATGAGACAAAGGATAACCTGGCAGTGAGTCTTAAACCAAAATCAGCTGTGGCTGAATCCTTTCGTGCCTTGCGTTCAAATCTAAATTATTTTACAAGCAATCAATTAAAAAAAGTCTTTCTCGTAAGCAGCTCTATTAGCGGTGAAGGCAAAACATTTTCGACTATCAATTTGGCCACGGTATTTGCGATGTCAGGACGAAAAACGTTGATCATAGGGGCTGACATGCGTAAACCAAAAATATTTTCTGACTTCGGTCTCCAAAATGTAAGTGGCCTCAGCGGCTATTTAAGTGAGTTAAACTCTTTTTCAGAGGTATTACAGCACACGTCCATTGATAATCTTGACCTAATAAGTGCTGGCCCAGTCCCGCCAAATCCTTCTGAGCTTTTGCTTAATAATCGGTTTGAAACTTTAATAAAGGAAGCTTTGCTGAGGTATGACTATATTATTATTGACTCACCTCCGTTAGCTATTGTTACGGATGCTTTTGTGTTGTCAAATTTTGCCGATCACACAGTTTTTATAACACGCCAGAATTATACGCCGAAAGCGTTCCTAAAAGATGTGCAAGAATTCTATAATGCAGGCAAACTTAAAAACATAAGCATTGTGCTCAATGATATCTATAGGTCGGGCATCGGGTATGGCTACGGTTATGGACATGGATATAGTTATGGATACCGGTATGGGAATAAAAAGAATGGGGATGGTTATTATTCATAATGCCAATAACTTGTAAATCACTGGTTTTAGAGTTCAGGTTTATTGTGCCAATTGGTTGTAAGGGATTGGACCAATGAAAAAATGGCTAGTGTTTTATACGAAAAGCCGGCATGAAAAAAAATCGCGGGACTTTTTAATTAAGAGGGGTGTTGAAGCCTTTGTTCCATTGCAAAAAGTGATGCGTCAATGGAGTGATCGCAAAAAGAAGGTAGAAGTTCCCTTATTCAATTCGTACCTATTCGTTCATGAAACTGAAGATAAAATTCCGCAAATATTGCAAACCCCGGGAATATCATGGAACATTCGGCATAATGATAAGCCTGCAATCCTGCGGGAGGAGGAGTTGGATATTATCCAACGATTTCTTTCTTCCGGTTTATTTATTGAAACAACAGTAATATCATCTATGGGTGTGGGCGATGAAGTTGAGGTTATCGATGGTTCACTGAAGGGGCTTAGAGGAAGCATAATTCATTCATCGGCCGGAAATAAATTTTCTGTTTTACTCGAATCCATTAGGCAAAACGTAATTGTAAAAATTGATCCGATTTTATTAAAACCAATTCAATAATCAGGTTCAAAATACAGGTTTAATCTCTACACTCTTACCTACCTCTCAGTTTAGTCGACAAATAATTGGCCAAGGGCAAGAAATGCAGTATTAATGAGTAAAAATTTTACTCATTCGTTTCTTTACTTTACCTTTAACCCGTGTTAGAAGGCTTAATCACCTCAAAAACCCGCATAAAGATGCTGTTGAAGTTTTTCACCAACAGCACCGCAACAGCCTATTTGCGCGGATTGGCTGATGAGTTTGATGAATCCACCAATGCCATTCGTCACGAACTCAACAACCTTTCCAAAGCGGGTTATATTATCTCTACCGAAAATGGTCGAACTATCGAGTACAGGGCTAACGTATCACATCCACTATATAATGAGATTAAAGGATTAGTTCATAAATACTTAGGCATAGACCAGATCATTGAAAACATAGTTTACAAATTGGGCGACTTGAAGTTGGCTTACCTTGTTGGCGATTATGCAAGGGGTAAGGATACAGGTACAATTGAGTTGCTGTTGGTGGGTGAGATTAACGAAATGTATTTAAATAGTTTGGTAATGAAGGCGAAGACTCTGATTCACCGGGATATAAAGGCGAAGCAGTTAACTGAAGACCAGTTTGACAAACAGGAAGATGAATTTAAAAGTTGTTTGTTACTGTGGAGTAATAATAGCATCAGGATACAGGATTAACCGACCGGTAGCCTGAAACTTGAAACCTGAAAAGACTCACTGTGACTGAGGAGGCGAAGCTTTGAGAAGTTTAAATGGATATTGAATGGAGAGAAAAAGCGAAAATCTAGGATCAACCGAGAACTGGGACTTAATAATCAAGCCATCTTCTCGCCTTTTGGTTTTCAAGTTAAAAGACATCTGGAAATATCGAGATTTACTTATGATGTTTGTTAAACGCGATATTGTTACTGTTTACAAACAAACGATTCTCGGGCCGATATGGTTTGTGATTCAACCTATACTAACTACCTTAATCTATGTTATTGTTTTTGGGTCAATTGCAAAATTGTCTTCAGATGGTTTACCTAAAATACTTTTTTACTTGAGCGGTATAATTATATGGAATTATTTTGCTGACTCCCTTAACTCCACCTCTATCACTTTTAAGGAAAATGAAGCGCTATTTGGCAAAGTTTATTTTCCTCGGTTAATTTCACCTTTATCTAAAATAATTTCAGGCCTGTTGAAGTTTTTAGTTCAGTTTGTTTTTATGGGCGTTGTAATGATTTATTACAAGATTTCGGGATATCCTATTCCGCTCCATCTAACTATTTTTATGTTACCGCTGTTGGTTTTGATCATGGCCGTGTTGGGTCTAGGTGCTGGAATAATTTTCACAAGCCTTACATCAAAGTATAGAGACCTTTCGTTTCTCTTAGCTTTCGCCGTACAGTTATTGATGTATGCCACCCCGGTAATCTATCCGATGTCTTCCGTGCCTGAAAAATACAAAGGCATTATTGAAGCAAATCCAATTTCTGCGATTGTTGAAACATTTCGGAGCATCTTGCTTGGTTCAGGCCATTTGAACTGGTGTCAATTAGGCTACAGTAGTTTATTCGCCATCATTGTTCTTTTTTTAGGGATATTAATTTTTAATAAAACAGAAAAAACTTTCATGGATACGGTCTGATACTGATCACTTATAAGCTAAAGTAAATGTCTGATGTTGTAATAAAAGTTGAAGATGTATCTAAGTTGTACCGACTGGGTGAAATAGGCACTGGCACTATTTCACACGATCTTAACCGTTGGTGGGCCTCCCTTAGAGGAAAGGAAGATCCCTTTAGCCTCGTTGGCGAATTGAATGACCGTACTCAGAAATCGCAGAAGGACGAATATGTGTGGGCTCTGAAGGACATTAATTTTGAATTGAAGCGAGGCGAAGTATTGGGCATTATTGGGAAAAATGGAGCGGGTAAGAGCTCGCTGCTCAAACTTCTTTCTCGGATTACAGCCCCTACTAAAGGTGAAATAAAAATTAAGGGTAGGGTCGCCTCGCTTTTAGAAGTGGGTACAGGTATGCACCCGGAAATGACAGGCATAGAAAATGTTTACCTGAACGGCACTATACTTGGAATGACCCGGCTGGAAATAAAAAACAAACTGGAAGAGATTTTAGATTTTGCTGGTTGTTTGAAGTATGCCGATACTCCTGTGAAGAGATATAGTTCAGGAATGAAGGTGAGACTTGGTTTTGCAGTGGCCGCTTTTTTGGAACCAGAAATTTTGATTGTAGATGAGGTACTGGCTGTTGGCGATCTAGAATTCCAAAGTAAGGCCACAAGTAAAATGTCGGAGATTAGCCGCAACCAGAATAGAACAATTTTGTTTGTTAGCCATAATTTGCAAGCCATAAGGTCAATGTGTAACAGAGTTATTGTTTTGTCAAATGGAAGATTTGGATTTGAAGGAGATACCGAAAGTGGCTTAGAGTTTTATCTTAATTCAAATGAAAACGGTAGTAAGAATGACTCAACAATAAATAGTCTTGTTAACCTCAAGGATGAGGTATTGGATTTAATAGATTTTCAATTGATCCAAGAGGGATTTGTGGGATTTGAGTTTGTCAGCAATAAGCAAATACTGATCTTGTTTAAATACAAGGTGAAACAACCAGTAATTGGTTTACGAATAGGTTTTGATTTAATAGATAGAAATAGTGGTGCTATAATATTTAGAGCATTTCATGATGACTTAAGTAAAAAAATAGAAACTGTATCTCCTGGTTTCTATACCACTGAAATGTTGATTGAACCAAATTTATTAAAGCAAGGATCCTATATTTTTAATGTAGCGATTGGAATACACAATCAGCGTTGGATAATTTTTGATCAACTGAAGGTGAGAATAAATGTCACCAATATTGGAGAGTTTAATAGACTCTACTCAGATCAAAGACCTGGTATGATATTGCCAAATGTGAAATCGTCTAGCAAAAAAAATGAAAATGAATATTAATGAACGAATGCGGTCATTTCATTTGCGCGTAGTTAAATGGGCGCACTCTAGAATTGCGAATCACCTGAACTCTATTCGTAAGGAAGAGCAACTTGAGGCGAATAGACAATGGCAACGGCTTTTCGATGGAAAAAATTATTTTGACTATAAGATGTATGATCGAATTAAGATTAGACTCTTTAAAGATAATGCACTATCAAGATTGATTTATAATGGATTTGAGTCGGATGAACTTGAATTCACAAGAAAGTACTTAAGGGATGGGGATATCTTTCTTGACATTGGATGCAACATTGGATTATTTTCGTTAACAGCTGCACCGGTTGTTGGAGATATGGGGAAAGTAATTTGCTTCGAGCCTTCACCTATAACGTTCACTCGATTATTGGAAAATATTTCTCTCAATGGGTTCAAAAATATTTCCCCGATAAACATAGGACTTTCTGATAAGGATGCAGTTTTGAAATTTAATATTTCCAACAATGGCTATGATGCATGGAATACGTTTGCTCCATCAGTTGAGTTGGAAAAGCTTCAAGAATCAATAAATATTGAAGTTAGTACGCTGGATAAGCAGATGGACTATCTTGAAAAAGAAAAAATTTCGTTGGTTAAAATTGATGTAGAAGGATGGGAGAAGTTTGTATTAAAAGGAGGTGAGCGTTTATTTAAGGATTTTGACCCTGTAGTAATGATTGAGTTCACGGAATCAAACACCTTTGCCGCTGGCTATTTTGTTCAAGAGTTGTATGATATACTTATTGATTGGGGATATAAGTGGTATCGACTAGAAGGACAAGGATTTAAACCAGAAACGAAACGTATTCATTATCCTTACGATAATTTAATTGCGATCAAGGATATGGACAAAGCCATGCGGAGAATGCAGGGTAATTTTAGCTAAAATGAGAACGGAAATCGAGTTACCTAGAATTTCGATAATAACTCCGAGTTATAACCAGGGTAGTTTTATTGAAGAAACAATTCTGTCGGTGTTGAACCAAAAGTACTCCAACCTTGAGTACTTCGTCATCGATGGTGGCAGCACAGATAATACCGTTGAGATTATAAAAAAATATGAATCCCAAATAACCTATTGGATTTCTGAAAAAGACAAAGGACAAACCCATGCCATTAACAAAGGCCTAGCCAAAGCTACCGGGGATATTATAGCCTACATTAATAGTGACGATTACTACCTGCCCGGCAGTTTTCATTTAGTTGCTGAAGAATTTTTGAAAAGACCCAATGCCGACATTATCCATGGTATTTGTCGGTATGTGAACGAAAGAGGAGATAAGATTGGTCAACAACTGGCATCAATTACCCGATTCGATGAGATTATCGATTTATGGGGAGTCTGGTGGAAAGGAAGAAATTTTGTGCAGCCTGAAGTTTTTTGGACAAAGAAAGCATTTGCTAATATTGGCTACTTTAATGAAAAACTTTACTATGTTATGGATTACGAGTACTGGTTGCGAATACTTAAAAATACCGGTGAAGTGGCGACCATCAATCAAGAACTTACCTGTTTTCGAAGAACCGAAACTCAAAAATCGAATCATAGTAAAAAAGTAGCAGACGAACTCTTGGATGTAGTTTATCCATACTATTGTGAAAGAGGGGGCATTGACAATCCCAAGAGAAAGGCCCTGAAGGGCAACTGTAACTACCAGAAATATTTTCTCACGAAAATAGAGGAATCTGAAAAATCAGGAGATCATTCGTTTAGCAGATGGCTAAAACTGCTTGTTGTTCTTAGTACCCATCCTGGAATATTATATTCTCCGCTCTTCAAAAATAAAATTGGTGCCTATTTCAATTAGAAATATAGAATAAAGACTACGTCAATCCGGTATTGTAAGTTTCGCAAAATCTTAAGCTGTGAGGCACAAAATACCATTGCTTTTAGATGATGCCTCTATATAAATTGAGCTAACTGAACATTCAAACTGGATTATTAAATAATAGATCATGAATAACTACACTGAAATTGAGAAATGCAGAATTAGCGGTAGCCGAAATCTAGTTACGGTGCTATCTCTTGGAAAGCAATTTTTAACAGGCGTATTCCCAAAAAAGAAAGATCAGAAAATAACCAACGGTCCATTGGATTTGGTGTGGTGCCCTGATAGTGGCCTTCTTCAACTCAAGCAGTCTTATAGCCTTGATGAAATGTATGGAGAAAATTATGGATACCGGTCAGGACTTAACCAATCCATGGTGCGTCATTTAAAAAATAAGATTAATACACTTGAGCGATTCATCAAGCCAAGTTCGAAGGATATCGTTGTCGATATTGGAAGTAATGATGCCACTAGTCTTAAATCATACACATCCGACTGTTTGAAAGTTGGAATTGATCCGACGGGAAAAAAATTTAAAGAATATTATGCAAACGGCATTGAGTTAATACCTGATTTTTTTTCAGCGGAAGTATTTTCGAACCATCATAAAAATAAAACAGCAAAGATTATCACTTCCATTGCTATGTTTTACGACCTGGAAGATCCGAATCAATTTGTAAAAGATATTGCTGCGGTACTTGATGATCAGGGCATCTGGCATTTTGAACAGAGTTATATGCCTAGCATGTTGCGAACGAATGCTTATGATACAATTTGTCATGAGCACCTTGAGTTTTATTCTTTCCGCGTTATTAAAAACCTAGTAGAGAATCACGGTCTTCGCGTGCTGGATGTAGAAATGAATTCTATCAATGGTGGAAGTTTTGCTGTGACAGTGGGTAAAAAAAATGCTTCCTATAAATCCAACACACCCGTTATTGACTGGATGTTGAGGCAAGAAGATGATATGGGGCTTCATACCCCCAAGCCCTACAGACTGTTTGAGGAAAAGGTGTTTCATCATCGCAAAAATCTAATGGAGTTGATTCATTCTTTGGCAAATGATGGAAAGAAAATTATTGCTTACGGTGCTTCTACAAAAGGAAACGTGCTTCTTCAGTTTTGCGGAATAACGCCTGATTTAATTCCATATGTTGCAGAGGTGAATGAAGATAAATTTGGGAGCTACACACCGGGAACGAACATTCCTATTATTTCAGAGAGCGAGGCTAGGAAAATGAAACCGGATTATTTCCTGGTGCTGCCCTGGCACTTTAAGCATTCAATTTTAGATCGAGAGACAGAGTTTCGTGCCAATGGTGGTAAATTCATTTTCCCACTACCAGAGATCGAAATCATTTAGAAAAGGAGATGCCAAAGGCGATTATTTTTGGTAGTAACGGTCAGGATGGATACTATCTACGAAAACTTTTGGAAGCAGAGAAAGTGGAAACGTTTGGAGTATCAAGATCTATTCCAGCTGATATAATTGGAAATGTGGCTGATTACGATTTGGTTTCAGGACTTATTAAAAAAGAGAAGCCTGATTATATTTTTCATCTGGCCGCTAACTCCTCCACGCGACATGAAGTTTTGTGGGATAGCCATGATGCAATCGGTACGGGGACTTTGAATATTTTAGAATCCGCTTATAAGTTTTCCAACCAATCAAAAATCTTTCTATCCGGAAGTGGATTACAATTTGAAAACAAGAACTTTCCAATTAATGAAGATGCTCCGCTCGTCTCCACCTCCCCGTATGGGGTAGCCAGAAATTATTCACTGCATGCGGGTAGATATTATAGATCATTGGGGCTAAATGTTTTTTTTGGTTTTTTGTTTAACCATGATAGCCCGAAAAGAGGAGAGCGGCACATGGCTCAGAAGATCGCCAGCTATTGCAGAAACATCAATGACCAAAATGAGAGATTGCTTATTGGCAATATCGACATAAGGAAAGAATGGACTTATGCGGGTGATGCTGTGCGTGCGATGTGGATGTTGGTTAATCAGAAAGATGAATTTGAGGTGATCATTGGCTCCGGACAGGATTATTCTATAAAGCAATGGATTGAAGCATGTTTCATGATTGCAGGTAGAGATTGGCGGCAACACATTGCGATTAACTCAGAGTTTGTTCCAGAATATGACACACTTGTTTCCAATCCAAAAAGACTCAAGAATTTAGGTTGGCAACAGCAGGTAGATTTTTATCAACTGGCGGAGATGATGATGAATCAAACTGATTGACGTTTAAGATGTTGCTGGGATCTGTTTACGTAAAACTTACCCAAAAATACAAGCATGGTTTAACTGCCGCTTGGTATCGTGATGTTATTCGTCCTAAAATTCTAAACTCTAAACCGTTCACTGAAACAAAATCTAATATTTGTGAAATCCATGTTTTAACTTCACAGAATGATTATTTGAATTTAATCTGGGCGCTTAAAAGTTTTTACTATTACTCGAAATGCAACTATGCGCTTTGCATACACAGTGATGGATCACTAAGTGAGAGCGAAGTTGAGTTGTTAAAATTTCATTTCCCTAATGCTAGGGTAATTTTAAAAAAGGAGTCGGATGAGATTATGGCTAAAGAACTTGCCGATCATCCTAAGGCTTTGAATTTTCGTCAGTCCAATCATTTGGCACCGAAAGTATTCGACTTCAAACATTTTTTGCAATCAGATAAAATGATGTTGATTGATAGTGATGTTTTGTTTTTTTCCTGCCCGAAGGAATTGATCTTAAGAATAGAAAGCCCGGACTATCATAAAAATACTGCCAACAAGGATGCATTATATGGATATACTATTCAAATTGAAGAGGTGAAGAATCAATTGAGCTTTGATGTAATACCTTTTTTCAATTCAGGACTAGGCTTAATACATAAAGAGTCAATCAACTTTGATTGGATTGAAGATTTCTTATCCTTACCAAACATATTAGGATATTTCTGGCGTATTGAACAAACGCTATTTGCTTTATGCAGTTCAAAATTTGGAGTGGAGTTACTGCCCCCTGAGTATGATGTACGACTGGAGAAAGGAATTAAGGGCTTGGCATCAAGACATTATGTAGGTCGTATCAGACACCTAATGTACGCTGAGGGAATCCGGCAGCTTGAACGACAGAAATTTTTAGAAGCTATATCCTGATGAGCGGGAAGATTAAAGTGTTGATGATGCCAGATTATAGAGCAAGCAATCCATTTCAACATTTATTGGAGCGGTCTCTTTTTACGAACGAAGTTGAAGTCATCTTTGCTAGGGGATACAAACGGATATTTCCGATTTATCGTCAGATACTAATGCACCAAGGAATCCAAATCCTTCACCTTCATTGGATCACGCCTTTTCTCAAAGGGAAAAAGTCTTTCGTTGTTGCCCTCTACGCCGTAAAGCTTATCTGTGATATAATGCTCACAAAGCTAAGTGGAATCAATATTGTCTGGACTATTCATAACCAAGTTTCACACGATACCCAATTTCCTAGGATTGAGATTTTCACCTACCGAATGATCAGTAAATTAGTGAATGCAGCAATCTTGCATGGTACCAGTTTAAAAGAAGTTATTTTAAAGGACTATAAAATTAATTCTAAGAAGCTTTCGATCATTAACCTCGGAAATTACAAGAGTGTATATCCGGCACCAATTGAAAAATCAACTGCGAGAAAAAAATTATCAATTTCCCCGGTGATAAGAAAAGTCTTTTTACATCAGGGATTGTTAAAGCCTTACAAAGGGATAGAAGAATTAATTCAAGTCTGGAATCAAAGCGCTGATGAAGTTAAGGACGATCTACTGATTATTGCCGGAAAAACTTCAGACAATTCTTACGAAGAAATACTGAAGTCCCTCATTGGGGCTAACGAGAGAATTAGACCGATTTTCAGATATGTTACGGATGATGAGATTACGTTGTTATATAGCGCAAGTGATGTAGTGGTTTTGCCATTTAGAAGAATTATGGCTTCAAGTAGTCTCATGGTGGCCATCTCCTTTGGCAAACCTGTAATAGCACCGAAGCTAGGCGCTAGTGAGGAACTGCTGGGCGATGCTTCCGATCTTTTGTATGACTCTGAAAAAGGTATTGACGGCTTAAAGACAGCTCTTGAGAAAAGTCTTTCTTTTGATTTGGTTGAACTTGGCGAAAAAACGGCAGCAAGGGCTGACCTTTACGATTGGGGTGACATTGGAAGAAAGACTGCCGAACTCTATCGAAGATGCATAAAAGAGTGAACCCTAAAGTTAGTATACTTATACCTTGCTATAATGCTGAAAAATGGATTGCACAAGCGATACAAAGTGCATTGGATCAAACCTATGAGAACAAAGAAGTAATCGTAGTGGATGATGGTTCAACCGATGGGAGTTTGAAAGTGATTAAGCAATTTGGAAAAGAAATCATTTATGAGAGTGGGCCAAATAAAGGAGGCAATATAACTCGAAACAGGCTGTTGAAGTTGTGTAGTGGGGAGTGGGTTCAGTACCTTGACGCAGACGACTATCTTCTTCCTGATAAAATTGTAAATCAGGTTAATGCACTCGATAGGAATACAGATGTCCTTTTTAGCCCAATCGCGTTGGAGTTCCATGAGCCGAATTCCATTATTCAAAAAGTATTATCAATTCCTCAACCTCACGATCCTTACATTCTGCTAGCAAGATGGTATCTTCCTCAAACAGGGAGCCCGTTGTGGAGGAAGGAATCAATTCTTGGCATCGGTGGATGGAAAGAAGATCAACCGGTATGCCAGGAGCATGAATTGTATTTGCGATTACTTATGGGGGGAAAGAAATTTAAATACTTCCAAAATGCCGAGTCGGTTTATCGTCAATGGAGCGAAACCACGTTGTGGAAAAAGAACCAATCGTTTACTCGAAAGCATCGGTTAATAATAGAGGATAGACTGGAAAGATACCTTAACGAAAATGGTCTGATGACCAAAGAACGACAATGGGCGATCAATATGGCGCGGTTTGAGACCGCAAGATCGGAATGGCAAACTAATCCGCAGCAGGCAAAGAGCATTATGTCTGCGATAAGCGACAGGTATGGAAGATTTATTCCGAAAGGTGAAAGTGCGCCAGTAAAGTACAGGTTGGCCTATTTTTTTTTTGGTTTCAGTTCGGCTGAAAGAATAGCTCAGATGTTGAGATGAATAACAGGAAGCACAAAAAAATCCAATCAAGTTCTACACATTTACCAAGATATGATAATATGATTGCACTAGTGATTATTGGATTTTATACTCATGGATAACGCGATCCTATTTCCTGCTTCAGGAATTATACCCACCAGGAATAGACACGTGGCTCTTGGGGCAACAATTGAGAGTCTTTCGAGGCAATCGATACAACCTGCCGAAATAATTATAATTGATGCTTCCGACGGAATAGAAACACAAGAACTCTGCAAGTCCAAGATCCAAGGCCTGCAATCTGCAATTAAGTACTTGAAAGCCGTTACGAGAGGTGCCGCACCGCAGCGAAATGAAGGAGTTGCTGTTGCCCATTTTGACTATATTTTTTTTATGGATGATGATCTCCTTTTCGAGCCGCACTGCTTAGAAAGACTTTTTAGTGCGATTCAATCCGATCCAAATTTAGGTGGAGTCAATGCCATGATTACTAATCAGAAATATCACCCACCTGGTAGAGTCAGCCAATTGCTATTCAGGTATCTGAATGGACAGCGCTTAGAGTCCTATGCAGGAAAGTGTCTGGGTCCAGTTATGAATCTACTCCCAGAAGACCGAGAAGATCTACCAGAAGTGGTGCCAGTAGAATGGTTAAATACCGGGTGCACTATTTATAGGAGAGCCAGTTTACCCAATCCGCCGTTTCCAAATTTTTTTACTGGGTATTCCATGTTTGAGGACGTAACAATATCAATGACTGTCGGTAAATCATGGAAACTGGCCAACGCTCGGACTGCGAAAGTATATCATGATAGTCAACCTGGTGAATACAAGAAAAGCCTGTTGGCTCTTAGTAAAATGGAACTAGTAAATAGGTATTATGTGACGACTCGGATTTTAAACAGAAAAGGAATTAAGAATATGCTTAAACTGGTTGTCACAGAAACCTACAAAGTGAGCGCTTATTTGCAATCGTTTCAAGGCATTAGAAAATTACCGATGGTAATTGCCGGCAAACTTGCCGGCATTGCTGAAATTATTAAAACCGCCAGGTATGCTGATTAGATTATTGAATGCTGCCGCGAGCCGAATTAGGAGACTTGTTTATCAAATCTTAGGAGTTCGGATAGTGGGGCACTGTAGCTTGCGAGACATAAGTATTCCCAGGAATTTTAATAGCATTACAATATCTGCTTATTGCGGCTTGGATGATAGAGTAACGCTACTTTCAGTTGATGAAGGTGGCATGCCAGGCAAGATTTCAATTGGGACAAGGACGTATGTTAACAGAAATACGATTATTGACGCATGCAATTTGGTCCAAATTGGAGACGACTGTGCTATTGGCCCCAATTGTTATATAACGGATCATGATCATGGTTTTGATCTAAAAAACCCTCCGCTGCAATTCCCTTTAAAGAGTAAGCCAACCAGAATAGGTGACAAAGTTTGGGTGGGAGCAAATAGTGTAATATTAAAGGGCGTTCATGTTGGCGATGGCGCAGTTATTGGTGCAGGAAGTGTGGTTACAAAAGATGTTCCAGCAGCTGCCATTGTGATGGGAGTACCGGCCAGGATAAAATAATTTATGCCGAATATTCGTGAGGTTGACGTTGTGTTTCCTACTAGAAACCGACTGGTTGAGGTATTAACTACGTTGGAAAAAATCAAGGCCATAGGACTGATGGAGGACCAGATTTTTATTGGTGATGATTTTTCAGATTTATCGTTGTCTACCACCATCAAAAAGAAATTTGAAGGAGTTACTATCATCTCAAATACAGCTCAGCATGGACAGTTATTTACTCGAAATCTTCTATTTAAAAAGACCAACAGAAAATATATCCTATCCATTGACGATGACTCACACATTGTATCCAGGGAGGCACTTGAGCAGGCATTAGAAATTCTTACGAAAAATGATCGCGCAGGAATATTTGGGTTTCGCGCGTTTCAGCAATTGGTTGATCCACCACCCCGGAATGAACTGGATAATAACCAATATGAGGCAAGAACATTTATAGCATGCGGAGCGCTGATCAAGAGGGAGTGTGTTGAAAAAATAGGAAACTATACGCGGCAAGAGTTGGGTTACTATTGCGAAGAAATTGATTGTTCCATTCGAGCTTTTATGAAAGGCTATGCGGTCATCACCAAAAATGATTTGGTTGTTCACCACAGAGTAAATAGGAACTACAAGGACATGCCAAAAAAATCGGATGCGACCACTGGTGTTTATGGTTCTGAATGGAGATCGGTCATGGGATTTTCTGACAATCTCATTGTAACACTGATTTATTTTCCATACGGCGTCGATTTTATTTTTTTGATCATCTATATCTGGAAGAGGTTTTTTTTGTTTACGGTGAAGAATTCCGACTATGCGGCATTTTTCAAGGGACTGTATCGTACAATAAAATTCATTCCATACATTTTTCGAGAAAAAAGACCTATGTCATACACAAAATTTTTTGAGTGGATACGGCTGCCCATGATGTAAAGAAAAGCAAATGGATCTGCTGTCAGATTGGAGCCAGGGAGCATTATGTTATTCCTGCTGAACTGCAGTCTTTGGGGCAACTGGAATTACTTATCACTGATTTTTGGGCCAAGCCCAGTGCAATCATGGCCAATCCAATCACAAATGACCTTCAAGGCAGAAGGCATCAAGGTATACCAAACAATAAGGTAAAGAGTTTTAATTTGTCCAGCCTCAGTTTTGAGGTAACTCAAAAGTTGGGTGGTACAAAGGGTTGGGAATTAGTAATGAAGCGAAATCGATGGTTTCAAAAGAAAGCAGTAAGTTGCATGCAATCATTGACAAATGATCCTACCCACTTATTTAGTTATAGTTATGCCGCCAGAGATATTTTCAAATATGCAAAGCGCAAAGGTTGGGTGACCGTGTTGGGCCAGATTGACCCAGGTCCATTAGAAGAAGAAATTGTGCTTAATGAACTTCATCGTTTTCCTGAATATAAATCCGAATGGCAACCCGCTCCAAATGCTTATTGGGAAAATTGGTATGAGGAATGCGATCTCGCAGATGAAATTATTGCTAATTCAGAATGGTCGGAAAAGGCTCTTATAATAAAGGGGGTACCAAAAAATAAAATTAGGATAGAACACTTACGTTATAACCCTACTAGCGAAGCACAGTTGTTTAGCCGGATTTATCCTCACAAATTCTCCAAAGATCGCCCTTTGAATGTTCTTTTTTTGGGTCAAATAATTCTCAGAAAAGGTGTGGCTCGAATTATTGCGGCTGCTCAATCTTTAATTCGTGAACCCATCGTGTTTACTTTGGCGGGGCCGATCGGGATTCACCCTATACCTCCTCTGCCCAATCTCAAAATAATTGGAAGGGTGACCCGTTCGGAAGTGGATCATTATTATAAAAATGCTGATGTATTTCTCTTTCCAACGTTGTCTGATGGGTATGCAATTACTCAGTTAGAGTCATTCGCCTGGCAATTGCCTATAATAACAACTCCGTTTTGCGGTGAAGTAGTGAACCATCAGCACAATGGCTATATTTTACCAAATGGAACTGCGGCAGAAATTGAAGAGATATTGCTGGAGATTTTATCAAATCCAGATAAGCTTTATAAGTGGAGCCAAAATATCTCTGCCGTAAAAAATTTAAGTTCGAAATGAAATAATTGACTGTATGAGCAATGATTTGAGATGGAATGTGTCAACTGATGACCCTAACAATTTGAGCACGGTGAAAGAAAGAATGATGCGACTCGCACGCATTAGATCGGGGAGCAAATTGGATAGAATAGAATATCTGACAACTTTGGCAAAGGGAAAGAATGTGCTGGATGTTGGTGTTGTAGAACATTCGCGCAATTTTGTTAATTCACCAACTTGGCTCCATCAATATATCGCTAAGGCTTCAAGAGAATGCCTTGGAGTTGATATTCTTAGGGATGAGATTGAGTACATTCGATCACTGGGGTTCAATGTTCAATGTCATGATCTGACCCAATCTCCTATGAATTACTCTTTTGAATTGATAATCTGCGGTGAAGTTTTGGAACATATTGACGCTCCTGGTATGTTCTTGAAGAATTTAGCAGAGATGCTTATACCCAATGGCACAATAGTTATTACGGTACCTAACCCATGGTATATTAATGCATCATTAAAGTCATCCTTTGGCCGAAACCCATTTGTGGATAGTGTTGATCATGTGGCGTGGTATGATGCGGCAACACTCATGGAATTAGGTTCGAGGTGCGGATTAAAATTAACAAAGTACACCTACTTTAATATAGGCATAGCCTCGTTTCGTTCTTTCAAAGCAAATATCATGTTCTTTCTAAAACCTCTTTGGCTTGCCTTAGGATGCAAGCCCGAATTGTTTTCTAAAACTCTTGTTTACGAATTTCAAAGGAATTGAAAGTAGTCTGTATTTCCATCGTTCCTTCACCTTACCAAAGGGACTTGTTTAAATCTCTATCCAGCAAAATAGACTTATCCGTATTTTATCTGGAGTCTGAAAGCCCGGATTCTCCGTGGCCAAAAAAACATCTAGAATCCTATGAATCTATTCTTCCAGGAATGTACTGGTCATATCGCGGAATGCGATTCCTAATCAACTGGCGCATTCCCGATATAACGGGCGCTGATCTAGTGATTCTTAATGGATACATGGGAATTGTATTTCAATGGTTGCTAATGTTTAAATCGAAGTCATATAAATTCATTTTTTGGGGAGAAATGTTGTCTGACCAACGCCAGGGTTTTAAAGGGAAAATACAACAATGGTTTTCCAACAGGCTAAAAAATTGCGTTGCAATAGTTGCTATTGGAACAAGGGCTAAAGCAAAGTATCAATCGAGATTCACAAGCATTCCGATTTTTAATATCCCGTATTGTTGTAGCCTACAGTCATTTCAAAATCTTCCCTTAAAAAAAGGCGGTCAGCAGTTGAATCTTTTATTCTGCGGTCAGATGATTTACCGAAAAGGATTGGATATACTTTTAAAAGCTTTTGAATTATTGGCGACGGAATATAATGTAGCACTTCATTTGGTAGGGAGGGAAGCAGAACTGAATGAGATGATGTCAAGACTTACCCCAGCTTCAAAAAAGAAAATATTTTATCATGGGTTTCGGGCACCAGAAGACCTCTCGGTTTTTTTTAATAAGGCGGACATATTCATTCTCCCAAGTAGGTATGACGGATGGGGTGTAGTGGTTAATCAGGCTCTAGGCGCTGGCCTTCCGATTGTCTGCTCTGATCAGGTGGGTGCTGGCCTTGATTTAATTGAAGAGGGTAAAAATGGTTATTTGTTCAAGTCTGAGGATGTAGAAGATCTATATTCGAAATTAAAAATTTTTGTTGATAACGTGGAACTGATCCCTTTGATGTCTCAACGAGCAAGAGAAAAGTCGTTCGAAATAACTCCTGAAAAAGGCGCCGAACGCTGGGTACAGGTGTTGAATCAGTTGACATGAAGGTATTATTTATAAGTTCCAGCTCAGGGTCAAGAGGGGGAGGAGAGCTCTACTTAATTTTTTTGGCTGAAGCCTTAATTAATCGAGGTGTAGAGGTGGGCTTATGGTGCTCATCCAATTCAAGGATGGATGAGTTGGCAGATTCATTTAGCCAATTCGGAAAAGTGTTTCGTTCAGATTATAAAAACACATACGATTATAAAAGTAGATCTATTCAATACTTAATTTCTAAGACGATTAAGGGTGTTAGGGCAGCCATTAATGATTTCAAGCCAGATGTAATTCATGTTAATAAGCAAAATGTAGAGGATGGGCTTGACTTGCTGGTGACCTTAGATCAAAGTAAACTTCCTTATGTAACAACGATTCATATCACACAAACTGAAAAAAGTCTTGGGGCATGGATGGGTGGATTACGAGACCTGATATCAAGGAAGATACTTCAAAAAGCCAAATCTGGAAAATGGATAACAATATCCCCCAACCGGGCACTTGACCTTGTTAAGTTTCTTGGAAGCGCAGATAAAGTGATCATGATACCGAACGCAGTAAAAATTGAACATAATCATAGTCAGGACCTAAAAAAAGAGATGAGGAAAAGCTTGAATGTACCTGAAAATAATCTGGTAGTGATTAGTGTAGGAAGGCTCGAGCAACAAAAAGACCCTCTAAAATTTATTGATTGGGCGGTACACAGCTTGAAAACAAATTCAAACCTGAATTTTTACTGGGTTGGTGATGGAAGATTAAGAAGTTCATTTGAGAAAGCAGTCAACAATTATAACCTCGGTACCCAAATTAAATGTACAGGTTGGCAGAAGGATGTGCATCCATTTTATGCGATGGCTGACATTTATGTTCACACGGCAACTTTTGAAGGCTTGCCATTCTCTTTGTTAGAGGCAATGTCATGGAGACTTCCTTGCGTTGTAAGTGAAGAGTTATATGAAGATCTTACCTTTCCGAAGGATACAATTCATAAAGGTCTTGATGCCCTCGAATTATTTGTAAATCAAAAAGACAGGAGAACGAAGGCAGGTAATCAGGCGTATGACTATGTTACTAAAACCTTTTCGATAGACGCGATAACTAATTCATATTTATCTGTGTACAAGATGTTGGTCAATGACTAAAATCTCATTTTTCGGTTCTTTAAGCTTATTAATTTCTATTGCTGTTGCCTATTTAAGTCTTGAGCAAGGTGTTGCAACATCTATTAATGCGGGTATGGCTGCTAAAGTTTTGGGTTTTGGGATTCTTTTGAACCTACTCCTTGAGTATAAAAGGAATGTAAGAAATTTAGGAAGAGCTGATATTTTGGCTGTCATAGGAATTTATGTTCTTACGTTATATGAATTTCTCTTTGAACAAAAAGCACTTGACCGAAAAATTTCTTCGGAACAGGCTTATGGTGGACTTCAGTTGATCTTGATTGGTCTTTTTTTCTTGGTGGTAGGATTTCATTTGTTTACTTATCGTCAACCTCCTGAAAATAAAAACGAGGGCAAAGTAGATGTTAAACTATTGATAAGGTTATTATATGGATGTTTTGCATTGGGCTTTCTGTACATTCTGATCAAAGTTAATTTTGACCCAATTTCAATGATAGAGGAAGCCATGCGCCCGCGCTTCGCCCAGCCGTGGTCGCGAGGAAGGTTTGGTGATTGGTTCGTCTTTCTTTCAGAGCTCCAACTTTTTACATATGCAGTTCCACCACTGGCAGGAATCCTTCTAAATCATCGACGGCAGTTAAGAAGTTTTCAGGTTCTAACCATTTTTTTATTGCTGCTGATCACTCTGTTTATGGGGTTTGCCGGAGGCACAAGGAATGTATTTTTTTCTTATTTAATCGGATTTATTGGAGGGTATATGTTATCGAAGAATAAATTGAACCTGCGAGGATTAATCATCCCAGGTGCAATCACGCTAGCTTTGGCGTATACCGCGTCTGTTTATATGCTTCAATTTCGGGGTGTCGGCTTGGCGAGATTTATTCAAGGACATCGATCAAGGTCAATAGATCCGGATCTAGTATATGTCGATCACAATCTATACACTATTGGACTGTTAAAACAGTCATTTCCTGACCGGCACGAGTTTTTAGGGAGCGAGGTTTTTGTTTGGGCATTGATCAAACCGATACCAAGGGCATTATGGCCTGGAAAACCTGAGGGCCTAAGTTTAAGCATGGAAGAAGTTGCAGGAACAGAGGGATATACACTAGCCTCAACCTACATAGGAGAAAGCTATATGGCAGGAGGTATTCCAGCCATTATTATGGTGTCTCTTTTGTTTGGATTCCTTGCTTCTTGGTGGAACACTAAAGCGATGGGAAGTTTTAGTAATGAGAAACTATTAATTTATGCATTAGGATTATTCACGGTAGCGATTACGATGAGGAGTTTGTTTATGTTTACTACTGCAATTCTTCCTATCATCGGCGTTAATGTTTTATTAAGGTATTTGCGTAGAGGTGAAAAAAAATGACCCATTGAAGATCCTTCACGTTATTCCAACCCTTAGCCCATTGGCAGGAGGCCCCACAGAAGTAGCAATTAATTTGGTGAAACATCTTAACCGGTTGGGGGCGGTTGCTGAAATTCTAACGACTGATGATAATGGTAATAATAGACTCGACGTTCAGTTAAAGGAGCTTACAGTTTTTAAAGAAATTCCAGTTCGTTTTTTCCCTCGTATTAACCCCAGGCTAAAAGAGTTTATTATTTCACCTTCTGCAATAACATGGTTATCTTCGAATATCCAGAATTATGATATTCTGGATATTCATTATTTGTTTTCTTTCGTACCACTTATGGCACGAAGGATGGCGAGGAAAAGAAAATTTCCGTACACCGTTAGGACGATGGGCCAATTAAGTCCATGGGCGTTGGATCAGAGCCGGATTAAGAAGCAGATTTTTTTTAGGCTTCAAGAATTTGCGAATTTGAAAGATGCAAATGCCTTGCATAGCACCTCAAAAGCAGAGGAACAAGATATTCGGGCTTTTGGATTAAGTAACCCAGTGATCAATATCCCATTGGGTGTTCAAAAACCAATGATGATTGAAGATGCCTCAACGATTATTCGACAGAAATACAACATTCATGCGGGAGCATTTATACTGTTGTTTTTGTCGAGGCTGCACTATAAAAAGCGACCCGAGATGGTTATCGAAGTTTCGGTCGAATTAAAAAAAAGATTTAATATCCACTTGATTATCGCAGGGTCCGGAGAAAACGATTATGTAGAGGAATTAATAAAATTGAGCAGCGATCTCCTATTGACAGATTCAATAACATTTGCAGGTTTTGTTGAAGGTACCGAAAAAGATGAGCTACTTCAGGGATCTGATCTTTTTGTTTTACCATCCTATAGTGAGAATTTTGGAATTGCAGTTGCGGAATCCTTGGCAGCAGGTACACCCGTGGTAATTACACCTGAAGTTCAAATAGCAGAATATGTAGAAGAGTATCGAACTGGAATAATTGCCAAAGGTGATAAGAATTCAATCTTAGAGGCGATAACAGACTGTATTGAAAATAAAACAATGATGCACCAATTCAGGGAAAATGCTCGAAGGTTAGTTCAGGAGCGTTTCAACTGGTGCACCATTGCTGAAAAACTTCTTGAAAGCTATAAACAAATTCTAACTTCCAAATCGTAAGCCCGGAGTAATATGGTTCGTTTTATTGTACCCTTGCAAAGCCCACTTGTTTCTGATAACTGGAGGCGCGTCTCTGAGCTTTGCAACTATACGTTGAAATCCATTTTAGCCCAGACAAATCCTCATTTCGAGATCGTTCTGGTTTGCAATGATTTACCAATGGATTTTGAAGTCCATCCTAAAATAAAAGTATTGATTACTGACCTGCCTGCACCTTCGGAAAAAGGACAAGCTCGCATGGTAGATAAATGGAAAAAAGTACGGATCGGATTGGCACACTACTTAAATTCAGAGGATGCATTTTACATGATTGTAGATGCCGATGATCGAGTCAGTAACCGGTTAGTTGACTTTGTATTGACAACTAACTATAAACCTGGATGGTATTTTGATGAAGGACTGATATATGACTGGGGTTTACCATGGATTTACAAGAAAAAACGGTTTGACTTATTTTGCGGCACTTCGTACATTGTATTTTGTCCCTCATACTTGCTGCCTAAAGGACCTGATGATGAGGAGGAACAATGCTACCTTAGCGTGCATGGCCATTCAACAATTAAATCTTATTTCGATAACCAAGTATTGCCACTCAAGCCGCTTCCATTTTATGGCTCCATTTACATTTCTAATACTGGAGAAAATGATTCAGGGTTATTTTATTTAGGTGTAAAGAGCTGGTATGAACGATTAAAACGTGCCCTTTCTATTCGCCTAATCTCAGTGAATATTAAAAAGCAGTTTTCTTTATGGGATATTTAAGTAAGGCCTTACGCAATTTTGTTTCTTACGTTTCAGAATTTGGATTTGTTGCAGCTACCCAAATTGTAATTAATAATAGAACTAATAGTTTGCAAAAGAAAGTAAAAATAGAAAAGTATATACACCCCTTTTTTTATCGATTAGGCACGACAGATTTTCCTATTCTGCGCTTTATCATTGGGCGACAATTTGTTTTCAAAGAAATTGAAGACCCAAAATTAATCATTGATGCTGGTGCGAACGTGGGCTATGTGAGCGTTTTTTACGCAAATCAGTTTCCGCAGTGCGAGGTGATAGCTGTTGAAATGGAAGATTCTAATTTTGAAATGCTGATTAAAAATACAAATGGATATAAAAATATTAGGCCGATAAAGGCAGCATTGTGGAATCACAATAAAGGTGTTTCCTTTGGAGAAAACAATGCCAAAGATTCATATAATCTAATTGATCAATCTTCAAAGTGCTACACCGTGCCGTCTGTTACTATCGAAGAACTAACTCGTTTGCATTTAACGATTGATCTTATCAAGTTAGATATTGAAGGCGCGGAGATAGAAGTGCTTGATGACATGCGAATGAATAATATTCAGCCTAAGATATTAGTTGTAGAGTTGCATGATCGTTTTAGGGAAGGATGCAGCCTGGCCTTGGAAAAGTATCTAACGGGGCGTTTGTTTAAACGAGGAAAAATTTACGAATATGAAATGATTGTTTTTCAATAGACCAATCAAGTGGTCTTGTAGTTACCTCGTCTATCAATTTTAAGCTTATTTCAATTATAAAATGATCATTCTCGGCCTTAATGCTCACCATGCAGATTCGTCTGCCGCTATTTTTAAAGATGGAGTTCTCATTGCTGCTACTGAAGAAGAGCGCTTTCGCAGGATCAAGCATTGGGCAGGATTCCCAAGTGAGGCAGTAAGGTTTTGTTTGAAGGAGGCTGGAGTTACTCTGGCGGAAATAGACCATGTTTGCATCGGCCGCGATCCAAAAGCTAAGTTTTGGAAGAAGGTTGGCTTTGTTTTAAAGAACATTGGAAAAAAGAATACGCTTATTTCTGACCGTCTAAAGAATTCAAAAAAAATTGCAAGCATTGAAAGCGAACTGGCCGCGATCAGCGGATTGAGTGAAGCGGCAATCAACCCCAAAATTGTAAATGTAGAACATCACCGAAGCCATCTGGCCTCTGCATTCTTTGCCAGCCCTTTTGAGGAATCTGCGATATTATCCATCGATGGTTCTGGCGATTTTACCACTACCATGATTGCGGTGGGAAAAGGAAATCAAATAGAAGTATTGGATTCGGTTGATTTCCCTGTGTCAGCAGGTTTGTTTTATACAGCGTTTACACAATATCTCGGCTTTCCTCATTACGGAGACGAGTACAAAGTGATGGGGCTTGCGCCTTATGGAAAGCCAGTATATGTCAATGAGGTGAGAAAGGTTTTGCATTTTGCTGCCGATGGTTTATTTGATTGGGATGCTGACTACTTTGCCAGCACTACGGAAATCAAGCTGGATTATTCTACCCACATTCCTGTGATTTCCACTTTATACGGAGAAAAGATTGTAAAAATTTTTGGCCCCGCACGCAAGGCAGGTGAGGAGCTTACCCAAAAACATAAAGACTTGGCGGCAAGTGTTCAGTTAGTTTGCGAAGAATTGATACTACATATTTTAAACCATCTTCAAGCCAGAACAGGACTAAAAAATATTTGCGTGGCCGGAGGAGTTGCTCAAAATTCTGTGGCCAATGGAAAGATTCTTGAAAAGACAAAATTTGATAATCTTTATATTCCTTCAGCTGGCCATGATGCTGGCATCAGCATGGGAAGTGCATTATATGTTTATAATCATACCTTAAAACAACCTCGTGCCCAACCAATCTACTCGGCTTATACGGGTAGTAAATTTTCAAATGAAGAAATTGAAAAGATTTTGCGAGAAAATAAGATCCAATATGAGCGATTGAGCGATGACGCATTGTACGATAAAATTACTGACAAGCTGATCGAACCGGGTGTTGTAGGATGGTTTTCAGGTAGAGCCGAGTTTGGACCGCGCGCATTAGGTGCCAGGTCGATTTTGGCTGATCCAAGAAATCCAAAAGCGAAAGACCTTCTGAACTCAAAAATCAAAAGAAGGGAAAGCTTCCGGCCTTTCGCCCCCTCGATCCTTAAAGAATATACGGGCGAGTATTTTGAAAAAGTGGAGGATGTTCCATTTATGGAAAAAGTGTTCCCGATTCGCAAAGAAAAAAGAGAAACTATCCCTGCCGTAACTCATGTGGATGGTACCGGTCGACTCCAAACCGTATCGAAGGAAGTTTCGCCTCGCTATCATGCGTTGATTGAAAGGTTCAGGCAAAAGACAGGTGTACCCATTCTTCTTAACACTTCGTTCAACGAAAACGAACCCATCGTTAATACTCCGCAGGAAGCGCTCGATTGTTATCTGCGCACCCAAATGGATATGCTGGTATTGGAGAATTGTTTAATCGAACGATAATCCTTTGCACTAGAAAGTGCATACTAATCCGTAGGTCTCAAATACAGAACCTCCGCTCATAACGGAGGTTTTTTTATAGGAAATCTAAAACTCCATTGGCTAAATGATCAGGAACTTCGCTTATTTTTGATCATAAAAACTAGGAAAAGAACGCATGAAGGTATCATTGATCACGGTCTCATTCAATTCAGCTACAACTATTACTGATACTATTGAATCTATTCGTTCTCAGGATTATGATGACATCGAATACATTATTGTCGATGGCGCCTCCAAAGACAACACGGTAGAGATCATTAAATCTTTCGATACAAAAATTGACAAATGGATTAGCGAGCCGGATAAAGGTATTTATGACGCTATGAACAAAGCCATTAAGATGGCAACAGGGGAGGTAGTGGGGATTTTAAACTCGGATGACTTTTATTCAGCAACCAATATCATATCACAAGTAGCAGCAGCATTCAATAATCCTACAATTGATGCAGTATTTGGAGACTTGGTTTTTGTTGATCCAAGCAATCTAAAAAAGGTAGTCCGAAAATATTCATCAGCAAAGTGGCATCCCAAAAAATTTGCAAGAGGATTCATGCCAGCACATCCAACTTTCTTTGTCAGAAGAAAATACTACGAACAGATTGGTTTGTTTAAAACGGATTATAAAATTGCTGCCGACTATGAACTGTTAATTAGGTTTTTGTATGTTCATAAATTGAAATACAAGTATCTTCCCATCAATATGGTAACCATGCGAAAAGGGGGCGTGAGTTCAAACGGGATTATGAGCAACATCATTCTCAACGATGAGATCATTCGGGGCTGTCGGGAGAACGGTATCCAAACCAATGTTTTCAGGGTGTATCCGAAATATTTTATAAAACTCTTTGAATTATTCAATTCCTGATGAAGCGAATATTGATTACCGGAGTGACCGGTTTTGTTGGGTCTAATCTTGTAAAATATTTTAGTCAACTAAAAGATTATTCAGTAATCGGCCATAGTCGTGATGTAAAAAAAGCAAAAGAACAGTTTCATTCTTATCAACTGGAGATCATCCCCGATTATTCGTCGTCAATACTTAATGAATTGAAAATCGATTATGTGATTCACTTGGCGGGGATAGCCCATGATTTAAGTAATCAGTATAAGCCGGAAGATTATTATCGGGTCAACTTCGAAGGAACAAAACTTGTTTATGATGAATTTCTACAATCCAATGCTTCCAAGTTTATTTTTGTTAGCTCCATCAAGGCAGCGGTTGATAGATCGCAAGAACTTGCAACGGAAGAAGTAATCCCAAATCCGGTTACTGATTATGGAAGATCAAAATTGAAGGCAGAATTTTACATACAATCGAAAGGGGATGTGGCCGGAAAAAGCTTTTATATCCTACGCCCCGCAATGATTCATGGGCCGGGCAACAAAGGCAATCTCAATTTGCTTTATAGATTCGTAAAAACAGGGTTGCCCTTTCCATTTGGTGCATTCGACAATCGGCGATCATTTTTAAGCATAGACAATTTTATTTTTATCGTGCAACAACTATTACAAAAGGAAGTGGTATCCGGCATTTACCACTTGGCCGATGATGGTTTTCTTTCAACCAAAGAATTGTATAAAGTCATTGCCACATCTTTAGGAAAACAACCGAGGATATTGAATGTTCCTGAAAATTGGATTCGGAATTTAGCAAGTCTTTTAAAAAAGAAGCATCTTGTCAACAAGCTCACGGAAGACATGACGGTATCCAATAAAAAAATTATAGACGAACTAGGTGTTCGTTTGCCCGTTGCTCTTCGTGATGGCATAATTAAAACGATTCAATCATTTGACAACTAAAAATGTATTACATAGTATTTGCGGCTGCCTTAGTACTGATAGAACTCATTTATTTCAAGTTGGCCCGTGCCTTTCGAATAATCGATAAGCCCAATGAACGAAGCCTTCATCAAGAAGCAACCATAAGAGGAGGAGGTATAATTTTTCCGTTAGCCCTTTTACTATTCTTTGCAACGGGGGGAGACATAAGTCATTTTTTTCTTACGGCTACAATCTTGTTAGCCATTGCAGGATTGACTGACGACATCAGAAACTTGAGTCGCCTGATCCGGTTTGGTGTTCAGGTTACTGCCATGCTTCTGATATTTTACGACCTGAATGTCTTTGCCCATACGTGGTGGATTATTATTTTACTGTTGATCATTGCAACAGGCACGGTGAACGCTTATAATTTTATGGATGGGATTAATGGCATCACCAGTGGATATAGTCTCGTCATTCTTGGAAGTTTATACTACATCAACAATAACGCAATCTCATTTGTAAATAACGATTTACTTTTGACCATGATGATGGCTTTGGGTATTTTTAGTTTCTTCAATTTTCGCACCAAAGCAATTTGTTTTGCCGGAGATGTTGGTAGCTTAACGATTGGGTTTGCCATGATTTATCTGATCCTGAAGCTCATTATAATATCTCATAATTATGTGTTCGTTTTATTGCTCGCAGTTTACGGCACAGATTCTGTGCTCACCATTGTTCATCGCCTCATCTTGAAGCAAAATATTTTTAAGGCACACCGTCTCCACCTTTATCAAGTGATAATCTCTGTCACGGGCATGCATCACTTGTCAATGACATTTATTTATATGATAGTTCAATATTTCGTGAGTTGTATAGTCATTTACAATCTGGGGCAAAATGAACAGTGGCAATATCTAAACGGGATAATAATTGTGGTGCTGCTAGTGCTGTCGTACTTGGTTCTCAAAAGATACTTTTATAAATCACTTACCAATGTTTTATAGAAGCATCGGAAAAAACATCTTTGATTGGTTGACTGCCTTTGCATCGACACTTATTTTATCATGGTTGTTCTTAACCCTACTTTTGGTTTATGTGACCCTTTTGGAATTTCCTGTGTTCTTCAAACAAAAAAGGACTGGGAAAAATAATTTACCGTTTTGGATGTGGAAGTTCCGCACGCTTTCATTAGATGAGCGATTACCGGTAACTGACCGAAGTTTTATGTGGGGAAAATTTCTTCGCTTTACTAGCCTTGATGAATTGCCGCAACTCTGGAATATACTTCGCGGTGAAATGTCCTTTGTTGGTCCGCGACCACTACCCGAAGAGTACCTGTCGCTTTATTCTAAGGAACAAATCAAAAGGCACGAAGTAAAACCAGGCGTTACCGGATGGGCACAAGTAAATGGAAGGAATTCTATTCCATGGAAGAAGAAATTCGAGCTGGATCTTTACTATGTGGATAATATCTCTTTTAAACTAGACCTGATGATTTTGATAAAAACGTTAGCTGTGATGCTTTCCTTTAAGAAGGATGTATCTTTGGAGGAAGAAAAATTTAAAGGAAATTGGTCGCAAAGTTAGCGATATATGGAGCGGGTGGTTTTGGTCGGGAAACGGCTGTGATGATTGAGCAAATCAATAATCAAATTCCCTCTTGGGATGTGATTGGTTTTTTTGATGATGGACTTAAAAAGGGCGATGAAGTTAATGGATTAAGAATATTGGGTGGAATTAGCAACTTAAACTCTTATGACGGTGACCTTGCTGTTTGTATAGCAATGGCTGATCCTGCCATTAGATTTAACCTGACAAAGAAAATTACAAATGATAAAATTCTTTTTCCTTCAATCGTTCATCCCCGGGCTAATTGTGGGGACACGAAGAGAAATAAATTTGGAAAAGGTAGTATCATTACAGCAGGCGTGATTCTTACCACGGGAATTGAGTTAGGTGAATTTTGCATTATCAATTTAGCAAGTACAATTGGTCACGATGTAAAATTAGGAAGTTGCTGCACGGTAATGCCAGCCTGTGGCATTTCTGGAAATGTTTCCATCGGATCTTGCTGCGTTTTGGGAACAGGTTCAAGAATTATTCAAGGAATAACAATCGGAGAGAATTGTATGATTGGTGCCGGGTCTGTGGTTACAAAAAGTTTTGGAAGTAATTTGAAAATACTAGGTGTGCCAGCTCGAAAAAGAATAAGCCATGTGGAAGGAGTTTAAACCAGCCGTTCGATTTTTACTGATTTTCGTAGGGCTTTATATTACTGGCAATCTGGTTTATGGTTTTTATGTATCGGTTCATGGAAATCGACCGGATGAAATTACAAGTTTAGTGGCGGATCAATCGACATGGATATTAAACAATATCTTTGGATATTATATAAATGCGACTCCTAATGCCACGGAACCAACTGTTTCCCTTAAGACAGGGGAGCATGTTGTATTAAATGTTTTTGAGGGGTGTAATGGGATCAATGTATTTATAGTCTTTGCGGCATTCATAGTAGCCTTCAATGGGAATACTAAAAAATCTCTTTGGTTTATTCCGTTGGGTATTTTGGTGCTGCACGTATCCAACTTACTTCGAATTATTTTTCTTTATTGGACAGCCCTGAACTTCCACCGCTATTTCTATTATGTACACAAATATATTTTTACAGGTGTTATTTATGCCGTGGTTTTTGCCTTATGGATAATTTGGATGTATCAACTAAATGAAAGAAAAAAAAATGTCACAACGGAGTAAGATAGCACAGGGAGGAGCAAGCCTGATCGGACTCATCTTGGTTTATGTATTTCAACGATTTAACTATTTTCAGTTTTTCTTTACTTCCCCTGGTAGCCCCAACGCAATCTTTATTTTTAACAAGACCTTCCGATTGCTTATTAATGATTTGCTATGTGTAATCTTGATATTTGCTTTATTTGAAAAAAGGAAATTTGTGCAGATGGCTTTCTTGATTTTAATGATTGAGTTGTTTGTCATACTTCCCATTTATTTTTTGGTTAAGTTAAAAATGGAAGGGGATTCAGAAATCTCATCTCCTTTACTTTCTCAAATTCATCGCCTGATTGTAAACCCGATGCTGATGTTTATATTGATAGCTGGGTTTTATTATCAAAAGTTCTTTTCAGCTAAAAATCAATGAAAGATCTTTCCATTCCATTGTCATACACCCCGATCCCAACGGAACAGCTGTTGTTCGTTCTTAATTCTTATTCAAGCCGAAATCATAATGATCTTGTAACTGACTTTGAAAAAAGGATATGCGATGTTACTGGTGCTAAATATGCGATCGCATTAAACTCAGGCACGGCCGCGATTCACCTTGGCTTAAAAGCCCTGGAGGTTCAGATGGATGATATTGTTTTGGTGTCAACGTTTACCTATGTAGCTTCTGTTAACCCTATCCGCTATTTGGGAGCGATTCCTTTTTTTGTTGATAGCTGTAGTGGTGATTGGAATATGGATCCTGTGCTATTGGAAGAAGCTATTGGACAATGCATTCGATCTGGCAAGAAACCTAAAGTTATTTTGGTGGTTCATACCTACGGTATGCCGGCAAGAATGAGTGAGATTAAGCGGATAGCGAATCACTATCAAATTCCCGTGTTGGAAGACGCTGCGGAAGCAATGGGTTCAGCGTACGAAGGGCAAGCTGTTGGCACACTAACTGAAATTGGAATATTTTCATTCAACAATAATAAATTGTTCACAACCTATGGAGGTGGGGCATTGGTTACCAACAACCAAGAGGTAGCGGCAAAAGTTAATTTGTGGGCAGGCCAATCAAGGGATAACCTTCCCTTTTATGAGCATCGGGAGATAGGGTTTAATTATAAAATGAGCCCCTTAAATGCAGCGGCTGGTCTAGCACAAATTGAATCGCTGTCAGATAAAATAGCTGAACGAAGAGAAATATTTAAGACTTACCAAAAGTACCTGGATAAAAAAGTAGAGTGGCAGGTTGAAACTTCAAATGTTTTCTCTAACCGCTGGATTACCGCAGTGAATTTGCCAATTGGAGTGAAAGTAAATGAAGTTCAAAATACGTTGGCGGCAAAAGGAATTGAAACCCGGCCTGTATGGAAGCCTATGCACTTGCAGCCTGTATTTAGAGAATTTCAGTCATGTATTAATGGCTCCTCTGAAAAATTATTTGAATCAGGAACTTGTCTGCCATCGGGTGAGGGCTTGAGCGATCTTCAAATCAGAGAAATATCGGCTTGCATTTCACAGTAATTAATCTGTTAAAAAATGTTGATAATCAGTGATTTGAGACCTGATATCTATTAATTTGTTAACCTGGTTACGGATCGGCAATTATCTGTATTAAAATGTCGTTCATTTTGTAATTTTGTAAATTAAGCTAGTCAGGATGTAACATATATTGAATTCGGATTGGTTAATTTTGAAAAATGAAGTTCAAATCGGGAAACGAAGTCGGCTTTTGCGTCTTGAATGTGCTCCTTAACGAATTGAATGAACGAAAATAGAGTTGGCATGATTTTTCCGATCGCTGTAAAAAAAAATTAAATTGAATGAACATTAAAATTACCGCCTTAACCTTTTTTGTTTTATTTACTTCGTTGTGTGCCCTTGGTCAAACGACAGGAGATTATCAGTCGCATGCCACTGGTAGCTGGAGCGCCGTTGGTTCCTGGGAGCGATACAATGGCACGAGTTGGATTACTCCGGCACCATCAACGCCGACCACCACAGATGGTGTAATCACCATTCAGGCTGGCCACACGATTCAAATAGGATCAGCTGCCTCAGCCGATCAGATTGTAATAAACGGCACACTGCAAGTTCTTGACAATTTCACTCTGACCGTTTCTGGTGCTACTCCTGGTTCTGCAATAACAGTAAATAGTGGAGGAATCCTTGAGAAGCAGGAAACGACCACTGGGGCAACGGGCTCGATTGCAGGAACAACAACAACCAATACGGTATTTAACTCAGGCGGCATCTATAAGCATAATTTCACCAACCTCAGCGGCAATCCCGTAGCAGCAACTTGGAACCTTGGTTCTGAAATGCAAATAGTAGGTTATACCGGGACTACTACGCCACTCACAATCGCAGGAACTAATTGGGGAGGAAATTTTGCTACAGTAAGGTACAATTGCCCTCAAGCAAATAATAGCATAGTCGATTTTGCAGGATTGCTTACTAAAATTCAGCAGGATTTGATTATTGAAGGAACCAACTCAGGCGCTGCAACTACAGGTAGATTTATTTTCAATTCAACAGGAAATTCAAACTTAGGTTCGGCAATTAATATTGGGAGAGATTTTAGTATTTCTGGACGCTCCCGGGTATGGTTGGAAACCACAGGTTCGGTTGATGTTAATGTCACACGGAATTTTAGTTATAATTCATCTATTGCAACGACATCTCAGATTTCTGGAGGAGCCACAGGTACTTCTAATCTGACAATAGCAGGTACGGCTACTTTTTCCGGTGGGAATTTTACGATAGCCAGTATAGCTGGCGGCATAGGGAACCTTACTGTGAATAATAATTCTTTATCCTTTAACGCAGGTACATTGGCTGTAGCTACTGCAGGAGCCGGAACAATTAATGTAACTGGTGGAGGCAACTTTATTTGTGCAGGTACAACATTAACTGTGGCTACAACAGGTACAGGTGCGATCAATGTCAATAATGGAGGAGGTTTTGCTTATACTGCTGGTAATATAACCTATGCCTCAACGGGTATTGGTCAGATAAATTTGAATGGTGGTGGTAATTTTGTAATGACTTCCACCGGTACCATGACCTTTGACACAGGGGCAGGAGCGGGCAGTCTAAATCTGGCAGGAGGAAGCTTTTCTGCAGTCAGTGGGGCAATCTCTGATGCATCTACTACAGGAACAGGTACTATTACTTTCTCTGGGGCAACAAATTCTACCATTAATGCCGCACCGGCTATTTTTACTGTTGGAACAGTTGCGTTTATAGTGAATAAGCCAGGGGGTAGTTTAAAAATTATTAATAACGACTTGACTATTGCAGGAACGCTGACGATGACCAGCGGAACGTTAGACCTTAATGGGAGAACGCTTACGCTCAGCGGAGCAATTGCCCCAGACGATTGGACCGCCGCTGGTTCTAGTTTCACGACAACTTCCCCTTCTTCCTTAATTATTCAAGGTGCATTTGCATCTCCTGCCACTAACATGGCAATACAAGATGGTTCTTCGTTTACTACTTTTACGTTGAACCGTGCAAATACCCCCAATGCCTTGCCAACCAGTGGTAATATCACTGTAACCAATCTTAATCTTTTCAACGGCACATTGACTCATACCCCTGGAGCTCTTACAATGGCGAATGGAGGGCTGATTGTACGTACGGCTGCTGCAGCTATTCTCACTAACCCGCCGAGTGCCGCAGGGACTTATGATGTAACTTACAACAACGCTGCCGCAATAACAGCTGCGGCTAGCTTCAATGAATTACCTGCTTCCTCTACTGTATTAAGGGATATTACAATAGCAGGCGTTGGAGCAGTAACATTTCCAACTACACTCACCTCCTTGACTATCAACAGGAACTTAATAATAACCGGTACTGGGATTTTGACAGGAACCGCAAACCAAACTGTTACAGTTGGTGGTGATTTCTCCAGCAATGGAGGCGTCCCTAATTTTGGTCAGGCGGGCTCTACTTTTATTTTTTCAAATACCACTGCTTTCCCTAATTCATCACACTCGCTTTCAGGAACGGCCGCCCCAACCTTTCCATCGCTGACTATTAACGGAGCAGTAACGGCCTCGGTAGGCATGATGATTTCAGGCGCCACTACTAGCCTGATTGTTAATTCATCCAGCAATCTAACGGCTAATGCGGGAACTACTACTTTTGCAACTAATCCAGGTACCACTACAATTACCAATTCCGGTACGCTTAACCTCAATGCGGTAACAATTAATACTGGCCATACAATGGTGGCTCCTGCAACCACAACAGGTATTGCCGGAAATTTCTCAACACCCGGAACATTCACCGCCAATGGAGGAACAATAGTTTTTAATGGATCATCAACACAAACTTTGTCAGCGTCTAAGGTTTATAATAATGTTTTAGTCCGAGCAGGTGCTATTGTAACGTCAGCTTTTAACCAAACTATCAACGGCACGTTCAAAAATATTGGAAGCTTCACTGTCCCCACTTTGACGCTCGGTACAAGTTCGGCAACCACACTAAGGTCTGGCTCAACTACCACCATAACTACACTAACGTTAACAGCGCCGGCCGCAATTGCGGCTAATGGCAATCTTACCGTTTCTGGTGCGCTTACAATTCCGAACAATTCGTCGATCACTGCATCAGACACATCATCCATCACTAAAGGTGCGGGAAATTTTACGGTGACTGGCCCTAACGGAAGCTTTTCTTCCACGAGCACAGTTACCTTCAACACTGGTACAACTACCTTTGCCGGAACTGGGGCTAAAACTTTCAAGAATATAGTGGTGACGAGCCCTGGGGTTGTAACTCCTTTGGCAATCTCTTATAGGGTAAATGGAAATATTTCGGGAACAGGAACATTAAATGCCGGCACAGGAACCTCGGTAGTTACATTTGGAGGTAGTGCACAGGCAATCTCTGTAACAACTGCAGGGTTCAACAATGTTACAATTAACAATGGAAGCACTGTTACAGCTAATACGCCAATTACCATAACTGGTACTGCCAACCCAACAATGGTTATTAATGGAGCTTTTGTTCACGGTGGGCAAACTGTAAAATTTGCGCCCAATGTAGCTGGCAACAGTACACAAACTATTTCTGGAAATCCAACAACGTTTTTTAACATCACAGTAGGAAATGGAACGGGAAATGTGACATTAACCCATACGCTTTCTGCATTAAAACTTGCTGGTGTATTAAATATTAATGGCGCAACAACGAACACTTTTACAACAGGAGGATCCTCCAAGTTTACTTTGCTGTCTACAACAGATAACTCGGCTAATGATGCAAGCATTGGTCCCCTAACAGGCAGTGCTACCCTTAATGGCGCTCTAACTGCACAGCGTTTTGTAAGTAGCGAGGGTAGGATTTATAGATATATTTCATCACCTGTTATCGGAGCTAAAGTTTCAGATTGGCAGACATCTGGTTTGTTTGTGACAGGTACTTTTACGAATGCGAATAATGGTTCTACTCCAGGTTGTACGGGGTGTAAAACCAACCCCTCTGCATTTAGATTCGATGAAACTCAAATACCGCCTTACACGGGCATTCAGCCTTATTATGCTTTCCCAACACCTGTTACTGGATCAAATAGCGATCCGATTGTAAACGGACGTGGTTATTCAGTTTTTTTTAGACATGATTTGGAGGGAGCTTTAACACTAAGCTATCCAGGCACTCACCCAGCAACTACAGGAGTTGTACTTCCGGTTGCACCAGCCACAAATGCTGGCTCAGGAGGATACAGCCTCGTTGGTAATCCATATCCTTCTCCAGTTATTTGGAATAATATAGGCTGGACTAAATCAGGTATTTCAGATGTTATAACTGTGCGCGACAATGCTACAGGGATTCATCAAGTGCATGGGACTGCTGATAATTTTGTTATTGCAGTTGGCCAATCGTTTTGGGTTCAGTCAATCGCTAATGGTGCATCCCTGCAAATAAATGAAAGTGCAAAGACAAGCACGCAGTCTACACCTGGTAGTTTTTACCGAATTGATGCAAACCTTCCGGATGGAATTAGCATTAACTTGACCAAAGCCACAACCAACATCACAGATAATGCAAGAATAGTTATACAACCAAGTTCCTTATCATCTTATGATCAATATGACGGGTTCAAATTCAATAACAATATTGATAACGGCACAACTGTAACGGAAGTACAGGATATTTCTACGTTGTCCTCTGATTCGAAGGCGCTTGGTTTGAATGCAATTCCGAATGTTGTATGCGGACAAAAATATAAAATCAAGGTTACAAACTTTCTGAACACTGGTGAGACTTTAGTGAATTATAGTATAAGTATTACCCCATCTGGCGGCTTAAAAGCACTTCGTTGGATGTTGCATGACTCTCTTACTAACACTTCCATTGATTTAACATCTACCCCAAATTATAGTTTTCAAGTCGATAATTCGAATGCATTGTCCAAATCACCTAACCGCTTTTACATAACACCTTCTTCACCTTCTGCTATAAATACCAGTTCTATAGTCACCGCGGCAACTTCTGTTTGTACAGGTACAGATGCTGTGATTAAAGTAGCGAGCCAACCTGGTATGACTTATGCAGTTGAGGTAAATGGATTATTGCTTCCATTTAATGCACAAGGCAATGGAAATGATATTTCTATTTTTATTCCAAGTGATACGCTGGCAACTACAAATACCGTTAGAGTAAAAGTTAATTCTGGTTGTGATCAGCAGTTTCTTACACAAACTGTTCAGTTCTCCACTGAGAATTTTGCCACTGCTCAAGCAAATAATGTTTACAGATGTTCACCAGGTTCAGTGACGCTCACTGCTACTGGTGCACCTACCCAAGGAAATTATAATTGGTATGCTGCGTCGACCGGTGGAAGTCCATTGTTTACCGGAGCATCGTTTGTTACACCGGCACTTACTGATACCACAATTTATTATGTGGCTGCTTTAAACAATACAGGCTGCGAAGGAAATCGCGTTGCAGTAGAAGCCCAGATCGGAAACAATGGCAATAGCCTGGTAATTAGCCAACCCCAAACAATATGTTCGGGAACACAAGGCTACATAGTAGCGACCGGAGCACCAAGCGGAGGCTCATATCGTTGGTATAATGGCCCGGATGCCTCTGCTACTTTGTTAGGACAGTCAGACACGTTGAAACAAATTTTGTATAAACCCATTAAGTTTTACCTTTCATCCGTTGATGCACAAGGTTGTGAAGGCAATCGGATTGAATTCATGACGAACGTGATAAAATTCTACCCAACTATTTCTACTTCATTTTTGAATGGCGCTATTTGTAAAACTGGAACACAGACCGTTTCTGCAATATCAGACGTTACAAGTACTACCTATAGATGGTATTCATCTGCTAACTCAGTATTGCCGTTAACTGAAGATTTAACGTTTACCACTCCTACAATCAGCGCCTCAACAGATTACTATGTTTCAGCCGTTTCAGTTGCAGGATGTGAGAGCCCGCGACAAATATTTACGGTAACTGTGAATACCTCAGATCCGTCTGCAAACCTTACATTTCAAACTTCAACGATTTGTTCAGGTGGGGGAACAAGTATTCTGGCCTCTGCTGGAAATAATATTTCTTACATCAATTGGTATGAATCACCAACCTCCACTGCCCCGTTTACGAATACTAATGAATTTGATACCCCTTTGTTGAATGGGGCGAGATACTATTACGCTTCTGCAGTTGATCAATCGGGTTGCGAAGGGACAAAAAAGACAGCCAATGTAAATGTGGTTAGTTTGGATTCGGCTAAGATTACGGTCGATCCACTGAAAATAACGGTGACTAATTATGCAACAGGAATTCAATGGTATCTAAATGGCGATTTACTAGCTTCTGAAACAAATCCAACGATTGTACCAAAGTTAAGTGGCGACTATACCTTAGTAATTTCCTCCCAAGGATGTACGACCTCAAAAGATGTCGTGTTTAGCATTACAGCCATAGAGGAAGAATTAACTTCATCTATTGTTCTGTACCCCAATCCGGCTTCAACAGAGATCAACATAACTAATTCAGGAGTCGATTCTGTCGATGGTCAGATTTTTGATATGACTGGAAGACAGTTAAAAATTCTAAATATTAGCGGCGGTCAAACGATAAAAGTAGAGACATATAATTTATCATCAGGCATGTACATTTTTAAATTCTCGTCAGAAAAAGGCGTTTCTTTTAAGAAAGCTATAATTAAGTAATAAAATGAAACGACTGATGATCACTATAGTTTTAGCAATTGGGATTCAAATGTCATTTGCACAACCACCTGGCGATCCGGGGGGAAACCCTGATGTGCCAATAACAGGCATTGAATACCTAATTGGTTTAGGAGCCCTGTTGGGTATAAAAAAAATAATGAAATCATATTCTAAAAAAGTATAGCCTTTAAGTGATTCGATTTATCACCAAATTCATTCGCAATCTTCGCATAATTCCCCGCTGGGTGGTAATTATCATTGATGTTGCTCTTATCTCTTTCTCTGCCTTACTCGGGTATCTTTTAAGGTTTAATTTCTCTTTACATGAACTAGAATCCTTTCACTTTGAAGTGGGTGTGCTCTTGTACACTTCCTGTGGTATTGTTTCAATATTGATAACCGATAGTTATAAAGGAATTATTCGATACACGGGAATTCAAGACAGTGCTCGTATTTTCTTGATGAGCATTTTAAATGTAGCCTTAGTCAGCGGATTGAACTTGGTCTTTTATTTCACAGGCAAGGGAAATATTATACCCTATTCGATTGTATTCATAAGTTTGTTATCTTCCTTTTTGCTGTTGGTTAATTACCGGCTATTGGTTAAGTATATCTTTTCGTACTACAGAAATTTCATGATCAAGCGGGCGAATGTCATGATTTTTGGTGCAGGCCAAACTGGCATTATCACTCGCCATGTTTTAGAATCCACACCTCGGATGAAAGTGATTGGTTTTTTGGAAGATGATCCTAATAAAGCTGGTAAAGTAATTGACGGAGTTACGATATTTGCCGCATCAACTTCTGAATTAAATCGTTTATTTGTTGAGTACTCTATCGATGAATTAATTTTCACAGCCAAGGATATTTCACTAGAAAGGAAAAATGAAGTTGTTGATGTTTGCATTCGTCACCAAATTAGGGTAAGAACAGTCCCCCCGGTTGAAAAGTGGGTGCGGGGTGAATTGAGTTTCAATCAGATTAGGGAGATCAATATTGATGAATTACTGGGCCGCGAAGTAATAAAAATTAAAAATGGGAATATTGAGTCAGATTTACGGGGAAAAAAAATATTGATTACCGGCGCAGCCGGATCTATTGGATCAGAGCTTTTTCGGCAAGTGGCATTGGCGAGGCCAAATTCAATCGTTCTAATTGATCAAGCCGAGTCGGCGCTTTATGAATTACAACACGAAGCCCGTACCATGGATTCAAACGTTCGCTTCTATTGGTACTTGGCAGACATCAACAATAAAGACAGGATGCGCTCAATTTTTGAAGAACATCGGCCATCCATTGTTTATCATGCTGCTGCATATAAGCATGTGCCTATGATGGAAAATAATCCCTCCGAGGCGATTACATGCAATATTTTAGGAACTAAATTAATTGCCGACTTGTCAGTTGAATTTGGAGTTTCAAAATTCGTTATGATCTCAACGGATAAGGCTGTAAACCCCACGAATGTGATGGGCTGTTCAAAGCGCATCGCAGAAATTTATGTTCAATCCTATAATGATTACCTGGAAACTTTCGATAGCCAGCATACAGCCTTTGTAACTACTCGTTTTGGAAATGTTCTCGGCTCAAATGGGTCGGTAATTCCTTTGTTTAAAAAACAGATTCAAGAAGGAGGGCCGATAACGGTCACGCACCCTGAAATCACTAGGTATTTCATGACTATCCCAGAGGCATGCCAGCTTGTTTTAGAGGCTGGTACGATGGGCAGGGGTGGTGAGATTTTTATCTTTGATATGGGTAAATCTGTAAAAATCCTTGACTTGGCTGAAAAAATGATTTGGCTTTCAGGTCTTGAGCCTGGAAAGGATATTGACATTGTTTTCTCGGGTCTCCGTGAAGGAGAAAAGCTTTATGAAGAGTTACTGAATGATCGTGAGAACACGATCCGTACACACCATGAGAAAATAATGATCGCGAATGTATCACATTATTCTTACCAGGAAATTAACAGTTATATAGAGCTATTCTATGATTTGGTTTATGACCGAAACGAGTTGAAAAGTGTTGCCTTAATGAAGGAATTGGTTCCTGAGTATAAAAGCAACTATTCGCGCTACGAAGTCCTCGATAAGGAATAATATTATTTTATTTACGTTTTTTCTTCATTCCTCCCCGCTTGTTGTATCGGTATGTTGACTTGTTTCTTTTGCCACCAAGCAGCCCGCCTCCACGCTTACCAGAAGAATTAAGAGGTAAATAATATTCTACCTTTACGTTAAGTAAAAAGTAACTATCGGTGGCACCTGGATTTCCGCGTTTGTCCCCTGCTGCATAATTATTAAGATCACCTGTTGCTGCTGGATTATAGATTTGGTTATTCGGGTTTTGAAAGTAGGCTGCTATTGGATCTGAACTTGGGGCTGTGTATTTCGTACTAACATCATCCAAATAATCTGTAAAAGTCTTACGATAACCGCCCTCAAAAACAATGTTAGTATTTGGTCCTGTTTTGAGTCGAACTCCCAATCCCATGGGGATAACTGGAACAACCCGGCTGTAACTTACTCCTTCTGTTTTGTAAGGTTCAAGGGAGTAACTTTTTCCATTGTATTTTGCGGTTGGATTAAAATAGAGAAGGCCAATTCCGGCAAATCCATAAATATTTAGAGTAGGTCTTCTGTAATACCTATTGCCATTAGCAAACAGGTTGAATGCTCCAATGCCGCTAATTTCAAAACAATTGGAAAGAAAAGACAGTCCTCTTGCCTTCCTCGATGGATCATTGGCTTCAGCATCGGATCCTTTCATCTGGAACCAATTTAACTCCACCCTTATGTTAATTTGTGGTGTGACGTAAGTTTGTAGGCCTATATTAAGGTTAGGTTGAAACTTTAACAACGTACCGGGATTAGTCAACTCACCATAATAGGTAGATGATCCTGTTCCGGCAGTGAGCATTAAAGACCTTTGGTGCCTTATCGCATAGAAACTTTGAGCCTGTGAAAATTCAGGCAAAGCCAAAAACAACCCTAAAATCAAGGGCAAAATACCTTTCATGTGTAAGATTTAACGACTAATTTATGCAAATAATAGCAATAAGGAAACCAACTAAGCCAAAACTTCTTTGATTCTCTGAGCAGCATCTTTCAAAAGTATTGCAGAAAATACTTTTAGCCCTGACTCTTGAATTATTTTAGCTCCTTCCTCAGCATTAGTACCTTGTAACCTTACGATAATTGGTACTGGGATATTTCCCACTTTCTTATACGCTTCAACAACACCATTGGCAACTCGGTCACAGCGTACAATACCACCAAAAATGTTGATTAAGATGGCCTTAACATTAGGATCCTTAAGTATGATTCTAAATCCTGCCTCAACCGTTTCTGCATTAGCGCCACCACCCACGTCAAGGAAATTGGCCGGTTCACCACCAGAGAGTTTGATGATATCCATGGTCGCCATCGCGAGACCTGCGCCATTCACCATGCAACCAACATTACCATCCAACTTCACGTAGTTTAATCCTGATTTACCAGCTTCAACTTCCAATGGATCCTCTTCAGAGATATCACGGAGTTCTTCCAGATCCTTGTGGCGATAGAGAGCATTGTCGTCTAAATTTACCTTTCCATCAACAGCAAGAATTTTATTGTCAGAAGTTTTTAGCACGGGGTTAATCTCAAACATGGATGCGTCCAAGCCCATGTACGCCGCATATAGCGCATTCACAAACTTGACCATTTCTTTAAACGCATTACCTTCCAGGCCCAAAGCAAAGGCGATTTTCCTTGCTTGAAATGCCTGAAGGCCAATGGATGGCTCAATCCATTCTTTTACAATTTTATCAGGATGTGTAGCTGCTACTTCTTCAATGTTCATTCCGCCTTCAGTACTTGCCATGATCACCGGCTTGCTTTTTGACCGGTCAAGCAAAATGCTCATATAATATTCTTTTGGCTCACTTTCGCCAGGATAGTAAACGTCCTCTGCGATGAGAACTTTATTCACTTTCTTTCCGGCAGCTCCGGTTTGTAACGTAACTAATGTGCCACCTAATATCGCTTTCGATTTCTCAAATACTTCATCCACACTTTTTGCAAGAACAACTCCACGCGAACCAGTTTCTTTGACCGTTCCCTTTCCACGGCCACCGGCATGGATTTGAGATTTAACAACAAACCATTTTGAGCCTGTATCAGTCTGAATACTTTTGGCCGCAGCCATAGCTTTATCAGGCGTGTCGGCAACAATGCCTCGCTGAACAGCTACTCCATATTTCTTCAAAAGATCTTTGGCTTGGTACTCGTGAATGTTCATGTGAATTAATTTTGGAAGCAAGCTACTTTTTTTAAACCTTTATTTCAAATTGTAAAGTTGGTGAGTTTTTCTAAAAAATGAATTTATGCTAAAAGCCTCAGGCTTAAAAAAATCATATCGGTCTCTTCCAGTCTTAAAAGGAGTTGATTTGGAAGTGGAAAAGGGAAGCATTGTGGCAATTGTTGGTGCTTCTGGAGCTGGTAAAAGCACATTACTTCATATTCTCGGATCACTGGACTCACCCGATGAAGGCGAGGTATCAATCGATAGTAATAACTTATTCGCACAACCCGCTAAGGCGCTGGCGGAATTTAGAAACAAACACCTTGGTTTTGTTTTTCAATTCCATAACCTCTTGCCTGAATTTACGGCAATAGAGAATGTGATGATCCCCGGATTAATTGGAAAGGGAGAATCAAAAAAGGTTCAAGCACGAGCGATGGAATTGCTGTCCAAATTAAACCTGGAAAAACGTGCCCATCATAAGCCTTCTGAGTTATCCGGTGGGGAGCAGCAACGTGTAGCCGTTGCTCGGTCTTTAATTAATTCGCCACTATTGATTTTTGCTGACGAACCCAGTGGAAACCTGGATTCAAAAAACGCTGCTGAATTGCATCAATTATTCTTTCAGCTAAGAAAGGATTTTAACCAGACTTTTGTGATTGTTACACACAATCAAGAATTTGCCTCTATGGCCGACAGAAAATTGGAAATTGTAGACGGAGTGATTGCCCTCTGATATTAGAGGAGCGAACTGTTCCTATCAATGAGCGAAAACAGATGATTCTACTTCGTCTGCATTAACGAACCCTTTTTCTGACAAAGAAGCAAGACGCACTTTTTTCATCTCATTGATTAGCAAAGGGTCATATTTTGCCGACACACGAACATAATTTTCAGTGAACCCGTGCATTTGACCGTCTTCAATATCATTTTCAAAGAGTACCGTAAATTCCTTTCCCAGATTTGATTGGTAAAAGGCCCTTCTTTTTTTATCCGAGAGAATATGAAGCATCCTGGAGCGCTCGTTCCTTTCTTTACCAGAAACAGAGTCGGGCATAGCAGCAGCCAATGTGTTTTCTCTTTCAGAGTAAGTAAAAACATGGAGATAAGAAATGTTCAATTCATTCAAGAATTGATACGTCTCCAAAAAGTCTTCATGAGTTTCGCTGGGAAAACCAACGATCACATCTACGCCAATGCATGCGTGAGGCATTTCTGATTTTATTTTCTCAACCCTTTCTGTATACAGTTCACGCAGATAGCGCCTACGCATGAGCTTTAAAATTTTATTTGATCCAGACTGTAAAGGAATGTGAAAATGAGGCGCAAATCTTTTTGAGGTTGCAACAAACTCAATGATTTCATCATGAAGGAGATTCGGCTCGATGGATGAGATTCTAAATCGTTCGATTCCGTCTAGTTCATCAAGGGCTTTTACTAAATCAAAGAAGCGTTCTTTCCGTTCGCCATTTTGCAAACCGAAATCACCCGTGTTTATTCCGGTGAGAACAATTTCCTTCACTTCCGTTTGGGTGATTTCCTTCGCAATCTTTACAATGTTTTGAATGCTGTCGCTTCGACTGCTTCCTCGTGCTAATGGAATTGTACAGAATGAGCAAGAATAATCGCAACCATCTTGCACTTTTAGAAAAGTTCTTGTACGGTCAAAAAGAGAGTAAGACGTGTTAAAAATTTTAACCTCTTCTATTTCTGAACTAAAGACTATAGGCTGCTCAGATCTAATGAACCCATCGAGCAGCTCGATTAACCTGAATTTTTCGGAAGCACCCAATACGGCATCAACGCCTGGAATTTCAGATATCTCCTTTGGTTTTAATTGCGCATAACAACCAATGATTGCCACATAGCCATTGGGAGAAATTGCCCTTGCCTCGCGAACGACCTTCCGGCATTTCTTATCAGCATTTTCAGTAACAGAGCACGTATTGATGATGAAGATGTCAGGAGTATCTGTGAATTCGACTTTTCGATAACCCTTTTCTTCAAATTTTCTGGCAATGGTCGATGTCTCAGAATAATTGAGCTTGCATCCCAGCGTATAAAAAGCAACTTTTTTCATGAATGAGTTGCAAAGATATGGCGACCCAGTGCATGTTACAAATCACACTTGAAACTTGTAATCTATTTCGTATTAATGTAGTTAAGGAACTCGCGCTTGGTATTTTCGTCCTTAAATTTTCCTGAAAAATAAGCAGTCCCAGTTTTGCTGTTCGTATCACCAACTCCTCTGGAGGCTACGCACATATGGTTGGCATCAATCACTACGCCAACATCAGTTGTATTTAAAACGCGTTCCAATTCCTTTCCTATTTGAACTGTTAGGCGCTCTTGCACCTGAGGCCTCCTCGCAAAGAATTGAACAAACCGATTGATCTTACTTAATCCAATTACTTTGCCAGAAGAAAAATAGGCAACGTGAACTTTTCCATAGATCGGAACAAAGTGATGCTCGCAGTGTGAGTAAAAGGTGATATCCTTTTCAACAAGCATTTGGTCATACTCGTATTTATTTTCGAACAATCGGGTGTGTGGTCGATTGACCGGATTTAAACCACTGAATGCTTCTTCGACAAACATTTTGGCAACTCTTCGCGGGGTGCCGTTTAGACTGTCGTCAGTCAAATCAAGACCGAGCGTAGTCATAATTTCACGAAAGTGACTTTCAATCTTTTCAATTTTCTGTTCATCAGAAAGAACAAAAGCATCTTCCCTTAGTGGTGTGTCGTAAGAAGTGATGGGATGATCTTCATCCGCTTCACTTCCGATTGGTTTAATGGGCCGGATATTCAACGCAATTTCTTTCTGTCTCATATAGTTTGATTTTCAGTTCGTATTTGTTGTCGATATGCTGTCTCAATATCCGCCAAATCACAATCGCAATATTTTCTGCCGTAGGGTTAAGGCTCTTGAAGTAAACAGTATCTAAATTAAGGTTTTTATGATCGAAATGTTTTAAAATATTCTCTTTAATCAAGTCACTTAACAATTTCATATCGAAGACATATCCTGTCTCGGGATCGGGCTCACCGACCACACTCACAATCAACTCATAATTGTGCCCGTGAAAGTGTGGATTATTACATTTTCCAAATACGTTATTGTTTTTTTCATCACTCCATGCCGGATTAAATAACCTATGAGCTGCATTAAAATGTTCTTTTCTGGATACCGATACTTTCATTAGCCATTATTAACATGAAAGTATCAAAAAAGTTCGAGGAGATTTGATTCTTTTTTCCATCGGCTTACCAAACGTTGAATGTTTTTTTACAAATTGGCGTTTTCGGTCTTTTGATTATGGGAAATATTACCATTATTATTTTATTGTTAGCGATCATTACCGCGTTGGCTGAGGTGGCTGATCGTGTTAAGATTCCGTATCCAATTCTACTCGTGTTGGTGGGGATTGGAATTAGCTTAGTTCCTGGTCTTCCTGTAATTACGCTTGATCCAGATATTGTCTTTCTCTTATTCCTTCCTCCGGTACTTTATTCAGCGGCTTGGACAACCTCCTGGCCAGATTTCAAGGCTTCAAGTCGGGCCATAAGTTTGCTTGCGATTGGTTGTGTGTTATTCACAACAACGTTAGTAGCGGTCGTTGCGCATTATTTCATTCCGGGATTTGGTTGGCCCGAGTCATTTGTATTAGGAGCCATTATTTCCCCGCCCGATGCTGTTGCTGCCAGCGCAGCTACAAAAGGATTGGGTATTCCCAGAAGGATAACCACAATCCTTGAAGGAGAAAGTTTAGTCAATGACGCAACTGGCTTGATTGCCTATAAATATGGAATTGCTGCTGCGGCTTCAGGTACATTTATTTTTTGGTTGGCCAGCATTAATTTCGTTTATGTTGCAGTAGTAGGAATTTTGCTTGGATTAATATTAGGACAATTGTTTAAATGGATACATCAGATTACACCCGACAATCCGATCAACGACACTTCGCTCACATTCATTGCCCCATACACAGCTTACCTATTGGCCGAACAAATTCACGTATCGGGTGTGTTGTCAGTGGTAACATGTGGTTTGTTTCTGAGCTGGAATTCTTCTGAAATATTTAAACATCAATCCAGGTTGAATGCATGGTCGGTGTGGGAGACGGTAATCTTTATTTTGAATGGATTGATCTTCATTTTAATTGGCCTGCAACTACCTGTAATTCTAAAAAACATTGAGGATCATTCTTTCCTTACCCTTTTGTTTTATGCATCGGTAATCAGTGTTGCCACGATTGTACTGCGACTTATTTGGGTTTACCCGGCAACGTATTTGCCACGGTGGTTCAGTAAGAAGATTCGTCAAAGAGAGAAACGCCCCAACCCAAAATTCGTGACGATCGTTGCGTGGAGCGGGATGCGTGGTGTTGTATCGCTTGCGGCGGCGTTGGCGTTACCGATGTCCTTTGGAAAGGTTGCCTTCCAAAATCGCGACATGATTATATTTCTTACTTTTTCGGTGATTTTTGCCACTCTAGTGATTCAAGGAATTTCACTTCCTCATTTGATCAGGTGGCTAGGAATAAAACCAAGCGATGAGGAACAACATGAAGAGCAACAAGCCAGGTTAAAAATCGTAACCAAAGTAATTGAACATATCGAAGAGAATTATTCGATGGCGTTGAGCGATGAAGTACTCAACCAGGTAAAGACTAAATATGAAATCCGTGTTCAACGTATTCGGAAAGGAGAGCAGACTGGAAGATTAAGCGAAGAACAAGTGACGGACTTTCATCGTGCACAGCGAGAAATTATTGATGTAGAAAGATCACTACTTAATACGATGCGTAAGGAAGGGCAGATTAGTGAAGAGGCACTACGGAAAATAGAGTATGAGCTTGACCTTGAAGAAACGAGATTAATTTTGGAGACTGCCTAGGAATCAGACAAGGAGAATCATTTTAAATTAATTGGATAATCTTTAAATTATGGAACATCTATTTGATCGATCAAAACCATTTTATCCTTATATAGTAAACTACTATTGTTCTCTTCACGGATTTAGCGAATTGATGGCACGAAAATTAGGTAAAGAGATTCAAGAATTAAAAAAACAAGCAGGACCTTCGTTTGATCAAAATTGGTCAGAAATATCGAAGGATTTGGGACTCAGTAAGCAGTCTACGAAATGGATTTTAAATGGTGATTTTCAGACAACAAAGCTTATTTATGACTTTGACCTGAAGTCATTAAGGGATAATAGAACTTTCAAAATAGACGCGGAAGAAATTTCAGCCTTGGTGTTCGATGACTCTGACCTTGTGGTCCCGAAATTACCGAAGGCGTCAGAAGTATTATTGCTAAGTTGCTTTGAAGAAGTTAGGGAATCTCATGACATGAAAGATGAGCTTTGGAATTTCTTTTATCATTGTAGAAATGCGGCAGCACATGGAGGATATTTTAATATTGAAACGAATAATAAAAGGTTTCCAGCAAAGTGGAGCTCATTTGAGATCACCCACAAACTCAATAAAACAAGGCTTATCCATAATGATATAGAAGGAGGATTTTTAGGTTACTATGACCCAATAATATTTCTTAACGAAATAGAGAAAAAATATTTTGACTCAAATAAAAAAAGCCACTAAACGTGGCTTTCGGTTTTTATTATTTGTTCTGATTAACAGAACTCGTCAAATACTTCCACCAAGTGCTGACCGATCATCTGAGCATTGCGTCCTTCGATGTGATGACGTTCAACAAAGTGAACTAACTCCCCATCTTTAAATAAAGCAATGGCAGGAGATGAGGGAGGATAAGGCAATGTATATTCGCGTGCCTTAGCAACCGCTTCTTTATCTACTCCAGCAAATACAGTAGTTAATTTGCCTGGCTTCTTAGCCGAATGTTCAAGCGCCCATTTGATACCAGGCCTTGCAGCACCAGCGGCGCAACCACAAACTGAGTTAATCACCAAAAGGTTGGTTCCTTTTTGATCTTTCAATTCCTGATCAACATCAGAGGCTGACTTTAATTCTTTAAAGCCCGCAACGGTAAGATCATTGCGCATCGGGGCTACTAATTGTTCGGGATACATATTCGTTTAAAATTTATGGTTCAAAATTAATTCAATCCTCGTTCAAACAAAATCACATGAATCCTAGTTCCAGCTTGGCCGCTTCGCTCATCATGTCTTGCGAATAGGGTGGGTCGAAGGTTAATTCCACCTTCACATCATTTACTCCTTCAATAGCTTTGATTTTTTGTTCCACCTCACTTGGAATTGCCTCTGCTGATGGGCAGGAAGGTGAAGTAAGTGTCATCAGGATGAAAACGTTGTTGACTGGAAATACATTAATTTCATAAATCAATCCCAACTCGTAAACATCAACAGGAATCTCTGGATCATAAACCGTTTTGAGCGCAGCTAACACCTTGTCGCGAAGATTTTCTTCGACGGGTTTGTTTTGGTTAATATCGGTAGCTACTTCGTTCATTCCTTTTCCGCCAATTGTGTCTTGAAAGCTAAGGCGTATAATTTCATTTGCCTGATCATGGCTGCGAAGCCATTCGATCGCTGCGTTCCAATAAATCTCTCCATTCCGATTTTCTTCATGAAATACAACTCTGCGTTCAAAATAGTTTCAGGGCTTTGTCCATTAAATATTCTGATCAGCAAGCTCACTAATCCTTTTGTGATTGATGTGTTGCTATCTCCAGTAAAAAAAATCTTCGCGTCATTTTGTTTGGCGGTCAGCCACACTTTTGATTGGCAGCCTTTCACAATATTGTCTTCCGTTTTGTCGGCTTCATTCATGATTGGCATTTTTTGGCCTAATTCCATGATGTAAAACACCGTCATCTCCATGTCCCCATCAAGCAACGAAAATTCATTGATGATTTCATCCTGAATTTGATTGGTGGTCATGGCTTCATAAAGTTCACGATCCTCTTTAAGCCTTCGATCAATTCATCAATTTCAGACTTTGTATTATAAATCGAAAACGATGCGCGCACGGTACCTTCAATTCCAAAACGATCCATCAATGGTTGAGTACAATGATGTCCTGTACGCACGGCAATCCCACGAGTATCAAGCATCTGACCAATATCAAAATGATGAAGGCCTTCAATAATAAAAGATTGGACGGCAACTTTTTCTTTTGCGGTGCCTACCAATTTTAAGCCGGGAATTGAAACTAATTTTTCTGATGCATAAGCAAGTAATTCATTTTCATGTTCTGCGATCTGCTCTTTGCCTAGTCTATTGATAAAATTAACTGCCTCTTTCAACGCGATAACATCAGCAATGTTAGGTGTGCCGGCTTCAAACTTGTACGGCAAATCATTGTAGGTAGTCTTTGCAAATGTTACGTCCTTGATCATCTCGCCTCCGCCCATGTAAGGAGGCATTTTCTCCAAAAGATTTTTCTTTCCATAGAGAATACCTGTTCCTGTAGGGCCATACATCTTGTGAGAAGAGATGCAATAGAAATCGCAATCAAGATCTTGTACATCAATTTCTAAGTGAGCGACAGCCTGCGCGCCATCAATTAAAACAACGGCACCAACTTCGTGTGCTAACCTGATTATTTCTTTTATCGGATTGATAGTGCCTAAACTATTCGAAGCATGATTAACAGCTACGATTTTTGTTTTGGCTGATAACAACTTACGATAAGCCTCTAAATCGATTTCACCAATTTCCGTAACCGGGATAACTTTTAATTTGGATTTCCTTTCTTCACAAATGATTTGCCAAGGGACAATATTAGAGTGATGTTCTAATCCCGAGATGATAACTTCGTCACTTTCATTGAGAAAAGCACGACCATAACTTGATGCAACGAGGTTAATGCTTTCAGTTACCCCTTTAGTGAAGATGATCTCTTCAACATGCTTTGCATTAATAAATTTCTGCATTGAATGCCGAGTCTCCTCATACGCTCTCGTTGCTTTTTCAGCAAGGGTGTGAATACCGCGATGAATATTGGCGTTGTATCCTTGATAATAATTCACCAGCGCATCAATCACTTGCTGAGGCTTTTGATTTGTGGCAGCATTATCAAAATAGATGAGTGGCTTACCATTCACTTTTTGATGAAGGACTGGAAACTTCGCTCTTATCTTTTCAATATCGATAGCAGTCGTGGTGTTCATCTTAGAATTTGTTCAATCGTTTTGAAATCAAACTATCTAAATAAATCTTCAAAACAGGATTCTTAATTGGCTCCAGCGTCTCAATGGCAAACGCATAAAGTAACATTGCCTTAGCTTCGTTCAGTGAGATGCCTCGTGAGCGCAAGTAGAACAACGCTTCATCATCCAATTGACCTGATGTACAACCGTGCGAGCACTTTACATCATCCGCCCAAATTTCTAATTGAGGTTTGGTATTGACCGTTGCTGTATCAGTTAAAAGAATATTTCTGTTGGATTGAAAGGCATTTGTTTTTTGAGCGTGAGGCCTTACAAAAATCTTTCCGTTGAAAACTCCTTTTGAATTGCCATCCATTACACCTTTGTAAAGTTCGTTACTGAATGAATTGGGTTTCAAATGATCAACCACTGTGTGATTATCAGCCAATGTATTTCCGTTAAGCAAATACAAACCATAAAAATGAGACTCACAATTTTCACCATCAATAGCGATGTTAAAATTGTTTCGTATTAGAGAACCATTCAGGGTCAAAGTAAAAGTATTGAGCTTGCTGCTGCTCGACTGATGAATCATAGAGTTGGCAACTTGATGAAGTTTGCCTTCATCATTCTGGATTTTAACATAATCCAAAGAAGCTTTTTCTTTTACTACTATTTCTTCTGCGAAAGTATGGAAAATATTATTTTCTCCTGTTGAAGCCGACTTTTCAATAAGCGTCAATTCACTATCATTCTCCAAAACAACTAACAAACGGGTGTGGGCAATAGATTGTTCTTTCTCCGCATCACTAATATGGAGAACAATTACTGGTTTTTTTACTTTGGTTTTAGCCGGAACTTGAATAAAGACTCCATCTTGCCAGAGAGCAGAGTTCAATGCCATAAACGGATCAACTGAAGTCTTTAAATATTTTTCGAAATAGACTGGCGCTTCATTTTGGTTAACTGCCTTTCTTAAGTCAGAAATTTTTATTTCGCTTTCAGGAGAAATGATTTTCGAGTGGGCTGAAGAATAAACTCCATTGATGAATACAATAAGATTAGCTTCAAGATCAGGAATCAAAAACTGATCAATCGATTTTATTTTTGATTCAATTGGATGGATCAGTTCAAAGTTGAAATTCTTTTCCAACGCCCTTGTAATGGGAGCGAAGCGATATTCTTCCGTTTTGCTTCCGGGTAATCCGAGCATTTGGAAATACCGCATGGCTTCAGTGCGCTGCACATTCTTGCGGTCAGGTGTTTGCTCAAAGGCACGAACAATTTTCTCTTTTAAATCAATATCGTATGTAGCCACACTCATTCTATGCTAAAGCAAGTTCATTCTTAATCCAATCGTATCCTTTGGCTTCAAGTTCCAGAGCCAATTCTTTGCCGCCCGACTTCACGATTTTTCCTTTGTACAAAACGTGAACATAATCTGGAACGATGTATTCAAGTAACCTTTGGTAATGAGTAACGACGATTGTTGCGTTATTTTTTGAACGGAGTTTGTTTACGCCATTTGCTACAATACGAAGTGCATCAATATCAAGGCCAGAGTCTGTTTCATCTAGTATTGCAAGCTTTGGCTCTAACATTGCCATCTGGAATATTTCATTGCGTTTCTTCTCTCCACCAGAAAATCCTTCATTTAAAGAGCGGCTCAATAATGACTGATCGATCTCTACTAACTTCATTTTTTCTTTCATCAGTTGAAGGAAGGCAACAGCATCCAGCGAAGGTTGCCCTCGGTACTCACGGATTTTGTTCAACGCAGTCTTCATGAAGTTCACGGTACTCACACCAGGAATTTCTACAGGATATTGAAACGCCAGAAAGATTCCTTCACAAGCGCGCTCGTTGGGCTCAAGTTCAAGTAAATTTTTTCCTTCAAACTGAACCTCACCCTCGGTTACTTCATAATCTTCGCGACCAGCAAGCACAGACGCTAAAGTACTTTTGCCTGACCCATTGGGTCCCATAATGGCATGCACTTCACCTGCATTTACTTGTAAGTCAATCCCGTTCAGGATTTGCTTCTCACCAATTTTTGCCTTAAGATTTTTAACTGATAACATATTTCAAATTCAATTTTCAAAATTACTTTCCTCCGCTCATGCACATATTGAGCCTTTCAATTGTCATCCCACACTTCCTTCTAAAGTCAAAGCCAAAAGTTTTTGCGCTTCCACTGCAAACTCCATGGGCAATTGATTCAGTACTTCCTTGGCATACCCATTCACGATTAATGCAACCGCTGCCTCTTCATCAATTCCGCGTTGCAGACAATAAAATATTTGATCTTCGCCAATCTTTGAAGTTGTTGCTTCATGCTCAATTTTGGCTGAACTATTTTCAACATCGATATAAGGAAAAGTGTGTGCTCCGCATTGATCGCCCATCAATAAAGAATCACACTGAGAAAAATTCCGCGCATTGGTAGCTCGCTTTAGTACATGCACTTGTCCGCGATAACTATTTTGTGATTTACCTGCAGAAATTCCTTTCGACACAATTCGTGAGCGAGTATTCTTACCGATGTGGGTCATCTTAGTGCCCGTGTCAGCTTGCTGATAATTATTGGTTACAGCCACAGAATAAAATTCGCCCATCGAATAGTCACCTTTCAAAACGCAAGAAGGATATTTCCAGGTGATGGCAGAACCAGTCTCTACCTGTGTCCACGAGATCTTAGAATGATCACCGGCACAAAGTCCGCGCTTAGTAACAAAATTGTAGATACCTCCTTTACCATTCTTATCTCCTGGGTACCAGTTTTGCACGGTGCTGTATTTGATCTCAGCATCCTTCATCGCATACAACTCAACAACGGCAGCATGCAATTGATTTTCATCGCGCATAGGAGCGGTGCAGCCTTCTAGGTAGCTTACGTATGATCCTTCTTCAGCAATAATTAAGGTACGTTCAAACTGACCTGTGTTAGCTGCGTTGATTCGGAAGTAAGTGGAGAGTTCCATCGGACAACGAACACCCTTTGGAATGTAACAGAATGAGCCATCGCTGAAAACAGCGGCGTTAAGGGCCGCAAAATAATTGTCATTCATCGGAACGACGCTGCCCAAATATTTTTTGATCAACTCAGGATGCTCTCGCACTGCTTCGCTAAATGAGCAAAAGATCACGCCCAGTTCACCTAATTTTTCTTTGAACGTTGTAGCGACTGAAACACTATCGATCACTGCATCTACGGCTATTCCACTCAACCTTTTTTGTTCAGTCAATGAGATACCAAGCTTTTCAAATGTTTTGATCAATTCAGGATCAACTTCACTTAAATTATTAGGACCTACTTTCTGCTTAGGTGCTGAGTAGTATATAATGTCTTGATAATTAATCTCCGGATATTTTACGTTAGGCCATTTCGGTTCGACCATTTTTTGCCAGTTGCGAAATGCTTTTAATCTCCACTCAAGGAGCCATTCTGGTTCTAGTTTCTTTTTTGAGATAAACCGGACAATATCTTCATTCAGTCCTTTGGGTGCTTCATCCGCTTCAAGGTCAACGGTCCAGCCGTGCTCGTATTCTTTGGAAGTGATCTCTTCTAAGACTTGATTGTCCTTCACCATTTTTTACCTAATTAGACTAAGTATAAATAAAACCCTCAAATTTAAAACAAATTCCCAACTTTAAGGTTCAAAGAGCAATTGAATTTATTTAATTGGAAAGCTGCAAAGTCCGATTCAGGCTTTCTTCCAAAGAGATCATTGTCTCTGTTCTGGCAATTCCCTCTACCTGCTGCATTTTATCGTAAAGCACCTCTTTTAGGTTATTAGTGTCTTTGCAATGAATTTTAATAAACATCGAGTAGTTTCCAGTGGTGTAGTGGATATTTACGATTTCAGGTATGCTTTTTAGTTTCGCCAATACTTTTTCATACAAGGCACTCTTTTCAAGATAAATTCCAATAAAAGCAGTGATATCGTAACCAATTTTATTATAATTGATTCGAAGGGTAGTTTTATCTAACACTCCCGCTTCTTCCATTTTGTTCATTCGAACGTGGACTGTTCCCGGAGACACATTTACCTTTTTAGCCACTTCTGTATATGGACTTTTGGCATCAGCAGAGAGAAGCTCAAGGATCTTTAGGTCGGTATTATCAAATTGGTAATTCGTAGTCATAAATCGAATTAATTATTGAATTTAAATCAATTAATGATTGAAAATATAAAAATAATGTAAATATTATTACATGTAATTGAATAAAATGCAAAATATATATTCATTTGCTAAATAATTTACAATGTATGTCTTGACCCCGATAACGATCGAGATATAGACAAGCCGAAATTGAGAATTTGATAAAATTAAAAATTGTAGGGTGTTGAAACTGGCAGACAAGCCCTCCTGTCTCGGGGGTGGGGAGTCAAAGGATAAACGCAGGATAAAGGGTTGACCACTAAAGTTTTCTTTGTGTCCTGCAGCTAACTTCCCCGTGGAGGTTCGAACCCTCCCTCTACAGCTTGGTTCGATTAAATTAAGAATTGAGAGCCTGAAGAAATTCAGGCTTTCTTTTTTTTCCAGCTTGTCGCTCACGAACAAACGATTGCTATTGCCTGAATTTTTTCTATACTTGGATTTTGATTCTGAGTGTATGAAAGATTTTCCTTGGTATAAGAGATACCCAGTTGGCATTCCCCATGAAATTGGAGCACTGAAGTTTGGTTCGCTTGTCGAGTTGTATGAGGCTGCTTCAAAAAAATATAGTAGCACTGTTGCCTATGAAAACCTTGGTGGTAAGCTCACCTTTGATGAAGTGGATAAACTCTCCACCAATTTTGCATCTTACCTTCAGAAGGATTTAGGTTTGCAAAAGGGAGAACGCATTGCTATTCAAATACCCAACCTATTGCAGTTTCCGGTAGCATTTATTGGGGCATTAAAAGCGGGGTTGATCGTTGTGAACACCAATCCACTGTACACAGCCAGGGAAATGGAGCACCAATTTAAGGATGCAGGAATCTCAGCTCTTGTTATTGTAGCCAACTTTGCACACAACCTGGAAGCCATTGTGGATAAAATTCCGGCCAAGCATTATATCATAACCGAGATGGGCGATTTGGTTGGAGGCGTTAAGGGCTGGCTTGTGAATTTTGTTGTGAAATATGTAAAGCGTTTGGTACCTTCTTATCATTTACCTCATGCTCACTCATTTAAAAATGCATTGAAGAAGGGAGCGTCTCTTTCACTGGATAAACCAAAAATTGACATTGAAGATTTAGCTGTGTTGCAATACACCGGAGGCACAACTGGAATTTCAAAAGGAGCACAACTATCCCATCGTAATCTGATCGTTCACAATGAAATGATTGCTTACTGGTTCAAGCCGTTACTCACTGAAAAAAGTCAGGAGATCGTAATCACCGCGTTGCCGATGTATCACATTTTTGCTTTGTCAGTGAACCTAACCTTGATGTATCATTCCGGGCTTCGCAATATTCTTATCACTAATCCGCGTGATATGGATGGATTCTGTAAGGAACTTAAGAAGTATAAGTTTTCAATCATACTAGGTGTTAATACCTTGTTCAACGGAATGATGAATCACCCAACATTTAAAATGTTGGACTTTTCGCATTTAAAAGGCGCGGTTGGTGGAGGTATGGCAGTTCAAGATGCAGTTGCGATCAAGTGGCAAGAGATAACAGGCAGTCCTTTGGTGGAGGGATATGGATTGAGTGAAACTTCACCTGTGCTTTGCTGCAATCCCCTGGATGGAAATCAAAAACGAGGCACGATCGGTTTACCAATGCCAAGCACCGAAGTAGCAATTTTTGATGAGAATGGAAATCAGCTCGCACAAGGAGAAACCGGAGAGATATGCGCACGCGGACCTCAAGTGATGCGTGGTTATTGGCAGAAAGATAACGAAGGAGTTTTCTTTAATAAGGAATGGTTTCGCACCGGAGATATTGGTTTGATGGACCCCGACGGATTCTTTAAAATAGTAGACAGAAAAAAGGATATGATCAAGGTTTCAGGCTTCAATGTATTTCCCAACGAAATTGAGAATGTGATTGCTTCTCACCCCAAAGTTTTAGAAGTAGCTGCGATCGGAATTCCTGATGCTAAATCTGGTGAGGTAATAAAGGTGTTTGTTGTTAAGAAAGACCAAAGCCTCACCGAAGATGAACTAAAAAAATTCTGTCATGAAAATCTTACCAACTATAAAGTGCCGAGATATTTTGTATTCAGAACCGAGTTACCTAAAACCAATGTCGGTAAAATTCTGCGTAGAGCGCTCAAGGAGGAAGAAGCCAAGGCGGCTTAATTTTTTAACATTCAATTTTTCAATTCTTAATTAATCATGAAGAAATCTTTTTTTATAATTCTGCTATTTGTTCCGTTTATATTTTCATTTCAAAGTGAAACAATACGATTACAGAAAGTTGCTGGTGATTCAGTTCTATATTCACGTGAAAAACATTTTAAAAACATTCGACAGTTAACCTTTGGTGCCGATAATGCCGAAGCATACTGGAGTTTTGATAGCAAGAACATCACCTTTCAATCAAATAACAAAGACTGGGGATACAACTGTGATCAGATATTTTACATGCCGCTTGAGGGCACAGATTTGAGCAAAGGCCAAAAGCCGCAATTGATCAGCACCGGAATGGGGCGGACCACGTGTTCGTTTTTTATGCCCAATGGAAAATCCATTTTGTATGCATCCACACATTTAGGTGGAAAGGATTGCCCAAAAGATGTTGAACGTAAGCCCGGGGGAAAATATTTGTGGCCAGTGTATGACAGCTACGATATTTTCGTGGCCGACCTTAGAGGAAAAATCATTAAGCAGTTGACAAACTCCTCCGGCTACGATGCTGAGGCAACCATCTCTCCCAAAAAAGACAAGATTGTTTTTACCTCAACACGCAATGGCGATTTGGATTTGTATGTGATGGACATTAACGGAAAACATGTAAAACAAATCACTAATGAAATTGGCTACGATGGTGGTGCTTTCTTTTCTCCCGATGGAAAGAAAATCGTTTTTCGCGCTTCACGATTTAAAACCGATGAAGAAAAAAAAGAATATATCGACTACTTGAAGCAGGGGTTGGTCGCGCCTACAGCCATGGAGATTTTTACTTGTAATGTTGATGGATCTGATCTAAAACAGATCACTCACCTTGGCAAAGCCAACTGGGCTCCTTTCTATCATCCTTCCGGTAAGAAAATCATTTTCAGTTCCAATTATAAAGGCAAGCGCGGTTTTGAGTTTAATTTGTTTATGATAAATGAGGACGGATCGGGACTTGAGCAAATTACCTACGATAAAGTCTTTGATTCTTTCCCCATGTTCTCTCCGGATGGAAAGAAAATTATTTTTTCTTCCAATCGTAATAATGGAGGAACACACAATACGAATTTGTTTGTAGCGGATTGGGTGGATTAATTAATGAATGAAAAAACAATGATAAACATCAACTTGTCAGTAAATAACTCAAAAGAAGAGGTGAGAAAGTCAGTAGAAAAATATCTGACGGAAGTAGACTTGCCAATTTCAGCACATGACTTCTCGCGGCCCTGGGGTGGTTTTTTTGTTATTGAAGAATCGTTGGCTGACCGGTTCATCAACCTTTACTTTCCACACTTAAAAGTGTCTGATCTAACAATCGCAGGAAAATTGAGTCCAAAGATTTTGGTTGTTGCTCCGGATCAACGTTTGTCCTGGCAATACCATCACAGACGCGCTGAAATTTGGAAATTGATTAGTGGAGTAGCCGGTGTCGTGACAAGTGAAACGGATACGGAAGGTCCACTAAAAAAATTAGCAAAAGAAGAAATCATTCAATTGAAACAAGGACAACGACATCGTCTTGTAGGGCTTCATGAAGGTTGGGGAGTGATCGCTGAAATATGGAGGCACACTGATGCTAATAATCCTTCAGATGAAAATGATATCGTAAGGGTGCAAGATGATTTTGGGAGATGATCAGTTGATTTCCTTCGAAATCCAATTTTCTAGGGTCAGACTTTTACCTTAATTTGTGCCATGAAAAATATAAAAGGTCCTGCTATTTTTCTCGCCCAGTTTCTTGGCGATGAACCTCCATTCAATAACTTGAAATCAATTTCCAAATGGGCAGCTTCGTTGGGTTTTGTTGGAGTGCAAATTCCTACGTGGGATTCACGGGCTATCGACCTAAAAAAAGCTGCAGAGAGTAAAGACTATGCAGATGAGATAAAAGGTACGGTTGAGTCTTGTGGCCTGCAGATTACCGAACTCTCTACACATCTTCAGGGTCAGCTCGTAGCAGTACACCCCGCCTACGATGTGATGTTTGATGGCTTTGCTCCAAAAAATGTTCACGGCAAACCGAAAGAAAGAACTGCTTGGGCGGTTGATCAATTGAAACTTGCGGCGAAAGCGAGCAAAAATTTAGGATTGAAGGCGCATGCCACTTTCTCTGGGGCTTTGATGTGGCATACGGTTTACCCTTGGCCACAGCGTCCCGCTGGACTAGTGGAAGATGGATTTAAAGAACTAGCAAAACGATGGCTCCCAATCTTAAATGCTTTTGATAAAGTTGGTGTTGATGTGTGTTATGAAATTCATCCGGGAGAAGACTTGCATGATGGAATTACTTTTGAACGCTTTTGGGAAGCAACGGGAAAACATTCGCGCGCCAATATTTTATATGACCCGAGTCATTTTGTTTTACAACAATTGGATTACCTCCAGTACATCGACTTCTATCATTCGTTCATCAAAATGTTTCATGTAAAGGATGCCGAGTTCAATCCCACTGGAAAAAGTGGAGTGTATGGAGGTTTTCAGGATTGGATCAATCGGCCGGGAAGATTTCGGTCAATAGGTGATGGTCAAGTTGATTTCAAATCGATCTTTTCAAAACTAGCGCAATATGATTATGATGGTTGGGCAGTATTGGAGTGGGAGTGTTGTATCAAACATCCAGAACAAGGAGCGAAAGAAGGAGCAGAGCGCATCCGGGATTATATCATTCGAGTAACGGAAAAAGCATTTGATGATTTTGCCTCTACAGGAAAAGATCAGAAACTCAACAAAAAAATATTAGGCATTTAGCCGACGACTTAAAAAATTAAACAACCATGAAGAAAATTTATCAATTAACATTCGTTTCAACGTTAGCTTTATTCGCGCTCTCTTGTGGTCAGAAAAAAGAAAAAGCGGCTACTGAAGATTATGGTACACCAAAAGAAGAAGCAACTACTCCAGTAACCAGCGATGCGATCGCTCAGGGTGAATCGCTGGTGAAAGCAAATGACTGCAAAACCTGTCACCATCCAATAAATAAAATCATTGGACCTCCCCATACCGATGTTGCCAAAAAATACGAGTTCACCGAAGCAAACGTAAAGATGTTGGCCCAAAAGATTATCAAAGGAGGTTCAGGGGTTTGGGGGCAGATCCCTATGACGGCTCATGCTGATGTTTCCGAGGCAGATGCCGAGAAGATGGCCCGTTATGTTCTTTCACTTGATGGTGAGAAGGAGCATTAAAATTTACCTTACTGAATTCTTTTCGATTACTCGAACTCGTTTGCGGTAATTATTCTTAGCCAGTAATATCATAATGTGTTGCAGAACTTGTATTTTCGGCAACACCGATGAATTCATTTTCCATTTTTGAAGGATATCCTGTTTCACCCGGCACTTGGGACGAAATGTATGCGGCAGGTAAAGTGCGTTCTCCTTATCAGGGCATTTATGAATTTCTTCAGTCCATTCCTTTAGAAGAATTGAATAGAAAGGAAGAGTTGGCGAAACGTCTCTTCATGAGCCAAGGGATTACATTTACTGTTTATTCAAGTGGGGAGGGCATCGAAAAAATTTTTCCTTTTGATATTATTCCGAGAATTGTCACTGCTGCTGAATGGGATTCTATTGAAAAGGGAATAACCCAACGACTTAAAGCCCTCAACCTATTTCTAAAAGACATTTATCACGATCAATTTATCATTAAGGATGGTGTTGTGCCAGCCGACTTGATTTACTCCTGTCCTCACTACATCCGCGAGATGCAGGGAGTGAATGTACCGCATGACATTTATGTTCACATCGCCGGCATTGATTTGATCAGAGATCACGATGGCACGTTTTACATCCTTGAAGATAATCTTCGTACTCCTTCAGGTGTGTCTTACATGATTGAGAACAGGGAGATCACGAAGCGAATATTTCCTGACTTGATTCCTCAAAATAATGTTCGGCCAGTTACACAATATCCTAACATCCTTCATAAGAACTTAGTCTCACTTTCTCCGCGTAAGATTTCTAACCCAACGGTGGTAGTGCTCACACCCGGGATGTATAATTCTGCGTACTTCGAGCATTCCACATTAGCACGTTTGATGGGGGTTGAGTTGGTGGAAGGAAGAGACTTATTGGTTGACAATCATTGCGTGTTTATGAAGACGACCAACGGACTTCAGCAAGTAGATGTTATTTACCGAAGGGTGGATGATGATTATCTTGATCCTTTGGTTTTTAATCCTGCGAGTGAATTGGGAGTATCAGGAATTTTGTCAGCCTACCGCAAGGGAAACGTGGCCATTGTCAATGCCATTGGAAATGGTGTCGCTGATGATAAAGCAATTTACGTTTACGTGCCTGAAATGATTCGCTATTATTTAAATGAAGAGCCCTTGCTTAAGAATGTTCCAACCTTTCAATTGAAGAACAAGGACGAAAGCAAACATGTGCTTGACAATATCCAAAAAATGGTGGTAAAGAAAACAAATGGGTCGGGTGGCTATGGAATGTTAATGGGACATGCCGCTACCGATGAAGAGATTTTTGATTACAAGAAAGAGATACTGAAAGATCCTCGTCAGTTTATTGCTCAGCCAGTGATTAGTTTATCTTCAGCACCGTGCTACATCAATGGCAAGATGCAACCACGAAGACTTGACCTGCGACCGTTCGCTTTATGTGGCCCTTCCGGAATAGAAATTGTGCCCGGTGGACTGACGCGAGTTGCCCTAAAGGAAGGCTCGTTGGTAGTGAACTCCTCACAAGGAGGAGGCAGTAAAGATACATGGGTGCTATCGGCTTGAATAAATGAAAAATGAAAAACGCTTCTCGTGATTTAACTAGAATCGAGGTATGTTGAGTAGGGTTGCAGATTCCTTATTTTGGATGTCGCGTTACATCGAGCGTACGGATGGTATTTTGAGAATGCTGAAAATAAACTACGCGTCGTCTCAAGATAACACGAGCGAGTTTGGATGGAAGCCTGTGTTAAATACGTTTAGTTTTTTGGATCAGCCTACGGTTGCACAAATTGAAATGGACAGTCGGTCTGTCTTGCAGTTTATGGTGATAGATAAAGACAATCCTAACTCCGTTGTCAACATGGTTACGCGGTCGCGTGAAAACGCACGCTCGGTTCAAGATCACATAACCAAAGAAGTGTGGCAATGCCTCAATGAATTTTATCATCTTGTGCGCGATGAAAAACTGAGCTGGTCATTGAAGAACGAAGATCCGATTACTGTTTTGGATGCACTGATTCGTCAGGCCATGCTTTACTATGGAACCACGGAAGTAACCATGTCAAGAGGAGAAGGAATGTGTTTTATGAGTATCGGTCGTTACCTTGAACGAGCGATCCAGGCCACCGATATCCTCAAAGTTAAATTCAAAGACTTATCGGCCGATGCGGAGAAGATGGCGGACCCTTCTTATTGGAAATATTTTTTAATGTCTATTTCGGGATATGAATTATATCTAAAAAATTATCGCTCAGGGTTTGAAGCTAAAAATATTTTAGACCAAGTCATTTTCAATATTAGTTTTCCCCGATCGGTTCATTATTCCGTTTATCAAGCGCAACGCTACTTTGATCGGCTTAAAAGCGAGCGCAATCGCGATAGTTTTGACAAGGTGAATTTTATGATCGGAAAGCTTAGGAGCAATATCAAATTTTCCAACGTTGATTCAATTATACAAGATGGTCTTCCTAATTACCTTGATAAAATTAGCCTCGAATTATTTTCAGTAGGTAGCGCTCTTAATCAACATTATTTTGCGTACAGTTAAGATTATTTTTCATGCCAAAATTTAAAATCAGACACCTCACAAAATATAGTTACGTAGTTCCTGTTCGCGATAGCGCCAACCAAATTATACTTTACCCGTTGGAAGATGATTTTCAGGAGGTAACGCAGCATCAAATAACGGTGACTGGAAATGTTCCTATTGAAATTCATACGGATTATTTTGGAAATCAGGTGGGTACATTCACCTATTCGAAACCACACCATGAACTTTTCATCGATTCAAGATTGACGGTAGTTACGCGATCAAAGGGAAGCCCATCCGATGAAACACCAGCCGACAAGCAGTGGCAAGAATTAGCCAAACTGAAAACACAACTTCAGTTCATCGATTTTTTACGGCAAGAATCCTTTGATGGAATTTCTGAAGCAACCGAAGTCGTTGACCAAATACGAGCTAAGAAGGAAACGCCATTTGTGTCGGCTATCGAACTTTGTTCATTTGTATTTAATCACTTCAGTTATAAGAAAGGAATTACCACGGTGGAAAGTATGCTGGATGAAATTTGGAAAATTAAAACAGGTGTTTGTCAGGATTTCGCTCATGTGCTGTTGGCGATGCTCCGTTTGATGGATATTCCCGCTCGTTATGTGAGTGGGTACATTTGCCCTAACAAGAACGGCATGCGAGGAGAAGGAGCTACTCACGCATGGGTGGAAGCGTATATTCCATTTTATGGATGGTTGGGGATTGACCCGACAAATAATTGCACGGTTGATGAAAATCACGTCCGGTTGGCGGTGGGCAGAAATTTCTCTGATTGTTCTCCAGTAAAAGGAACTTACCGGGGAACCTCAGAGGACACATTGGAAGTAATTGTTTCCGTGTCTTACGAAGACGGGAACACAACTGAAGACTCGAATGAAGTGACTGAACACGAACCTATTAATTCCATTTCGAAGAACTCATACCGAAGGCATCAAGAGATTCAGATGCAACAGTGACGGCTCATCAGTTTTTTTTCCTATTTTGAAGCCGATTCTGTGAAGTAAATGAGTGAAGAACTTTTAAAAGCTATTATTCAATTTTTTGCCATCGTGGCAAAAGAGCGCATCACTGAGGATGAGCGCACAATCATTAAGGAATTTTTATCCCTTCACCTTAATCAAGATGGCCTTCGTTATTACCTCAGCCTCTTCGATGATTTTTGCAAATCCAATAAGCCCGCTCATGCACAGATTGCCAATGTAGATGAAGCGACTCAGGAGTTTGTAGATGACTGGGCCCAGATTATGCAAATAGCGCGCAAAGTGAACCAGGCGCTTACCATGCAGCAGAAGGCTGTGCTGGTAATTAAGATAATTGAATTGGTGTTTGCTGGAGAAGATTTGTCCGAACGACAAAGTAATTTGATCTTTTACATTGGTGAAGCTCTTAAAATTCCTGCCAAGGATTTTCGCGCGATGCGTGCCTTTGTGTTAGGGCATGATGCCGATGAATTAGATTCAAAAAATATTTTGATCATTGATGAGAGCCCCGCTGCTCATGAGCATGCTGGTCCACACCTTACGGCTAAAAATCTTTCTGGGATGATCGCCATCCTACGCCTCACCGACATTGAAACGTATTTTATAAAATACCTTGGCATTACTCCACTCAACCTCAACAGTTTGCCATTGAAGTCGCGAAAGGTAGATGTGTTTCCAACAGGAAGCACAATTCGTGGATCGAAAATCGAGCCGATCTACTACAGCGATGTAGTTGGAAAATTCTTGTTTGAGGAGAGCAATACAAAAATAAGTTTTGAGGTTGATCATGTGTTTTATCATTTCAAGAGCGGCCGCGCTGGATTACAGAATATCAGTTTAGCAGAAACAGGAGGTAAGCTTATTGGAATTATGGGCGGCAGTGGTTCGGGTAAATCCACATTGCTGGCTGTACTTAACGGCTCTGAAAAGCCTTCGAGTGGTCGCGTGCTGATTAATGGAATTAATATTCATGAGAAGAAACACCAGGTAGAAGGTGTGATCGGGTTTATCCCCCAAGATGATCTGTTGATGGATGATTTGACGGTTTATGAAAATTTATATTATTCGGCACGTCTATGTTTTGGTCACTATTCGGATGAGGAAATTTCGGACACCGTTAACCGAGTGTTGACTAATCTTGGTCTTTCGGAAATCAAGGACTTGAAAGTTGGTTCCCCACTGCAGAAGACCATCAGTGGTGGGCAGCGAAAGAGGCTGAATATTGGGTTGGAGCTTTTGCGGGAGCCAACCATTCTTTTTGTAGACGAACCTACTTCCGGTCTTTCTTCGCGCGATTCAGAAAATATCATGGACTTGCTGAAGGAATTGACCTTGCGTGGGAAGATGATCTTTGTGGTGATCCATCAACCCTCATCCGATATTTTCAAAATGTTCGATGGACTTTTAATCCTTGATGTTGGTGGATTCCAAATTTATTATGGCAACCCCGTAGAGTCAGTCAATTATTTTCAAGAGATTATCAGTGCTGCCAATAAAACTCCTGGTGCTTGCCCTGAGTGTGGTAATATCAATCCCGAGCAGATATTTAATATTATTGAAACTCGTGTCGTCAATGAGTATGGCCGCTTTACTCATACACGCAAAGTTTCACCCGGTCAATGGTATCAATATTTCAAGAAAAAAATCAAGATACCTAAGGTGGATGAAGTTACCGAAGAATTGCCTGCTGTACAAAAAATACCCAATTGGTTTCAGCAGCTGGTTGTGTTTATACTCCGTGACGTCAAGTCCAAATTTGCCAATCGCCAGTATGTGACGTTGAACATGATTCTCACGCCGCTGCTGGCATTGTTTATTGGCTATTTTGTGAAGTATTATGATTATGTCGATGTGGATAAGCCCACGTATACTTTCTTTAATAACGATAATATCCCGGTTTATTTTTTCATGAGCATAGTGGTTGCACTTTTTGTAGGATTGATTGTGAGTGCTGAAGAAATTTTCCGTGATCGCAAAATATTGAAACGCGAACGATTCCTTCACTTGAGCCGCAGCAGCTATTTTATTTCTAAGGTGATAATCCTGTTCACGTTGTCAGCGTTTCAAACCGCCGCTTTTATTTTGGTGGGTAATGCTTTGCTTCAAATTCCCTTTGGTGAAATGCGTTACTGGTTGATTTTGTTTTCGTGCTCTTGCTTTGCCAATGTTCTTGGCCTGAATATCTCTTCGGCTTTCGACTCCGCCGTTACCATTTATGTTTTAATTCCAATTCTAATTATTCCGCAACTATTATTAAGTGGCGTAGTAATCAGTTTCGATAAATTCAATCCTGGAGTTGGCAAACCTAACGGCATCCCTCTGCTTGGTGAAATGATGGCCTCTCGATGGGCATTTGAAGCATACATGGTGACTCAGTTCAAGGACAATCCGTTGGAGAAAATTTTTTATGACCTGGATCAAAAGAGAGCAATGGCTGAATACAAGCGTCTCTATTACTTACCTGCCTTAGAATCAAAACTTTCTTATGTAATTAATCATCGAGAAGGCTGGAATATCCAAAGTGAAGAAAATAAAGTAAAGCCTGCGCTCGATTTGCTTCGCAATGAGCTTTTGCTGGAATCCGGTAGGGTAGAGAAAAGTATTCCGGAACTAAATAAACTCAGGATCGGTGAATTTGATTCAACGGTTTATTTAAAGACGAACGAATTTCTTGCCATCTTAAAGAAGTTTTACAATATACGAAGTAGGAACGCGCTTGTAGAAAAAGAGAAATTATTGGCTAACCTCACGGATGGAAAAGATAAGAAAGTTGATTTTGAAAAATTAAAGATGGAGTATCAGAATAATGAAGTAAGTAATATGGTGGAGAACAAACAAGAACTTAAACGCGTGGTGGAGTGGGAGGGCGAGTTGGTTCAGAAAATATATCCAATCTATTTCAACGAGCACAGGCCCAGTCATTTTCTTGATTTCCGCGATAACTTTTATATTCCTAAAAAGCATTTTGCAGGTCAGAAATTTGATACACTTTATTTCAATCTTTCAATAATCTGGTTAATGAGCATTTTTCTCTATGTCACCTTATATTATGAGCTGCTGAAAAAAGGAGTGCATGGATTTGTTGTGAGAAGGAGATATGGTGGCAAACGCACCGGTGGATAGCAAATAAATACGAACTGGAAACTTATTCTTAACTTGCAGTATCGTTTTATGAATAACTGTAATTTATTTTGACTTTCGAAGATTTTCAATTTGATGCAAAGCTGCAAGACGGCCTTTCGTCAATGGGCTATGAGAAGCCAACCCCAATACAAGAGCAAGCCATTCCAATCATTTTAAAGAAGCATGATCTTATTGGCTGTGCTCAAACGGGTACCGGTAAGACAGCGGCCTATCTTCTGCCGATTCTCAATAATATCATTCGTTCAGACCATCGGTATTTAAATACACTAATCATTGCACCAACACGCGAATTGGTTCAGCAAATTGATCAGCAAGTAGAGGGGTTTGCGTATTTTACTGGAGTAAGTTCTATTCCTATTTATGGTGGCGGTGATGGAGCCACGTGGGACCAACAGAAAAAAGCATTGGAGGCTGGCGTGGATTTGATCATCGCCACCCCAGGTCGCTTGATTGCTCAGCTTGCATCTGGAGTTATTGATCTTAAACACATTCAGCATTTGGTTTTAGACGAAGCCGATCGCATGCTTGATATGGGCTTTTATGATGACATCATTAAGATTATTAAAAACCTGCCAGAGAACAGACAGACTCTTTTATTTTCTGCTACCATGCCATCACGCATCCGTGCACTGGCCAGTAAAATTTTGCGTAACCCTCAGGAAGTTAGTCTTGCTATTTCCAAACCCGCCGAGGGAATTGTTCAAGAGGCTTACCTGGTTCGTGATGATCAAAAAGAAAAATTGATAACTCGGTTGCTAAAGGAATCTGCCTATCCGAGTGTTTTGATTTTCGCTTCTACAAAGGACAATGTAAAGCATCTCGGGCGTTTATTGCCAAAGCTTGGCTTGCCTTCTAAAGCAATTCATTCTGATTTGGAACAAACCGAGAGGGAAGAAATTTTGCGCGAATTCAAAAATAAGCAATTGAAATTATTGATTGGCACTGATGTACTTTCTCGAGGCATTGATGTGGATGGTATTGGATTGGTGGTGAACTACGATGTGCCACCAGATCCAGAGGATTATATTCATCGCATTGGGCGAACAGCGCGAGCGGAAAGTACCGGTCATGCAATTACATTTGTTAACGAACGCGATCAACGCAGATTTTTTCAAATCGAAAAACTGATTGGTAGAGAAATAACAAAAACTCCGCTACCGGATGGAATCGGGCCGTCCTTTGAATACATGCCTCAGAAACCAAGAGGAGATGATGCAAGAAGGCCGAAATCAAAAGGAGGAAATAAATTTTTCAAAAAAAGATCTCCTCGTTAATCACTTACTTCTTTCAATTATTTTTTTTACTATCTGTGAGTAATAACTTCCGAAGTGGGGTCCGACCCAATTCATGGCCATTACTTCTTCTTGTTCAGATCGGCCGTAATAATCATCATAAGTAATATACCCAACGTAATCGCCGTTGAAACTCGTGATGAATAGTTTTTCATTTTGGTTGCCAGCAATTTTATCCAATCCATCGCGCACAAGAATCTCTCCCGAAAAATCGCAAGGAGTTCCTAACAAAATGATGTTTCCGATTTTTAAATAACGGATGCCTCCGTTCAACTTCCTGAAGAGTAGTTGAAATGCCCAGTCCCTTACTTTATACTTTTGAAGAATATGCAATTGCGATGGACCATAATCTATTGGGATGACGGAAGTTGAAATAGTTGAGTCCTTTATCAAAGTCATCTTAGCCGTGCTCACTTTTTCGTAAAGTTTTCTCGCCAGCGTATCACACATCGCAAATTCACTTTCGGCAACACCTTTTACTCGATGACTACCTATTGTACCTGAAGCGAACATAGCGAAATCAAAGTCATTGCGCTCAGCTTGTCTGACCAGCGACGAAGGATAATCACCCGAGAGGGCAAGACTCAAATGACTGATATTAGTGGGGTGAGCACTGTAACTTACCATCAATCCTTTGCTGCCATCCTCCCGAATAATTTTTAAACCGCGAATCATCCCATCGACCTGACCATGCTCAGGATCTAAACGATTCTCAACATATTCCTTTGCGTCAACTTCAAAATAATTGATGGATGATGATTTTAAATGTTTGGCTGCATCGTCGATGGCCAAATGAATTTTATTAGCGAGGCTGTCGATCCATGGCTCATTATAACTTCCTAAAATCAGATTCCCTATAACACTGTTATCCCAAGCGCCGAGACTGCTATGTGCATGCGTTGCAGAAAAGTAAAGAAACTGATTTTTATTTTTTCGTTGCAGGATTTTATTTTTCAACGAAGGAGGGAAGATCAACAGGTCAGCGCTGATGATAGAACACTGAATGCCACCATTGTCGATAACTAAAATCCGAACATAAACAGAATCATGCACCGAATCAAAATGATCTCGCGGGGCGTAGCCGGCCATAGGAATGGAAGACGTGGGCGTGATATTTACTTTTACCCAGCTCGTACTCAATTTAGTTTTAGGAGGATGAACTATAGGACTGAAAGTATCTAACCGATGCATGGTCGTCCTATAAAATTCTTTGGATGCCAACGGAGAAGTATCAACTGGACCTATCAACGCAATTGAAATCACAATCAACACCATGGTTGTGCCCAGAAACCATTGTAGAATTTTTTTCAAGTTTTTCTTTGAATTAAATCACAACGCTACAAAATGGAAAGTTGATAAGCACATGATGTGCCAAAATTTTGGAACCGCAATCCGAAGTTTTGGTTAAGCTTGAGCTATTATCTTCTCTTTCTCTTTACTTCCTTGCCCTTCGTGCTCTTGCCCTTCTTAGAAGTTTCAATTTTAGTATCTAGTAAATAAGCTACTGACAATCGAATGGAATGGTTTCTTGCCCTTAGCACATCGATATCAAAGGTTGGAAGACTTACATCACTTTTTGCCAGGAATGTTTGCATGAAATTAAATTGTACAAACGTTACTATTTTGTGGAGACCAACCGGTTCGAATGACAGTCCTCCCGTGAAATTGATCCCAAATTGAAAACGGTTGGCTTCACTAACATATTCTTTGTTGGAGGTGATGGGTTGGCCACCTGACGATGGGTCGGCTCCAAATATGGTAGTATAATCGATCTGATCTATATGGATTTCTCTCAAATTGCTGCTTTGCATTGTACTCTTGCCGCTTAACCAATAACTGACAATTGGGCCAGCTCCGGCAAACCAATTATAAGTTTTTATTTTACCTCCTCTTCCGTTTAAATCACCCTTAAGGCTTTTAAATTCAAGCGCATAAAAAATTGGTAACTCAATAAACTGCATCTTGGAAGTAAACTTGAATTCAGGATCGTACCCGGCACCAGGATCGATATGTTTGGTTCGAGTCGAATAAAGAAGTTGCGCATTTAACACATAATTTTTATGTATTCGCATGGAAGCCATGAAGCCGCCGCTAAACCCAAAAGAAGGGCGCGGCGTGAAATCATTATATCGATAACCATCAAAGAAATAAACTTTAGAAACTTCACCGCCTATTGTAGGACCAACATAGAGTTGCGCCTCTGCGTCATAGGAAAAAATACATTGAAGAACTATTGAGAAGAAAAATATTCGCCACATTCTATTACGCAAATGAATGGAGCAATGATAATCTAAAAATGGGATTATAACAAAAGCCCCACCGGTTATACCAACCAACTAGCGATCAGATGGTGCATTAGCCCGAAAATCTTTGTAATTTGGATTACTTTGCGGATGGTGTGATGTATACACTTTGGAAATTACCTAAATTGCGCGTTGATCTAAATAAACATTGATACCTGATTTGTGAGATTCTGCTGGTTGTTTTTGCTTTTACTCGGTGTCCTGCGGGGATACGAGACTAGTGCCCAGAATTATCCGACCTACGATGGGTACTTCTTAAACCCGTTCATCTATAACCCTGCAGCGGCAGCCACAGAACAACTTCAAATTAATGCTGGCTATAGACGGCAATGGTTTGGGATTCCAGGCGCACCATCCATTTCAAGTCTAACTGTTAACACCTTAATGGATAAGACCCGGGCTGGTATTGGTTTTAAAGTGAGCTCATTTTCACGAGGGTTCCTAAATTCTACTGACGCTTCAGTTTCTTATGCGTATGGTGTGCCGTTAAGTAAGGCTACCAAACTCTTTTTTGGTTTGTCGGGAGGATTATTATCAAACACAATAAATCTTGGAGAGCTTAGCGCCATTTCTGATCCAGCGCTATCCAGTGCGTCCAACGGCATTAGTCCAAGTGCATCTTTTGGAATGCTACTCAAGAGTTCGAACGGGCTAAATCTTGGGTTCACGCTCCCTAAGCTGTTCAATAACCTCACGGAATTGGATGCAAAATATTCCTTTTCGTATTTCGATAATATGATAATAACGGCCTCCTTTAGCAAATGGCAGCCGCAACAACAAACAGTAAAGAGGGGGAGGGGCAGATCGTATAAGAGTAAGAAAAACGCGAATGTTCCGCTTGAGTTATTTACAATTTACCGGTATTCCTCGTATGGAGGTTTGTTTGAAGGAACAGGTAAATTGAACTTTAATTCAAATATTTGGTTGTCAGCAACATACCGTCAGTATGCTGGCATAATCCCCGGTATAGGAATCAACTTGGAAAATATCAATTTCAGCTATTTTTATGAACCCGGTATAGGTGGGGATTTGCCGCTTAAAACTCACGAAGTCTTACTTACCATCCATCTTGGAAACAAGAAATTTAGAGACAAGGCACCACCACCAGCGGCCAAAGCTAAGACTCCACCGCCTAAGGTTGTAGCTAAAAAACCAGATCCGGTTAAGAAAGTGGATGAAAAGAAACCGGCACCTGTAGTCACAGCCCCTGTTGTTGCGCAAGATGTTTCACATCAGCCTCGATTTAAAAGGACTGACCCAATGTCTAACATTGATAACCCCAGTGATACTGTAGCAACAAAAAAAGCACACGCTGACGAACGAAGAGAACTGGACAAACACATTGAAGAGCATGCAGAAGGCAAGCATGACGACAGTCACAATGAGCCCGTAAACGAGCGGCATGACTTTGTGAAGCGGGGCGCTCATAAAGAGGAACTGGAAATTGGCACCTATGTAATCGCTGGTGCATTCCAGAGCCGTGCTAATGCCGAGCATTACGTAAATACGCTAAAATCACTTGGTTACACCGATTCTGATTTTGGTCACTTGTCGGTAAGAAATCTTTGGTATGTGTTTATTGCCCAAGAGGCTCAGATACCAAAAGCGCAAGTTCGTCGAAATAAACTGCAGAAAAACCGGATATTCAAAGATGTTTGGTTACTGACGGTACAGGAATGATTATAAAAGAATAACCTAAAATGAAGTAAAAAAATCCTATGAAGTGTCGTCAACTCGATTTGTATGTATTTGTGATCCTCTTGATGCTGAGTCAATTTCCTCTTTTGGCCCAGGTGCCATTTGTTAAATCTCTAAGTAAGACTTCGGCTCGTGCCCAAGAAACGTTGAGCATTCAGGGCATTAACTTTGGTACAACTTTGACAAACATAAAAGTCAATTTTGGTGGAGTTTCTACGGTGCCTCAAAAAATTTCTGATCAGCTTATCGAAGTAAATGTTCCTTTCGGAGCAAGGTATGAAGACATTAATGTAATCAATACTTCCGTGGGACTAATGGGATATTCTAAAGACTCGTTCTTACAGAGCTATGGAGGAACCCATCCCTTCAAACCTTCTCAGGTTTCTTTGCAAAATGATTTTGCTTCAGAAGCCGGCCTTTACGATTTGACCACTGCGGACTTTGATGGTGATGGAAAAATGGATGTGGCAACATCAAACGATAACTCGTTCCATAGCCTTATTTCTGGTATTTCTGTTTTTCTGAACACAGGTTCACCTGGCACGATTTCATTTACTAAGACAGTACTTACACCAGGAGTAAATACAATACACGTAGCCTCCGGTGACCTGGACGGTGATGGTAAACCTGAAATTATTGTTACAGAAGTTAATGGTTCACGGATTTTTATTTTTAAAAATAACAGTACGGTAGGCAGCTTATCATTTGCTATGCAAACCCTCACCCTGTCGCCGGGAAGCAAATTGAGTCAAGTTATAATTCATGACATGGATTTTAATGGCAAACCTGATTTAGTAGTTTCCGACCAGTCAGCAAGTCGTGTATTTTTCGTAGGCAACCAAAGCTCATTGGGCAGCATAGTGTTCGGAGCTCCTGTCGGGATAGCGCTTGGTGGAACAGTGGTGACCGACGGGCTGGCGGTTGGCGATTTGGATGGTGATGCTCTCCCTGAAATTGTTGTTTGCGAATTCCTTAGCCCTACGGGAAATGTTTTCTTTTTAAAAAATAAGAGTACGCCTGGCCTATTGACTTTTGCAAGTCCCGTTCAGATGCAGGCAGGTACCACCATTTCCAATCTTCACATTGGCGACTTGGATGGGGATACAAAACCAGAGCTGGTGGCCACGGCGTATTATGGCTCCGTTGTCTTAGTCTATGGAAATCAATGTACTTCGTCAAAAATTAAATTTGCTTCCCCCGTTCAAATCGTTGCAAATCAAAAACCTTGGGGTATAGACTTTGGTGATATGGATGGTGATGGAAAAACGGATATTGTAGTTGCTTCAGTCTCTAATAAGTATGTCACCGTACTGAATAATCAAAGCACAACCGGAAGTTTTGACTTCCAAACGTTCACCATCCCAACTACATACATCAACCGCAATATCAAAATAGCCGACGTGGATAATGATGGAAGACCGGATATAAACTTTACGAGTATTGATGACCTTATCTTAAACCTTCCGGCTTCAAAGATCTCTGTGATCCTGAATAAAAACTGTGTTATTCCCACGATTACACCGAATGGTCCTTTAACCATTTGCAGCGCGTCAACGCCGCACCTACTGTTAACGGCCTCAAACAATCCCGGTGCAACCTATCAATGGTATAAAAATGGTTCTCCGTTGGGGGGTGAGACCAATGCAACGGTTGATGTGAATGTAAATGGGTCAGGAAACTACACCATGGGTCTGTCAGACGGATCTTGTTCAACTACATCCGGTGGGGTCAATATTACGGTTACAGCGACTGCCGCTATATCAACAGTTACACCGTCCCCCGTTTCCCCCGTTTGTATTGGCGGTACACTTACACTTACTATCCCGGCTAGTGCGGGTGCTACCAACTATGTGTGGACAGGCCCCGGGTCTTACACCGCAAATGGAACAACTGTTACACGGCCTGGTTTTCAGAGTGCTGATGCGGGCCGATATGATGTTGACGTTATGATAGGAACATGCATAACTCAACGTGCATCCGTAGTGGTTGATGCCGTTACTATTCCTAGCCTTCAAGTTATTTTTTCGGGTTCGGATGTTCTTTGCCAGGGGCAGACTAAACTGTTTTCCATTTTCCCAACCGTGACTGGATACAGCTATCAATGGGCAGAGCAAACGACGGGAGATATTGCTGGTGCTAATAGCTCAACCTATAATGCAAATACGAGTGGAACTTACTTTGTAAAATTAAAGTCAACGGTCAACCCATCATGCCCACCCATTTCCTCAGCATCCAAAGCCTTGCGCATAGCAGCTATCCCATTTGTTGATTTTACATCACCTGTATCAACATGTGTAAGTCTACCTACAACATTTACCGATCAAACCACATTAGATAGTGATACCGTTGGATTGCATGTAAGTTATCTTTGGAATTTTGGCGATGGAAAAACAAGCACGACACAAAGCCCAACTCATACGTATATAGCCGCTTCAACAGTCAATGTCAATCTCACTGTTTCATATATAAACAATAGTTGCCCAGCATCTAAAACAAAATCACTTCTGGTTAAAAGCGCACCGCCGCTGTCGATCACTAATCCGGCAAACATTTTCAGTGTTTGCCCATCTGACAGTTTGTTCCTTCAGGCATCGGCAGGTTTTGATAATTATTTGTGGAGCACGGGTGAGAAGACCCCATCAATATATGTGAAGCAAGCCGGAAGTTATTCGGTTGATGCTACTTTTGGTGTCTGTAAATTCAGCAAGGACAAAGCTGTTGGTCAACTCGATACGCCAGCAATTGACGCAAAAGCCGATCCTACCTCAATTAAAGTGGGCGCATCTTCGCTGTTGACTGCAACACCAGGTTTAACAAGCTATTTGTGGCGACCGAATAAAACAGGGTTGCCTGATTCTCTTATTGCTAATCCTAAAGCTTCACCTGAAGTAAGTACTACTTATACAGTTTTTGGAAAGGGTGCAAATGGTTGTATTGGACAAGCAACCGTAGATCTTGCGGTTATTCAGAACAGTACGTTGGAGGCGATTCACCCTTCTAATTTCTTTTCTCCCAATGGGGATACTATAAATGATTTCTGGCAAGTGGAAAATGCACCTAGTTTTTCGCAATGTGGGGTCACTATCTACGATGAAAAAGGCATACGAGTATACCAGGCAAAGCCCTATTTGAACGACTGGAATGGAATTTCTGCCGGAGGTAAAGTGTTACCTGCAGGAGTTTATTACTATGTAATGAAATGTGATGATTCTGGAAGTAATTACTTGGCTGGTAGTATTAATATTGTTCGTTGAAAAGTCTTTGGACTGAGATGGAAACAGATAAGATGAAACTTATGAAGAAATCGGGGTTGCTGTTATTGGTCTCACTGTTGGCAATTACAATGGCATTTAGTCAGGAGAATACTGATCCAAAATGTGGCAATGGAATTGATGATGATGGTGACGGGTTTATAGACTGCTACGACTCTGAGTGTGCCGGCACTACACCTTGCAAAGGAGGATATTTGGGTAACAACGTTGTCTGCCAGGCCAAGCCTTCAGCATTTCCTCAGTTTTCGATGTCTCTAAAGTGGCAATCCAAAAATAAAACCACTAATCACTTGAACCGTGCCTCTATTGGTGACTTGGATAAGGATGGATTCCCTGAAGTAGTTGTAACGGAAGTTGAGAATAAAATGATCTATGTTCTGGATGGCAGGACCGGAGGAATAAAGTACAGTAAGTCTGCTCAATATCTTAACGCAAAGGGTAAATTAGTTACTTTCGACGTTGATCGTGATCCGGTAATTGCCAACCTCGGCACAATAGGAGCGAGTACTGGTAATTGTGCCTGGATTTTTGTGACCGATGGTAACGGTAGTTCACCTTTCCATATTTATGCCTTTGATTGCCAACTGAACTATATATGGAGAAGCGACGACCTCTCAGACAACCCGATGCTGATGGGCATTGCAGATTTTGACAACGATGGTAAGGCAGAAATTTATCACAACGATGAAATTCTGGCAGCAGAGACAGGAAAAGTAATCGTAAAGGGATCGGGGGCAAATGTTTCAGGGTCTCCTGTTGCTGTTGATATTTTGGGTGACAGTAAACTGGAGTTGGTTTCAGGGGGCGCTATCTACTCCGTTACGCTTTCGGGGTCTCGTACATCCTCTGCTGGAGGGTCTCTTACCAAAATAGCAAGTGCCCCAGGTTATTATAACTGGACAACGCCACTCAATACGGGCCACACCAGTGTAGTTGATTACAACCAGGATGGTTTTTTGGACGTCATTACCACTGGTTCAACAGGCTCGGGAGGCGCGAACGCCACGGTATTTTTTTGGAATGTAAATGCCAATACGGTTAAAACATATATTGATGCGATTCCTGGCAGTTTCGACGTATATAACTGCCCCGGTATTAGCACCGGACCTTATTATTCAACCGGCTGGCGCAACGGTATGGGCAGGGTAAACATTGCCGATATAGATGCCGACGGAAAATTAAACGCCTGTTACATTTCGGGGAAATGGCTTTATGCCCTGGATGAAAATTTCAGTCTTAAGTGGAAGAAAAAAGTGCATGAAGAGACCTCCGGGTACACAGGGTGTACAGTGTATGATTTTAATGGCGACGGTGCTGCTGAGATTGTGTACCGCGATGAGCAGTTCTTATACATTATCAATGGAGACAGCACAATAAATACTCAGCAACCTTGCGTTTCCAGAACAGCTTTTGAGTATCCTATAGTTGCCGATATTGACGGGGATGGAAAAACAGAACTATGCGTGACTTGCGGTTTTGATGACGCTCTTGCAGCTGCTAATTTTTGTAATTTAGGTTACTCAGTAAACTCGTGTGTCCGCGTATTTCAATCCGGTAACTCCGTGCCTTGGGTGCCTTCCCGGAAATTGTGGAACCAACACGGCTATTTCAATGTGAACGTCAATGACGATTTGACGATCCCGAAAGTGATGCAAAAACAAACGAAGATTTTCTCGACCGGAGTTTGTGATGTTAAAGGCACCCCCAATAGACCCCTGAATTCCTTTTTGAACCAATCGCCTTACCTGGACAGTAAGGGTTGCCCTACTTATGCAGCACCCGACTTGTCGATCGTTGCGGGTACATTTAAAATAACGCCACCCGTATGCCCCAACACCAATTTTAAGGTATCGATGCAATTTACGAACTTGGGTGATGGAACGCTCAACGGTAGTGTTCCGGTTACTTTTTATAATGGCGACCCAACCAAAACAGGGGCAGTAAAATTAAATACTGTCTACATTTCCCTCAACCTAAAGAAGGGTGATGTACACACCGACACGGCAACAGTGACAGGCACTGGCGGCTCGTTCAAGCTGTATGTTTCCCCTAACGATGCGGGCACTTCAGTGCCTACGCCTATAGTCTTACCCAATACCCCTTTCTTAGAATGTAATTATGGTAATGTTATTTCAGCCGATGTAGTTCCCTTGCCAGCCGATGTAGTCGCCGTATGGGTTAGTGATGATATTAGGTGTCCCAGTACACCCGTACCTGATAATGGGGCAGCTACGGCCTACGTTTTAGAAACAAGCGGCGCACACAACTCAACTGATTATACTTTTAGTTGGTACATTGGTGCGGTTACCGCGGTTACCGGCACTCCAAATTTTGTTGGAACAGTTTACACAGGTCTAGGACCAGAGGTATATAAGGTGGTTGCCACCAATACCGCTAAAGGTTGCGGCTCCGACGTTGACCAGGTTACGATTGCTCAAAAAAGTAAAACCATAAACGTTACAATTACTATCGATAAACCAAATAGTAGTTGTGCCTCGCCTAATGGTCAGGAGCATGCTGTTGTGAACGGCGGCGACCCAGTTAACTTATACAACTTTGGGTGGATTAAAGGCACTAGTTTCCCAGCACCAAACATCTCTATAGGAGATACAGCTACCAACTTAACGGGAGGGCAAGTCTATGCCGTACAGGTAACCGATAAAAAGTCAGGATGTCAGAATGTTGCTTCGTTGGCTATTCCTGATGCCACTACGATTCCTGTCGTATCGGCATCTGCTGTCAATGCTAATTGTGTACCTGCCAGTTCCGGAAGTGTTTCAGCAAATGTGGGGGGAGTAACTGCCGGCTATACATTCCTTTGGTATAATGGTACAGCTATTAAACCAGCACCGGATTTTACTGCCATTGGTAACGTACCGTATAGTCCGGTCCCACCTGGATCATATGCTGTAGTAGCTGTTAATAATGTATCTGGCTGTAAGTCGGCAAAAGACACCGTTACGGTCAAACTACCACCGCTGTTTGTTGTAACACCAACTATGGTGACTCAACAAACTATGTGCACAGGAACGCCTAATGGTTCTGCCACCGCGGCTGTTGGCGGTGTTACTGCTGGATACACCTTCAGCTGGTACATCGGTGGGGCAACCAAACCAACGGCTGATTTCACAGGAATAACCTATAGCAATATTGCTGCTGGCGTTTACACCGTAACAGCCACAAACAATACCACCGGTTGTACGGCAACCAACACGGTGACGGTTACTCAAACCTTAACATACCCGGCAGTAACATTAGCTCCTTCACCCAACACCATTTGTAATGCGTCATTAACCTCACCGGCAGTGCCGTTTAATGGAAAGATTACCACAACGATAACCAATCAGGTCGGCGCATTGTCGAATTACACATTTGCCTATGCGGGCGGCGGAGCTCAAACACCAAGCGGCGGAGCTCAAGGCTCACCGAGTGCGAATGTTTGGAGTCAGCTGAACGGAGGGCCGACAGCATACACCGTTCAAGTTACAGACACGAGGACCGGATGCACGGCAGCGATATCCAATACTACTGTAACCAACACGCCGGCGGCGATGACGATCGTTACGAATGCCAATGGGTCAACGAATTGTTTACTTGCAGGGATAATAGATGGGCAGGCCACTGTTACGAAAGTCGATGCGACATCCATAACGGGAGCTACGACAGGCTTTAAATTTGATTGGACTGGCCCAACTACAACGACACCTCCATTCCCAGTTACCCCCCTTGCCAATAACTCCGATAAATTTAACTTGATCAAGGTACAAGGAGGGTCAGGATATGATTATACAGTTGTAGTTACGCGTCAGACCGATGGCTGCCAGGTAACAAAGGCAGTGAATGTGCCTGATGCGCACGTATTGCCTTCGGTAACGTTAGCTGCCCTTGACAATGCGGGCTGTGTGCCAGCGGCATATACAGGAAAAATAACAGCCACACCGTCCACAGGGATAACCACGGACTACAGTTTTGTATTGTCAGCGGGGATGGGAGCAGGGACGCAGTTGGCAAGCCCGAACCATAACCAGTTTACAAAACTGAACGGTGGGGCGACAGCTTATACAGTAACGACTAAGAATCTCAGTACGAACTGCTCATCCTCGACAAACATTGTGGTGAACAACAACCAAGTGCTTCCAACTATTAGCACAACAGTGGTTGGTTCAACGAATTGTCTTCCAGGAGGTACAGTGGATGGTTCGATGAAAGTGAGTTCTGTTACCCCAGTTGATACATACAGCTATCGATGGTTTGATAACACCAATACGGTGATTCCGCTCGAGACTGCTGCAACCCTTTCGAATAGACAGGGAGGAGCGACAGCGACTTACAAAGTGGAGGTGACGTTGGGCACCACGGGCTGCTTGAATACGGCATCCAATACCATACCCGATGCGCACGTACTGCCTTCGGTAACGTTAGCTGCCCTTGACAATGCGGGCTGTGTGCCAGCGGCATATACAGGAAAAATAACGGCCACCCCGTCCACAGGGATAACCACGGACTACAGTTTTGTATTGTCAGCTGGTATGGGAGCCGGGACGCAGTTGGTAAGCCCAAATCATAACCAGTTTACGAAGCTGAACGGTGGGGCGACAGCTTATACAGTAACGACTAAGAATCTCAGTACGAACTGCTCATCCTCGACAAACATTGTGGTGAACAACAACCAAGTGCTTCCAACTATTAGCACAACAGTGGTTGGTT